>Ga0164318_10002219_pt1 | contig 17893 bp, 16 predicted proteins | sample GuaBasSedimGuay9_FD_113734 | JGI IMG/M metagenome (GOLD analysis project Ga0164318, IMG submission 113734) | Subseafloor sediment microbial communities from Guaymas Basin, Gulf of California, Mexico - Guay9, Core 4571-4, 0-3 cm | ecosystem: Environmental > Aquatic > Marine > Hydrothermal vents... | reverse complement strand
CGTATTCCATTAATAAAGGGCGCGGGCCTACTAAGCTCATGTCACCTTTTAAAACATTAAACAGTTCGGGTAACTCATCCAGACTTGTTGAGCGCAGGAAAGAACCGAATTTCGTCATTCTTTTATCATTGGGGAGTATGATTCCTTTATCATCATGCTCATTTGTCATAGTACGGAACTTCCATATTTTGAATGGTTTTTCATTTATCCCGGGACGAAGTTGTTTGTAAAATACTGGGGAGCCAAGTTTTATTAATACAAGGAAGGCTATGACCAACAAAAATGGTGAAAGCAGGATTAGTGCAATAAATGAAAAACAGATATCAAAAAGACGCTTCATTTTTTGATGTAATTGTTCACTATTTTTTTTCTTTTTCCTGATGCTAACAGTGGTATTTCATTAACATATTCAATTTCAAAAACAGCATCGTCTCCCAAATATGAGATGAATTCTTTTTTCAACTGATCTTCACGGAAAAAATCCCCCTTTACATTGATTTTAAAAAGATATTCTTTCTCGCCGTTTTGTATTAATTGATATTGGTCAATCTCGGTGTATTGCCACATGTTTTTATACATTATATAAGAAGAAATCCGATTCCCCTTGGTGTCATATAGCTGATCAAGTTTGCGACCCTCCACTGATGAAAGAAAAAGCTTACCAGGTTGGTTAGGGGAGGTGGCAACAATACTCAGGTCACCTGTATCATATCTAATAAATGGCATTGCATAATTGAATAAATCCGTGATAACAATCCTGCCTGCTTCTCCGGGTTCTGCTGGAATATTCGAATCTAGTTTTAATAGTTCTAATACATAACTGGCAGTATTCACGAGATATTGTCCTGAACCATCTGTTAATTGTTGGGCAATGATTCCATTTTCAAGGTTGGAATATCGTGAAACCGCGGGCGTAGCAAAATATTTAGTCATTGTTTTCCGGGTGTAATCATTTAATGATTCGGACATGGAAATAATGGAACGGACATTTGCTTTTACGGGTGCTCCGTTACGGGTTTTATCTAGATATTTACATAATTCTTCCATAGCTGAAGCATAACCTAGAAAACCAAAAGTTGCTTTTGATTTTTCCAGTTTATTAATTAATTTATGCATTTGGTCGTCATTCAGGCGAATCACATCAATAGGAACCATATTCTGTATCCGGTAATGAAGTGTATTTCTCATTTTCTGCTTTGCCCATATTTTCATGTACATAAGGCGATGACCAATTCGATAGCCAGCTAATTCAGCAAAAAAGATTGTGTCGGCATAATTTCGATTTATCTTAGTCTTATCATGATAAACTTTAAATGGCGTTCCAGTTGAACCACTTGTTACAACGGATGTCAAACCTTTTCTATTAAATTTTGCGGAAATAAAATTGTCTAACTGATTGCGAATAATATTTTTATCTATAACGGGAAAGTCATTTAAAGAGGTGTAGTTTTTAAATTTTGAATAAAACCTGGTTGTTTCTGTTGCATGTTCAAGCAAATCGTTTACATACTTCTTTTTCTTTTTTTCGACGCTTTCATTTGTGCTGTTTTTGATTATATATTGAATATCATGATAATTATTCTTTATTTGCTTGCCTTTAAATAAGTCAAGTATCCAAAAAGTTTCTTTTCGTATTGATTCCAAAACAGTAATATTTTATATATCCGGGTAATAATTAGACTTTAGGATCATTTCACCCAACTTATTGGCTGCCATAAATTCCGCGTCCGGCCATTTCTCAGTTATTTTCTTCAATAATTTGCGTAATGCATTAATTCCTTTTTCCCTGTTCTTCGGATCAATATGACCGCAAAAGTTTACTCTGTGCGAGCTAATAATGGCAGGACAATGCCAACGAAAGGCAGCTTCAATTTGTTTTATTGTATAATTCACCCAATCAAAACCACGATCATGCGCAGGTTCAAAAACTACATTGCGTACAAGCTGTGTTATTCCTGTTTTGCCCTTTTTTCCTGTGTAGTTTATTGTTTTTATAAATTTTCCTTTGCCTTGGTGTTCTTTTTTAATTATAGGAGTGTCTAAATATTTTATTCCTGCATCTTTTAAGAAAGTATGAATTATCTGATGTTCCTGATTACCTGGGGCATTGAAGTAAATAGCTGGATAGCCGAATGTTTTTTTAAAAGCATCTAATCCTTCCTTTATAATAGGCTCAAAGCCATAATTCTCTTCGAAATTAAAAAAGTCAAATGCTGCTGTATAACTAATTGTCGAATAGCCTGTACTTGAAATGCTTGTGTAAGATCGGTTCTTTAAGGCAGTTAGCATTTCATGGTCTTTTTTTTTCAGTTTTTCCTCGAAGACTTTCAAGTTCAGATGTTCCCGGCCATGAAACTGGGGAACCATCAGCCTTTTGGTGATACCTTCCTGCCATAATTTCCAGGTACCTTCGTAAGCTTGTGGTTGAAGACAGGAAAGTTTTTCATGAGTGACTGGTAGCATTTCGCACCTGTATTGTTGATACCTTTCCTCTGCCAACCGTTCAAAGTCAATGTTACAAGGAACGGCAAAAGGGGTGAAGACAGCAGGTCTTCCATTTTTGTCTTTAACAGATGTTAATGTATCGTAGAGTATTTCCAGATCTTCCTTTGTTTCCAGTGTGTCATAAGCATCAAAACGAGAATGGATGCTTAACCCGGCCAGGTTCATAGCTGCACGGGCTTTGGTACTGTCCACCCGTACATTACCGTAATCGTCCACGGAAAAAACAACAATTTTACGCCGGGTTTTCCAGCCGTAAATGTTTTTAAGGTTATTAAGAATAGCTTGTTTCAATGATTATTCTTTATCCTTCAAATAATAATTTACAATTTTATCGGCATTATCCCTTCTGAAATGTTTTGATGCTTCCAGGCTGTTTTGGGAATAAGCCCGGTATTTTTCAGGGGAGCGGCTCAATTCCAGTATAAAATTAGCTGCTAGGTCAAGTTGCTTTTCCGTATAACAAGCCGCATGTTGATAATTGTCGGCATATGCCTGTAGTTCAGAATCTGGCGCTGCAATGTACAGTGAAGGTATTCCATAGCTCATCAGATTGTACGATTTACTGGGAACACTTCCTCTTGAAGTTCTTTCATCCAGAATGACCACACCTATGTCTGCTGCTGACAGTGAGTTGGGAAACATTTCATCAGACTGGAATGGAAGGAAAAGGCAATTATCCAGCTTTTTTACGGCAACGGTCTCTTGTAACACTTTTTTACGGGGGCCTCTTCCGATAATCAAAAACAGAATATGGTTGTTTGTCTGCATCTTCTCAGCAAGTTCCACCATGACTTCTATTTTGTGTGTCAGTCCGATATTTCCTGAATATTGCACGATAAATTTGCCCTGCAGCCCGTGTCTTTTGATGAAAAGGTTATTATTTTTTTCTGTCTTCCTGTTTTCCTGAAATATGGACCAGATTGGTTGTACAATGATTTTATCACGGGGAGTGTATTTTTCCAACAGATCAGCCATGCGTTCACTGATAGTGAATAATTTGTAAGCTTTGACAAATGACTTTTTATTCATTCGAGCCCACACGCGATATACAGGGTGAGACTCTTTTATGCCAAGTATTTTCAGAGCATCGGGGTAAACATCCCAGATAAGCATGCTGAACTTGTGCGGTAAAAAGATGTTTAACAAATAACCCATAGGCGGTGCGGAAATGAAGAAAACTTCAAAATGGCGGTATTTAAACAATAAAAGTAACCATATACGTACAAGTGCCTCTATATGAATCCAGACTTTACCGGCGTCATTTTCTTCTTTCCATTTGTTTATATAATTAATATCAATCCCTTCATTTAACTTTTCACCTTGTGTATGAATATTTCCCGTAATTAAAGAAACCTTTTCCGAATTCTCAGCAAAAGCGTTGGCTATGCCTATTGTCAGATAGTTAGCTGCATGGTTAACAATAACTATTTCTCTCATTTTATTAACCATTTTCGAATGTTCCCAGATTTTGTATGTTAAAATATTTTAGTTTTCTAAAATGGATTTATACAGCTTAATATAATTCTCAAACTGCTGATTTTGATTGAAATACTTTTCTGCACGTTTCCTACAGCTAATAGAATAGTAGGTTTTTGTTTTGTTAAGTACATCATTTATTTTTATAAATAAAAGATCGTAATTATTAACGGGTACAACATATCCAATTTCCTTGTCAACCAGTTCGGTCATTGCGCTTGAATTATAAACAACCGAAGGAGTGCCGCAAGCCATTGCTTCGGCAATGACCACTCCGAATGTTTCAGCGATAGATGGGCTGACAAAAACATCTGCCATGTTGTAATAAGCAGCCAGTTCTTCAATGCTGCTGGTGTGTTTTATCCCGATAACATTTTCGGGAAGTTTTTTTGAGAGTTTTTCGTTTACACCAATTAAAATAATAAGTTGTTTTTCATTTATAAGTTTACTTAATTCTAAGAATGACTTTAGCCCTTTGCCTTCCGACCAGATATTAGCAACACCTAAAATAATTTTTTTGTTTTCGTAACCATAACGTTTTTTCAAAACATTTTGATCGCCCGGTTTAAATACTGTTAAATCAACTCCATTGTAAATAGTTTGTAAACGATGTGATTGAAAAAAAGATTCTTTTACCTGATTTTCGAGCCAATGCGAAACAGTTACGAGGTGAAGATTGTCCGGAAGATTAAATAGAAATTTCTTTTTTAAATAATTTGATCTGGAATTGTCCAGAAAACATGAACGCGGGTACAGTTTCTTTAGCGGACAATGGTGGCAGCCCGTTTTCCATTTTTCACATTTTACCCGTTCATAATAGCAGCAATGGCCGGTGAAAGGCCAGCAATCATGAAAAGTCCAAACGATTGGTTTACTCCAGTCTTTAAAAAAATCAAATAGTATTTCGATATTCAGATAGTACCCGTGGATATTGTGCAGGTGAATGATGTCGGGCTGTATTTTTGTGATGTTTTGAACAAGTTCATCCGTTGCCTTTTTTGAATGAAAACCATGCGTATCAAACAGGCGGGTATGTGCCAGATGTAGTGTCTGGTCCCACGAGGTTCCAATCTTTATTGCACTGGAAGAAGATGGGTTTGACGAACGTCCAAATGCTATATAACTTTCCCCTCCGTTCTCAATCACTTTTTGCCCGATCCCTTCTGCAATTCGTCCGGTGCTGCCAGAATTCAGCGTAGTATTAATTTGAAATACTTTCACTTTGGGTTTTTGTAGTCGGAAAATAAAAAGCCAAGGTATTCTTTGGCAATCCTGTAAAAATTATATTGTTCTCTTACCTTATAAGCTGCTAATGCCAACCTCTTTCTCAACTCGGGGTTTTCAATAAGGTGGTTTAAGGCGGATGCTAAGGTGCCTACATTTCCCGGTTCAACTAAAAGTCCGTTAATCCCATCCTGAATAATATCGGCAGGCCCGGCAACACAGTCGCTGCTGATACAGGCTAAAGGAACTGACATGGCTTCGATTAAAGCATTGGGGAAACCTTCATAATAAGAGGGAAGAACAAAGATGTCCGATGCTGCTAAGATATGGCTAAATTCCTTTTTGTGGCCATAAAATGACACTCTGTTATTTAATCCGAGAGATTCGGTCTTTTGCTCCAGTTTTTCTCTTTCAGGCCCGTCTCCAACTATATGCAGTGTCCAGTCAGGATGTTTTAAGGTTGCAAAAGCTTTTAATAATAAGATGTGCCCTTTTTCTCTGGAGAGCCTTCCTACTGTGACAATTTGTTTTTTTCCGCTAACAGAGGACACATTTATTGGACTGACGGCATTAGGAATTACTTTAATGTTTTTATTGTTTGTTTTTTTATAAATAATCTCTTTAGCCGTTTGTGTTTGTGCAATTACGCCATTGGCATATTTATAGAGTATTCTGTTTGCATTATCCAAAGGGAAACCCAATTTCAACATGGGCCCCATACGATTGGTAATAAATAATCTGACACCTAAAAACCGTGTAGCCAGAATCACATACGCATTAAACCATTCACCAAAGCTCAGAATTACATCCGGACGTGTTTTTTTTATCTCTTTTCTGATATACGGCAATAAAGCAGTAGCATAAACAAAACGGTGCAGCTTTTTCCGATTAATACCGGGCCAAATCAATTGGATTTCCCTGTGTAATTCGTAAAACACTTCGGTGTCAAATAAATTCAAAATGATAACATCATAATGATGTTCAGCGAAATAATTGGCCAGGCTTGTCAATGCCCGTTCCATTCCTCCGCCAGTCAAACCTCTGCCTATAAAACAGACTTTTTTAGGATGTTCTTTCTTCATCTGAATCTGATGCTAATTCGTATAAATTAACTCTCCTAGTTTATCTGATGACATAAATTCAACTGAATCGTATTTATTTGTAATTTGAGTTAGTAAAGTTTCAAGCCCCTGTAAATTATTTTTTCTGTTTGCTTTGGAAAATGATCCCATAAAATTCAATCGGTGCATACTGATTATTGCCGGTTTTTTCCAAAAAAAAGCGTTATCAATTTGAGTCATACATTGTTTTATTGACTTATCAACAGAGCCTCCAAGAACAGAGGGTTCAAAGGAGCAATTTCTGATTAAATCAAGTATTCTGAATTGATTTAATTGTCCTTGATATCTTCTGATTTTTGATCGATAATTTGAATTGTATTTTGGTAAAAGAAGATATTTCATGCCTTGTAGGATGTCTATTCCATTTTTTTTTAAAGCCGGCATTAATTCAAGCGGAAAAATAAAATTATTTGGAATAAACGATTTTGATATAAAGCCGAAATGAGATTTGAAAATCTCTTGGCCTTCCTTTATCGATTGTTCAAGAAAGTCTAGGTTGTCACGCTTATCGATATCAAATGTAGCTTGTATAAGCGGTGTTTTGGTTGGTATTACATCATTACTTAACCCCCATAAATGTAAAGAAAAACATTTTAAAAATATCTCATTATTACTTTGTAATAAGCTAAGCCAATAATTTACATTAACATGCTCACGTCCGTGTAACTGCGGCTTTAAAAAGCCTTTATTTATTCCTGTTTTAAATGCTTGCCATGAATCCTGACAATATTTATATCGCTTATAGGTGGAAGTAAATGGTTCGTAATAATATTTAGTGTAACCTGATTCTTTTATTCTTTTAAAATCAGGGTTTGCGACAACTGTGTTTGTCGTTATTACCGGGCAAATACCATTCTTATCTCTGAATTTTTTTAAGACATCAAACAACTGATAAAAGTCTTCACCTGTTTCTATAGCATCAAATCGACAATAAGGACTCTTATTAACAGGGATGCCAATATTATACAACTCATCATACGCTTTTTTACTTGGCATACGTATACTCCCCCAGTCATCACTTTCAATAACTACTATTTTGCGGTTTGTGCGCCAGCCGGGGATGTTCATTAAGTTGCCGGAGATGGTATTTTTTAAACTTTTAAGCACAGTTAAACGGTAAATTTTAAGAAATATATATTGCTATTATATAAGACGAAATTATTGCATCAAACGTTGTATCATTTCTTTTTCTTTAGTAGAAAGTTCTGTTTTCCAACGTTCATCATATCTCACAAGTTGTTTTCCCCGGTATCTCATTGGGTTTCCGGCAACCAAATGAAGTTGAGAAGGGTCAATAGTAAAATGATCATCACTTTGCCTGGTGTAATTTTCTAAGGCCCCCAGTTTGTGAATCATTTTATCAAGTGATGTGGCTGGCTTTCGGGCAAATTCTTCATACTCCACATCAATATAATTTAAATCAGATATATTTTTCTTGCATTTGTTTACTTCTCTTTCATAATTATTTTTTGATATGATAATATCTTTGATGGTAGTTTTATGTTTCCATCTTTTAGAAGAACTAGCCAATCCTTCTGCAGAACGATGTATAAAAATAAACCAGACTTCAGACGGTCTGCTCTGTTGAAATAACAAGCCATGTGTGAAATTCTTGGAAGAATTCACGACAAAATTTTTGTTACTGACCTTTGACATAGTTTCGAAAAGTAACCAGTTCTTATTAATTATTTGGTTGATTCTCGGTTCAATGAGGTTAATATAACGAAAAGAAAAACCGGCTTCAAGGATTTTGCGCGTTAAAAATCCTTGAATTCGATCGAAGAGTTTTATTTTTTCATTATATTTGAATTGACCGAAAAAATAGTTTTTAAAATCTTCAGGATGAACGGCAATATCAATTCCGGTTTTTTCAAATATTTGTTTAATGACCCTGGACCAGAAAATACATTCTCTGAAATCATATCCACAGGTACAAATATCTTCATCTTTGGTGCTGGGTTTTTTATTTGCAGTTCTAAATAATTGCCAACCAAGATATTGTAATTCCCCCGTCGATAAAAAATCGGGATGTGTACCTAATATACTATCAAGTAAGGTTGATCCTGAATGGCCCATTGAAATGATATATACAAGTTTCATCAGTTAATTGTTTGCTGCTGACTTTTCTTATCTTTAACTATGTCAGAAAAGAATATGGCTAATTTTTTACAATTTATTTTATAATCAAACTCTTTGGCGGCTAGTTTTTTTACGTTGGAAGTAATGTGTGCTATATCTTTTTTATTATTGAGTATATATGCCATTTTGCTTGCTATGGCTTTGGGATTGTTTGAAGGAATATAGAAACAATGCATATTGTCTTTTAAGAAATTCGCAACTTCGCCGATATTTGTTGTAACAATTGGAGTTCCTAGTGCTGAAAACTCCCCGATTTTAGTAGCGAAATTGTATTTGTTTTGTTCATTGTGAATTTTGTTTAAAACAACAAGGTCACAATTTTTCTGATAATAAAATAATGTATCGTCATCAATATCACCAAGGAAATGTACGTATGAGTTTATTTTATACTCATCAAGTATCTTATTTATTTCATTTTTTACAGTGGGCAAAATCATTTTTGAGGTTAAATAAAAATGAAGTGGTATTTGATACTCATTGATCACTATAGCAACAGCTTTAAAAACATCAACGATACCATCCTTAACGTTATTAGGAGTGCCTGTATGAATTAAGAATGGCCTGTGAATAGAATTTTTAAGATTGAATTTCTCTTGGTAATACTCAAAATCAACAATAATCGGGATTTTAATAATCTTGCATTTTGAAGATTTGTATTTGTTTGCATAACCTGACAGAGCTTCTGATATAACTACAAATCCGTCAGCCAAAGGATATACAATCCGTGTCAGGCAAAATAAATTTAGGGGTACAAAGTATTTAAGAATTATATCTCTTCTACTGGCGCCAATGTTTGAGTAAGGTTTTTCATTGAGTTCAAAAACCACCTCGCCTGATTTATTTCTGGCATATAAAATAATAATCAACTTGCTGACCCAGCCAAAACCATATACAAAGAAAATATCTGGATGATGATTGAGTTTAATAAGTTTTTTTAACAGATAAATCGGGACTAAAAAAGAAAACAAGAAACCTTTAAATGAGGGATTAATAGAAACAACTTCTACATCATTATTATATAACTTAAGTCCTTTTTCATAGAGTTGAACTCTTTTTGAGGCAGCGCCAAATCCGGGATATTTACCATTGAAAATTATTTTAATTTGCATCCACAATCTTTTTAATTATTTTGCATGGGTTACCGGCAGCAATTACATTATCAGGCACATCCTTTGTTACAACACTACCTGCACCGATGATGCTGTTCTCTCCAATGGTCACACCTTTTAGGACAGTTACGTTAACCCCCAGCCAAACATTGTTCTTTATATGAATGGGTCTGGGGTCACCCGATCTGGGATCGTCAGGATGCCAGTCAGAGTCAGTAATTAAAGTATTGGCCCCACATTTAACGTAATCTCCAATAATAATTTCTTTAAAACAACCGATTACTGTTCCGCTAAACCCACAATGGCTGCCAATTTCCAGTTTGCCTCTATCAGATATAGAGGTTATGATACATGGCCTGTTAATGCCTATCAGATTTGATGAGGACCAGGAACGGAAAGTACAGAAATGCCCAATCCTAATAATACTGTTTGATGATTTTTTAAACTTTGTTAATCCGTAAAATTTAACATCTTGTCCATAATCTATTTTTTTAAGGAACATGATTAATTTCATCATGAAGCCGGAAATAATAGAAATAAGTGTCCAATAAATTCTATCAAGATAATTGAGCATAATATTTGTAAAATTCCTCATGTGGAGACTGTTAAGATTGTCATTAGCTTTTATAATTCATTGTATTTCAAATTGCGATGCTTGTATTTGTATAAAAAATTAACCGTTTCTATAATGAGTATCGGATACAAATAAGTATTGAACCACGCACCTGTTAAATGATGATTAAAGAAAGTAGCCATCCATAGTTTATATACCGCAATAAATAAAATGATTGACCAAAAATCGTTATGATTCTTAAGAAATAAATCCCGGTAAAGTTTTTGTGTAAATCCGACAAATAAGAAAGTGATGATAAAAACTCCATAAAAACCAAAGTCATCAAATAAGATAAGGTAAACAGTGGCAGTTATACTAAATCCGGGCAGGCCGAGTTCTTTACTTTCCATTGTTCTGGTAACATTATCTTCATGTTTTAAGTGGAAAATATTTTCAAGAGAGACATTCTTGCGAAATAATTGGGATATGACGGGAATGTTAAATGCAGTAATAAAATTAAATGTTTTTTGCCCCAATTCCAACTCGGAAGTTACCATATCTTTCCTCCGCCATTGATAACCCTGGTAATGAAACACAGCATATTCCAAAACGCCAAAAAAAGGTTTTAGGTATGGATAATTCAAATCTAAAGACTTATAATATAAATTTGTTACTTTTTCACTTTTATATCTGCTAACGGAAACATAAGTTGAGTATATTGAAAATAAAAGAAAAAGTATAAGGACATATTTTAATGTTCTTTTTAGTTTAGGCCAATAATCATTATTTAATGAAAAGAGAGCAAACAATAGCCCTAAAACAAAATATGAAGTAGCATATAATATACCGGATCTTCCCCCACCGGCTATGGCATTAAAGATAGTAGCAAATAGAGGTAGAAAATATATCCAGTTTGTTTTTTTATTGCCACTAAAAAAATTATTGCCAACAATCCACCCGCTGTAGATAGTAAACGGGAGACTCAGCATATTTATTACTCTTATTATTAAATCTATAATGCCGTAATGTCCTCCACTCCTGGCAAAATCCATCAGGGCCCTTGTTGATTCCGCTCTGGTCAAGGCTACATTAAAACCGGAGATAAAAAAAAGATTAATAAATGCGGAAACAAAGAAAATGATTGAAAAATACTTGAAGAATGTATAGGGGATAAATAAATTCATTTTAATAGGTTGTTGGCGAATTTTCTTTGTGTCATTCCATCCGAAGAAGATAAAACAAAGCGCTGTAAAAGAAACAAATAAAAAAAGTTCGTTCAAAATCTCTTTGTTTATTATTAGACCCTTAAATCCGGCAAATTGAAACAACTCAAATGAAATAACACTTATTATCCATGTTATTAAAAAGTAAAAGGAGGGGTGAAGTAAGAACTTCCACTTATATCTTTTCCATTGAATAATTAAAGTGACAATTAAAATACCTATTGTGACCTTTGAGTAAATCATTAAAAATTATAAACTATTTGTGTTTTAATTGCGTCTATCATCAAGGCTTTTAAGGTTCTTGCATTTATCAATTTTAAAACTGGCGTAATTAAAAATTATATTATGCTTACCAATAAAGCTTTAAAAATTAACATTATTAAATTTCGACTTGATTTTTCTTTTGGAGATTCTCAATCCAATCAATTATTGCATCTTAGTATTTTCCGATAAGCATGAATTATATCATCTAATGCTTTTTTATTATTCCAACGAGTAACAGCATAATTATAAGCTTCTTGAGCTCTTGTATTTCTTTTTGCCTCATCACATAATAATGATTCTATTTTTTCCGATAAATCCTGAACATTTCCTTTTTCTGACAAACTCAGTATTTCTTTTTCCTCATTAATATCAGGAATTCCACCCGTATTATATGATATAACCGGGGTCTTACTAAACATACTTTCAATTATTGTCCCTGGAATTGCATCATTATAAGTAGGCAATACACATATTTTAGATTTTGCAAGTATTTTAAAGACATCTTTCTGATTAGAAAGAAAACCGAGGAAATCTATATTATTAAGACATCCCATTGATGTTGATAATTCTTTTAACCTTTTTAAGTATGTATCGCTGGTTCCCCCTACAATTGCCACTTTAATCTTAGGGTATTTATGTTTTAATATGCCTGTTACTTTAATTAAATCTTCTATTCCTTTTGATTTAGTTAATCGAGCAAAGAAAATTAAATCATATGTCATCTTATACTCGGGTAAAACTTCAATGTTTTCTGGAATGTTCAAAAAATATTCATGCCAAAAAAATTTAGCATTTTTATTGTATTTTAAAATATCTTTTTTCATCGCTTCGGTTCTTACACCAAAGTTATGAAGTGATTCTAATAGTTTTATTTCAGTTTTCACTCTTTTCTTTATATCATTCCTTAATTTGACAGATTGTATTTGAAAATTAATAAATCCTTGAATTGTTGCTAAAGTAGGATATTGATTTATAAACTGAAAAATTGTGGATGAATAATAGGAGTTTTCAATACCGTGTAAATGAATTATATCGGGTTTTATTTCATTAATAAAACTTTTAACTTTTTGTTTATTATGATGGAAATTTGTATAAAGATCAAATCTGAAAAAACTAGGCCAATATCTATCGCATAACGGAATGCCCGAATTAAAGAAATGATAATAAACATTTTTTTCTGCGAATTCTTTATTTCTGCGAATCCGGCTATTTGGAGCGACAATATGTAATTCGATATCATTTCTCCTTTTTACTTCTTCTATCCCTATCGAGATCCATGGAGCAAACTCAGGTATAGGCCTTTTTATTTCAAGTTCTCTTTGAACTTGTTTGTTTGCAAAATGACAAATCCATACTACCTTAAGTTTTCTTTTAGTCATTAAATGCTATTTGTTTTAAAATAAGGTAATAAATAACCTGTTAAAAGTTATGTGTGCAAACACAAATGATAAGAGCATTCAAAACAAGACTTTACTAATTATTTTTTAAATATTCATCCCAATTTCCAATATCTTTCCAGCTGCCTACACTTACCGGAAACACACCGACTTTTCCTTTTCTGCCTATTATATTGTTAATCAGGGTTGTTATCTGGAAATATTCATTTTCGGGGATTTCATTTAGTAAATATGGTTCAAGGATATAGAGGCCGGAATTGATCTGGAATGTTAATTCCGGTTTTTCTTTTAACCCCGTCAATGTACCGTTTTTTCCTGTTTCAATAGTGCCATAAGGTATTGAGTAATTTTTAAGTGCAGATACAACCGTTAATTCATTGCCGTTTTTTTTATGGTAATTCAAAATCTCATCGTATTCGGCATCAATAATAATGTCGCAGTTTGAAACGAAAAATGTTTTGTCAATCTTATCTTTTAACAATGACAAGCTGCCGGCCGTACCTAATGGTTTAGATTCTTCAAAATAGGATATCTGATACGCAGAGTGATCTAATATTTTAAAATAATGTTTTATCATTTCAGCCTTGTAATTCACAGAAAAGTAAAACCGATTACAACCTACTTCAATAAAACGGTCCATGATATGTTCCAGAATTGTTTTGTTGCCAATTGGTATCAACGGCTTTGGTAGAACATTGGTTAAAGGTTTTAATCTTGTTCCTTCACCTCCGGCCATGATGACAACCGGAAGTCTTAAATTAACAACTTTTCGCTTTTCTCCTGATGGGAACAAATCTTCCCAAAAATACACCTCAACTAATTCGCCGTTATCATTGATAATAGGCATGCATTCCATCCGGAATTTGGCCATGCGTTCTTTAATATATTCAATTGATTCAAGACTGTTTGCTGTTTGTGTATTTTTTCTTAGCACTTTTTCTACGCTTGTTTCTAGCGATGTATTTTTCAGGATGGCACGTTGTATATCCCCAACACTCAGAATATTCAGGAATCGTTTTCCATGGAAAACAAACAATAACTTTTTGTCAATAGCATCCATCTGCTTCAACGCTTCCAAAAGCGATGTCTCACTTTGAACAATGCGGTTCTGAATCTTATTACGTAGCGATTTTCTCATTTATTTTATCCTTTTTGTCGGGTTGCCAACATAAACCCCGCTTTCTTCAATGTTTTTTGTAACCAATGCTCCTGAGCCAATGATAACATCATCAGCAATTTTTACTTCCTGATTAATAACCGTTCCGCTACCAACAAAATTGTTATTCCCTACTTTGCAATTTCCGTTTATCCGTGAGCCCGTTGAAACATGGACATGATCCCCGATGATTACATCATGTTCAATAAGAGCAAGATTATTGATAATACAGTTTTTTCCGATCTTAGTGCCGGCATTGATCACGGCGCCATGCATTACAATTGTTCCTTCCTGTATTTTGGCATGTTTTGAAACCTGTGCTTTTGGAGAAATGATAACCGGTAGCAAACCTCCTGCCTTTTTCACCTGATTAAACAGCCGGATCCGTAATTTAGGAGATTTAATATGCCCTGTAGTAATAAAAGCATATTTTATTTCTATTAATAATTTTTCAATATTGTCGTCAATATCGATAATGGGATAATCCAATATATTTGCTCCAACTTTTTCAGGCAAATCAATTATTCCTTTTATGGAATAAATCCCTTCTTCTTCAATCACATCAATGCAGGATTTGCAATGTCCGCCTCCGCCAATCAGTAATATGTCTTTTTTTCTCATTATTAAATTTTACTACTTAGGATGCTTACAAGTTTGTCAGCTATCCTTCTGTATCTTTTGTCTGGCAGAACCTTATATATTATATGTTTCGTGTTTATATTTAGACAGGTTTTCCGGTTTCAAGAACCAGTCAATAGTTAATTTCAATCCCGTACGCATATCAGTTTCCGGTTTAAATCCTGTCAATTTATTGATTTTCGAGTTATCGCACCACAAGCGGAATACTTCAGAGTTTGCAGGACGTATTCTTTGTTTGTCGGTAATAAATTCCACATCCGATTTCATGATTTCTTTTATCAGATTTAAGCTATCACCAATAGAAATTTCAAAGTTACTACCAATATTAATGATTTCTCCTATTGTATGATCATTTTCTGCCAAAAGAACAAAACCACGACAAGTGTCTTTCACATAATTAAAATCCCTTGTAGGACTAATATCGCCTAGTTTAATCTTCTTTTTACCTGAAGCAATTTGTGTAATTATTGTTGGAATAACAGCCCTTGCTGATTGCCGGGGGCCATACGTATTGAAAGGCCGGGCAATAGTAACAGGCAATTCAAATGCATTAAAAAAACTCATGGCCATGGCATCGGCGCCAATTTTGGAAGCGCTGTAAGGGGATTGTGGTTGCAGTGGGTGTTTTTCATCAATAGGAACATATTTGGCTGTTCCGTAGACTTCTGACGTGGAAGTGTGAATTACACGAATATTCCCGTTTTCTTTGGCTGCCTGGCAAATATTCAGAGTTCCTTTCACATTGGTGTCAATATAAGAATCGGGTGCAACATATGAATAAGGGATGGCAATTAATGCAGCCAGATGGAAAATGATGTCCACGTCTTTTGTTATTTCTTTGCAATAATGCGGATCACGAATGTCACCGGAAACGATTTCCAGATTGTCATTGGCAGGAATGTCTTCAAGCCACCCCCAATAATTGAAAGAATTGTATTGGGACAGCGCCCTGACGCGGTTTCCTTTTTCAAGTAACATTTCTGTCAGGTGTGAACCGATGAAACCATCGGCGCCGGTTACGAGGATTTTTGTCATGATTGTTTATTATCAGTTTGTTTTCTAGATTAAATGTTTTGCCAATATATTAATACACAAACTATTCCTAATAATAATTAAGCACATTATTATGGATTTTACCCTAAAATGATATCCTTTTCAAGTAACATTGTTAAAGGTTCATTTTTGCATAATCTTCAATTCTTGAAATAAAAGAATAATCATTTATTTGATATCATTGGCTTGAAAACTTTATAGGCTTTCCATTATTTTTTTAACTAAAAATAATCCAAGTAACTTTTTTTTGTTTTGCTTTCGTACATTCAATTTTTCTTATAATATAATTATGATTGCTTCTAAGATGATATATCTAAAATACGTTTAATCTTCTATTTGTTCCAGATCCCTTTAGCTTTCTGATTGATCAATTTAAAAGTTTGTATTGGTTCAAGTATTATTGATGGTAATTGAATAAAAAGTAATGACAGAACAACACCAAATGCTCCAAATTTATTGCCCAGCAATAAGGATAATGGAACAAATATTAGCACTTTTACTGTAATAACATATATCCCTAATTTTAGTTTTCCAAATCCATTAATGAATGCTGAAAATGGTGCGATAAAAACTTGTTGAATGAGATACAGGGTTATTATCAATGTTAAATAGAAAGAAATTTGTAATTTATCGCCTATCCATAATTTATATACCCAAGGGCTAATTATCAGTGCAAATATTAAAAAAACAGCCATCAACAGTGAAAGTATGTTTAGTTTCTTAATAGTTGCTTTCAACCACTTATAATCTTTCTTTGCCTTAGCATCAGTAACTGCAGACCAAAAAGGAGTTAAAATAATTGCGTAAACCATATTAATCATATAAAGATATTTATATGCGATATTGTAAGCTGCAACTGTTTCTTGATTCGAGAATTGTGCAATTAGAAAATTGGTTGTTGAAAAAAAAATTATTGCTGCGATCTGTATAAAAAAAAACTTAAAGCCTAAACTTAAAAGGTCTTTTGATTTAGATAAATCAATAAATTTGTAAGAAGGAGCATATCGTTTATAATCTCTGTGAAAGAATACAAATGTTGCAACAATTAGTACGAATGCCGGAGCACTGCTAAGTACTGCAGCCAGGTTAATCAACGAGCCGGTGGTTGTTTTTGTTAATATATAGATGATAAGGAGTGACAATAAACTTCCAACAGGTCCAAAAGCATTATTTATGGCAGGTCGTTGGTCAGCCAGTAATACGGTACCGATAAGTTTAAAAAAGAACCTTAATATAAAAAAGGCAAATACTATTAGTGCAACTGTACCTAATTCTTTAGTGCTGACAGCAGTTGTATTTAATATTTTTTGCCAATTAAGTAAAGGGTTTATTATCAGAAATACAACAATAACAATGCTGAAAACGATTCCTAATATGGCATAAGTAGTGCTTATATATGTTTTTGCCAATTTCTCATCTCCGCTGGCTATTGCTTCAGCAAGTCTATTTCTTAAACCGTTTCCAAGCCCGATATCAAAAAAAGAGAACCAGGCAATAACAGAGCTCAAAGTCAACCATATCCCATATCTCTCAGTATCTAAATAATTCAAGATCAGAGGAACAAATGCAAAACCTACAACGATACTAATTCCTTTTAAAAACAAAGTGTAAGCAATATGCTTTTTAGCTTTAACAGAACGTTCGTGTCCTTTGAAGAAGTTTAATATGTGATTTTTAGGGTTAGGTGTCAATTTACTTTTTATATCACAGTAACGGTTTGCATTTCCTCATTTATCTTTGTTTGTCCCTATAGCTAATAATTATAACCAGGGTGGGCAATATTATAACAAGTTTAATACTTTCTTTAGTTGAACGAGGGGCTTTTGTACTCTGCTTGTAACTATAGTTGGTGATGTAAATGGTAATAATTTTGTACAGTACCAGTGTTTCTATTTCTACCCCAGATGCCGGTAATACCACTCGCACGCCAGTTCAAACCCTTTACGTGCATCGTATTCGGGCTGGTAGCCGAGGATGATCTTTGCCTTTAGGATACTAGCCTGTGAGTGAGGGATATCGCCCTCACGGACAGGG
>Ga0164318_10002217_pt1 | contig 17898 bp, 19 predicted proteins | sample GuaBasSedimGuay9_FD_113734 | JGI IMG/M metagenome (GOLD analysis project Ga0164318, IMG submission 113734) | Subseafloor sediment microbial communities from Guaymas Basin, Gulf of California, Mexico - Guay9, Core 4571-4, 0-3 cm | ecosystem: Environmental > Aquatic > Marine > Hydrothermal vents... | reverse complement strand
GGTTGATTTCAAAAGATTTGAAAATTTTAGAAAAAGAATTAATTACAAATCCTAAAAGTGGTATTGAACTGGGAAATAATAGCTTTAAAGTAAGAATACCTAACTCTTCAATACCTGCTGGGAAAAGAGGTGGGTTTAGAGTAGTTTATTATTACATAGATACAAATAATAAGATTTATTTGCTTGCTATCTATTCAAAAACAGATATTGAGAATATCAGTGAAAAAAGTTTATCAGATATATTAGAGAAAAATGGATTGCAATAAATTCTTTAGTATAAAATGTTATGTTTTGTTTAAGAAAAAACACTTTCAATTTAACCCTTCGATACTGACTGGAATCCAGAAACTGCTGTAATTAAAGCTGCTGGTGTAGTTGCACAAATTAAAAAAACTTCAGATAAAGTATTTGTTTTAGCTCCAAATGATGACACTTCAGCTGCGATTCGTTTAGAATTTGCTAAAAACATCGTTGATGGTGTTGATGGATTAACAGGTGTAACAAGTGGACCTTCAATTGATGGAGCAAAAACTGCTTATTCACCAATTATTACTTTATTAGCTTCAGATAAGCAATTAACTTATGACACAATTTTCGCTACAGGTTACAAATCAGAAGATCATGCAGATTTCGGAGATATTGATTTTAGCCCTTATAAGTAATAAGTAATAAGTAAAAAAGCAATAAATTGAAAAAACCTTAAAGCCTGGCTTTAAGGTTTTTTTTGTTTTATATACTTTTTCTGGGTTCGATATTTTATAGTCATATATTCTGGAATAGTTAAGAGCTTGGTAATTAAAACACTTTATGGTATAAAAATACAAAGAATGAAAATGACTACACATTTATCAAAAATAAGGATTTCGGAGTTCATTTAGTATGGTTAAATATGCAGCTGTATCAGTATTGGTTCTTATACCAGTATTATGGGGTATATTGATGGTTCCAGTATTAGACTTCTTTGAAAAAAAAATATTTCTATTATCACAAAAGAGAAATAGTTAAGATGTCAGATTTTTTTCAATTGATTTCACCAGAGTTCAGTTCCTATTTAACAGGACCTCTTTTTTTTATCTCCCTTGCAGGTCTTGGTTTTGTAATTGGAATACTTGCTGGAATTTTTGGGGTCGGTGGAGGTTTTTTACTTGTTCCCCTAATGAATATTCTCCTTGGAATACCCATTGAAATTGCAGCAGGAAGTGCAACTTGTTATATAATAGGAACAAGTACAACAGGTGTAATTAAACATTACCATAAGGGTAATATGGAGATAAAAGCTGCTCTTTATATATCTTTAGGCAGTATCTTTGGTGCAGTTAGTGGAGATATTCTTCAGGATTTTCTTGTATTTCTTTCTGGTGGTAATAGAATCCTGTTTGAACAGATTATGCAGGGTGTTTTTATCCTTCTACTTGTTTTAATTGCCTGGGTAATGTCACGAAAATCCAGTTATGATGAAAAATCCGATATTAGACCGGTTACATTCCTTCAAAAAATGAAATTTGGTCCGGATACTGATCTTCCTCTGTCGAAGCAAATAGGTGTAAATATAATTGGTTTATTTGGAATTGGATTTTCCGGTGGACTTCTTACAGGTTTAATGGGTGTAAGTGGAGGTGTTCTTTTTATGCCTATTCTAGTGTTAGGAGTTGGGCTTGCACCGCATTTGGCCGTTGGAACCAGTCTGGCGGTTGTTTTAATAGGTTCCATATCTGCAATTATTAAAAAGGGGTTATCCGGAGGCGGGAAGGTAAGTCTTCCCATAGCAGTAGCCCTTCTTGCTGCAGGTGCTGTAGGTGTACGTATTGGTATATCAATTAGCCATAAACTACATGGTGATAAATTAAAAAAATATTTTTCTATAATAGTTTTACTTGCTGCAGTAATGGTTACTGTAAAACTTATTACTTCTTTTACGTAAAGAACTATAAAGGAGATTATATGATAATAGGTAATTTGAAATTCAATTCATTGGAACGTACATATTTAATGGGCATATTGAATATTACTCCAGATTCTTTTTCTGACGGTGGCAAATTTTCTGTTCTTGATAATGCCATTGGACATGCTGTGCTTATGGCAGAAGAGGGTGCTGACATAATTGATGTTGGTGGAGAATCGACAAGGCCAAACCATCAGGAAGTTACTATGGAAGAAGAGATAAGCAGAGTTATTCCTGTAATAACAGAACTGGTAAAAGTCCTGGATATTCCAGTATCTATTGATACTTCTAAAGCCCTTGTAGCTAAGGAAGCTGTTAAAGCAGGGGCTTCAATGATAAATGATGTCTGTGGTTTTAAAAAGGATCCTGAGATTGCTTACGTTGCAGCAGAAACAGGTGTCGCATGTTGTCTTATGCATAACAGGGATAATACAAATTATAATAATTTAATTGATGATATTAAGAATGAACTTTTAGAAAGTATTAAAATAGCTCTGGATGCAGGTGTAAAAAAAGAAAAGATAGTGCTTGATCCTGGAATTGGTTTTGGAAAAACAGTCGAACAAAATATTGAAGTAATGGCAAATCTTTCTAAAATAGTAGACATAGGGTATCCTGTTCTATTAGGTACATCAAGAAAATCTATGATAGGCATTTCTTTGGATCTTCCTGTGGAAGAACGTCTTGAAGGTACTATTGCGACAAATGTAATTGGTATAAACAGCGGATGTTCAATAATAAGGGTGCATGATGTAAAAGAAAACTTTCGGGCTGCCAGAATGACTGATATTATTCTAAACTTACGTAACAGGAAATAGAAATGCCGGATATAATTAATAAATCACAAAAAAATATTGCATATATCGGGGTAGGATCAAATATTGGAGACAGATTTAATAATATAAAATCTGCAGAAAATAATATTAATTCTTCAGAGTTTTGTGCAATAAGTGAAATATCAAAAATATATGAAACAGAACCAGTTGGTTATTTAGAGCAGGATAAATTTCTTAATTGTGTTTTTAAAATTAATACTCAATTATCACCAGAGCAACTGTTGAAATTTCTGCTTAAAACTGAGAAAGAGTTAAAAAGAGAAAGAATTATTCATTGGGGACCCAGAACTATAGATTTGGATATTCTTTTTTATAATAATTTGGTTATCTCTTCTGAAGAATTAATAATACCTCATCCCAGAATGCATGAAAGGATGTTTGTTTTAAAACCTATGTGTGATCTGGATTCTGAATATTTTCATCCTGTTTTACATATCAGGTGCGGTAAGATGGAAGAGAACCTTAAATCTGAACAAACACCACCTGTAGAGTGGATTCCCTGAATTCCAATTGAAAGAAATTACTATTTAAACTAAACTTCTCTTCAATATGTTTTTACTGGCTATGGGAGTATATGGATGGTGAAGCTTGATGAAATAAATCGAAAAATTTTGAGCATTTTGCAAAATAACAGTAGTATTACTAATAGTGACCTGTCCAAGATGGTGGGACTTGCTCCGGCTACAACTTTGGAAAGAGTTAAAAAACTTGAGTTTTCAGGAGTTATCAAAGGATATGTGGCTCTTGTGGATCAAAAAAAAGTGGGTAAGTCTATTACTGCCTTTGTAGAGATAACTATGAAAAATCATTCTGCCATTGCAATTAAAAATTTTAGTAAAGATATTGCTGCATTTCCTGAAGTTCTTGAGTGTCATCACATTGCAGGAGATAAAGATTTTTTATTGAAGGTTGTAACAGAAGATATAGACAGTTACAGATCCTTTGCTTTGGATAAACTTGCATCTATTCCTGAAATTGGAAACGTTTGCACTTTTTTTACTTTAGATACTATAAAAATTACAACCGGAATACCTGTCGATGAGTAGAGATATAGATAAAAGTAGGGGGAAATGATAAAAAACCAAATATAATATGGTAATAGTTGTAGACAAGTGAATTATATGTATGTATAGTTTGAAAATATAAAAGATAATTAACAGGAGATATCTATGTCTGAAATACTGGTTTTAGGTGATGAGGCTCTTGCCCTGGGGGCAATTGATGCTGGACTTGCCATTGCTTATGGTTATCCGGGAACACCATCTACTGAAATACTTGAGTATATCCAGAGATATACAAAGAAAAATGAAAGTGAAATCATTGCAAGATGGTGTACAAATGAAAAAACTGCCTACGAAGGAGCTGTAGGAGTTTCTTATGCTGGGAAAAAATCCCTTGTTACAATGAAGCATGTGGGGCTTAATGTCGCAGCTGATGCATTTATGAATTCAGCATTGATAGAGATAAATGGGGGACTGGTTTTAGCAGTTGCAGATGATCCGGGAATGCACTCTTCCCAGAATGAACAGGATAGCCGATATTTTGCAGATTTTGCAAGAATAATGTGTTTTGAACCACGAAACCATCAGGAAGCCTACGATATGACCATAGAGGCTTTTCAAGTATCAGAATTATTTCACATTCCCGTAATGCTGAAAATTGTAACAAGACTGTCACATTCCAGATCAGTTATAACCAGAAAAGAAAGTTTACCCATAACCGATCTTGGAACAGCTCAGGATAAACTTAAATGGATGTCACTTCCTGCTTTATCCAGAGAAAATTGGAAAGTTTTATTAAAACAGCAAACAGAGTTTGAAAAATATTCAGTGGATTCAGGGTTTAATAAATTAACAATAAATAAGGCTTATAAAAAAATTGGAGTTATTACAACTGGTATTGGTTCCAATTATTATTTGGAAAATTTAGAAGACTTAACAAACAAACCCTCTCATCTCCACCTGGGGGTATATCCAGTACCAGTTGAGCTTGTAAAAAAATTAGCAGAAAATGTTGATAGTCTTATAGTTATCGAAGAGGGCTATCCTTTTGTAGAAAAAATGTTAAATGGAATTATTAATGAAGCTATGCCTGTTCATGGAAAACTGGATGGGACTTTGCCTGCTTATGGGGAATTGGATCCGGATAATGTAAGGACCGCAATTGGTTTGGATCCACGGGAGACTCAGGGGAGTAATTCTTCTGACCTTCCTGGCAGACCTCCTCAGCTGTGTGCAGGGTGTCCTCACACTGATTCATTCCATGCCTTAAATGTTGCTCTGGAAAACTATGACAGCAGTATAGTAACAGGGGATATTGGATGTTATGCCTTGGGAGCATTACCTCCTCACTCTGCTCTTGATGCTCTTTTATGTATGGGAGCATCAATTGGTATGGCAAGAGGTGCCAGTGAAGCTGGAAGAAAGCAAGTAGTTGCAAATATTGGCGATGGTACATTTTTACATTCAGGTGTAACTCCATTAATTGATGCCGCATCTACAAACACAAATATGACACTAATAATTATGGATAACAGTACTACAGCTATGACGGGTATGCAGGATACTATTATGACAAGTCCAATGATTAAAAATATTGTTCTTGCCTGTGGAGTTAACCCTGAACATTTAAAAGAGCTCAAAGTGCTTCCTAAAAATCATGATGAAAATACACGAATAATAAAAGAGGAAATAGATTATGAAGGGCTTTCTGTAATAATTACATTAAGAGAGTGTATTCATGTAGTTGGTAAAATACGTGGGGAGATTAAATAATTATGGCAGATAAATACGATATAATACTTTCAGGGGTAGGTGGTCAGGGTGTTTTATCTGTGGCTGCAGTAATATCAATTGCAGCTATGAAAGATGGATATACTTTAAGACAGTCCGAGGTTCATGGTATGTCTCAAAGGGGTGGTGCAGTCCTGGCACATATGAGGATATCTAAAACTACTATAGCCAGTGATTTAATTCCAAAGGGTTCTGCAGATGTGGTTTTAAGTATGGAGCCTATGGAATCTCTTCGCTATGTTGATTTTTTAAAACCTGTCGGCCGATTGATTTCAGCTGCTGCACCTTATGAAAATATTCCGAATTATCCTGATCTGGATGGAATCCATGAAAAAATAAATAATCTAAAGTCAAGCAGGATAATTGATGCAAAAGCTCTGGCTAAAGAGGCCGGTACTATGAAAGCTGTTAATATGGTTATGGTCGGTGCACTTTCTGCAGAACTGGATATTCGAAAAGAGAGTATTATTGAAGCAGTACAAGAAAAATTCGGTTCTAAAGGTGAAAAAATAATAAAAGCTAACCTTGCCGCATTTGAATTAGGAAGGAAAAGTAATAGAAAAAAGGCAGATGGAGATAATAAGTGAATATAACTAAGGAGCTGCAACCTCTTTTTTATCCTGATTCAGTTGCTCTTATAGGAGCTTCAGCAAACCCTGCTAAAGTTGGTAATAGAATTCTTAAAGTGTTACAAAAAACTGTAAAAAATCTATATCCTGTTCATCCTGTTGATAAAGAGGTTTTAGGGTTGCCGGTTATAAATAGAATAGAAGATCTACCTGATAATATTAGTCTTGCAGTTATAACTATTGCCGCTAAATATGCCGTTGGAGCGGTAAGATCATGTGCTGAAAAAGGGATTAAAGTTATTGTAATTGTTTCCGGAGGTTTTGGTGAAGTCGGAGATGAGGGAAGTGCCCTTGAAGATGAACTAAGGGAGATACATGATAAATTTGGAACAAGAATGCTGGGTCCAAATTCCCTGGGTATATTTCTTCCGGAAACCGGGTTGGATACAATTTTTGTAGAACATGGAGATAAAGCATTATCCGGTGGTGGTGGAATAGCATTTATTACACAAAGCGGTTCGGTAGGAACAGAAGCATTGGGTCTGGCCAGTAATGCAGGTTACGGAATGAGGGCATTTGTCGGCCTTGGAAATAAGGTTGATCTTACAGAAACAGATTTTCTTGAGTATTTTGCCATGGACAGTGCTACTAATTGTCTTGCATTTTACAGTGAATCAATTGATGACGGTAAGTTGTTCTTAGAAAGAGCACGAGAGGCTTCAAAGAAGAAAGCTGTTGTAATTCTTAAAGCAGGTAGAACTGAAGCAGGACAGACTGCTGTAAGCTCCCATACAGGTAAACTTGCCGGTTCTGATAATGTAGTTAATGGTGCTTTCAGACAGTATGGCATTCAAAGAGCATATGACGAAGAAGAAATTTGTGATGCATCAAAATCACTATCAATGCTTAAAATACCTAAAGGAAATAGAGTAGCTGTAATAAGTGCTGCAGGTGGCTATGGCGTAATGTGTACTGATTACATTGAACAAAAAGATTCAAGAATAAAATTGCATCTTGCAGAATTTAGTGACAAAACCACTACTAAATTAAAAGAAATAAATTTACCTTTTGCATCTGCTAATAATCCTGTGGATGTAACTGCCAGTGCAGATGATGAAATTTATGTTGATACTCTGGATACAGTTTTAAACGATTCTGGTGTTGATATAGTAATTTGTCTTACTTTTTTCACCATACCTGCAGTAACAAAAGATCTTGTTAAAAAAATATCAGAAAAAGCTTTGGAATATAATAAACCTGTAATAACATTTGCTCAGTACGGGCCTTTTACAAATAAATATTTAAAAGAATTTTATGATAGAGGGGTTGTTGCTTTTTCTTCAGTTTACAGAACTGTTCGTGCTGCAAGGTTTCTTGTAGAAAGAGCGGATATTTTAACAACATTTGGAGAAGATGATGAGTATTAATAAATGGATTGATGGTTTAAATATTTCTGGTAAACCTGATGAATGGGAAGTAAAAGAACTGTTCAGATCATATAATATATCTACTCCTTCCGGAGAGCTAATTAAACCAAGTGATGAGTTTAAAGGAACTAATTTAAAAAAACCTCTTGTAGTTAAGGTTTGTGACCCTGAAATACTTCATAAAACTGATATAGGTGGTGTAGAATTAAATGTACAGGAAAATCTTGAAGCAGTAATTTCTAAAATGAAAATTCTTTTTCCTGGAAGTAATTTGTTAATAGAAGAGATGGTTCCCTATTCTGGTATCGAGTTTATAATAGGCGCACTGGTTGATCCGGATTTTGGACCGGCTATTATGGTTGGAGCAGGTGGTATTCTTACTGAACTGTATAAAGATGTTAAGTTTAGATTAGCTCCAATAACTAAATCCGAGGCAATTAGAATGCTTAAAGAATTAACTGTTGCAGAAATACTTCAGGGGTATAGAGGAAGTCAAATGGATATATCTTTACTCGCAGAGTTAATTGTATCTATAGGAGCTCTGGTAAGTGATTTGGGGAATGATTTTAATCAACTGGATATGAACCCAGTAGTGTTTTTTGAAGGTAAATGGATAGCTCTTGATGGAATGGCCATATTAAAATAAGATATATCAATAAAATATATAAAAATTTGTTTATTTTTGAGAAAAAATAAAAAAATTACTTGATTTTAAATTTAAGTTCATTACAATGAATAGATAAGGAAATTCAGGAGGATTTGCATGGATAAGCAACAAGAACAAATTATCGACGATGCCTGGAGCAGAGAATCGATAATGGAGGTGGAAATCTCTATCATTGAAAGGATGATCGGCTGTCGAACTGTCGAAGCTGTTGAAGCTTCAATCAGCTACGCACAATTCCTCAGACTGTCCGGTTTGAACAATGATAATTATCCACTATTTTTAAGATTACTTGAAGTTGAGAACCATTGGGTTATTGATTCGTTAGTTGGAATTAAAGATCCTTTTCTCTATTTAAGTTCAATTCACCCAAATAATTACATTATTTTGAGCAGTTACAGACTGTTGACTGCATGGCACCCTGGTGGTATTTATCCAAAAACCCTGGCAATAATACTTGGTGTATTACAGGCGTCTTTCAGTTCACCAAAAGATGGTTTTAAAATTTACAACGTTAGTATTAATGATGTAAACAATCTTGGAAAACATCTAAATAAGGAATTGGGACAGGATGATCCGAATAATCGTTGTATTTTGGATATTTTAGACAGACTTGGTTCATTGGCAGGTACTTCAACTGATGCAAGTATTGAGCAGATGGCAAGACAGTCTAATAGCATACGTACATTTTTCTTTGATAAGAGGAAAAAAATGGAGGATATAATACCTCAGGTACTGCTGGTTAAATCTGACTATATTGCAAAAGAGATAGCCCCAGACAAAGTTTACGTAGATTAACCAGAGTGAGGAGTTAGAAAAATGAAAGAGCTTTTTGAAAAAAAACAAAGTTGGACCTCAGAAGACATTGCTGTCATTGAGTACGGCTTATTAAAAGGATTAATGGGAGTTCGAACCTCCGAAGCTGTAGAGTCAGCTGTAACATATGGTAAATATCTAAACAGTTTAGGAATTACAAATAGTAACTATCCAATTTTCCTAAAAGTTTTAGGTGTAAGAAATCATCATGTAATTGATGGATTACTGGGAACAAGAGACCCTTTTCTCTTTATGAGTTCAATACAGCCTAATTATTTTATAGTAGCAACATGTTTCAGCTTTTTAGCTAAATATCATCCAGCAGAAATATATTCAAAAACATTGGGTATTATTCTTGGTGTTTTTCAGGCTGCCTTTTATAATCCCCTGGATGGATACAAAATTTATCCCCCTACAATTGCAGATGTTAATAGTCTAGGTAAACATCTTATAGAGGAGAAGGGGCAGGATGATCTTCTTAACAGAAGTATTTTAGATGTTCTTGATAAAATGAGTGAACTGGAAGGGCAGCATGTAGATGAAGATATGGAAGATCTGGCTGTACATGCTCATAATATTAGAAATAACTTTTTTGATTCAACAAAAAGGTTAGTAGATGTTATTCCAAATGTAATTCTAAAATCAGAACCAAATATGGATCCTGAAATTGAACCAAGAGAATTAAAATCTCTTAGTCAGGCAGAGACATCTGGAACAAAGCCAAAACCAAAAACACCTCCTAAGGGTAAGGCTGAAGAAGCTGAAGAGAAAGAGTAAATAAAATAACTTCTAAATGTCAGCGCGCCTTTATAAGGCGCGTTATTTTTACTACAGAACAAACTTTACAAGGGGATTTTTTATGCAGACATGGGAAGAAAGGGGTTGGCAGGAAGAAGACTTAAACAAACTTCAACTTGCTTTTCTAACAGATATTTTCAAGAATGAACAAAGTGTAAGTGTTGATGCTACTATAGCTTATGCAAAGTATTTAAATTTTATAGGTGCTAATCCTGATAATTATCCCATATATTTGAAATTGATTGGCATGAGAAATCACTGGGTTGTTGATGCATTAATAGGTGACAATAATCCGGAAACTTTTTTTAGTCACGTTCAAATGAATTATTTTATTATAAAAGAGTGTTTTAAAGCTTTTACAGTAGCTCCAAGAGGTGGCATTTATCCCAAAAGTTTACATGTATTTTTAGGAATGCTTCAGACAACTTATAAAAATCAGCTGGAAGGGTATAGAGTTTATCCTTTGACAATAACAGATGTTAATAATTTAGGAAAGCATCTTAATGAAGATACAGACCAAAGGGATCCTTTAAATTTTATAATATTAACTATATTGGACAAAATTGCCTCTCTTATAGATCCTGGTAGAGACGAAGAAGATAAAGAAATAATTGCAGTAGCTACTCAGGCAAATAACATTCGGGGTAAATTCCTGGACTTTACAAAGGGGCTCAAAGAAGCTATTCCAGATTTGCTTTTGGAAACTTCCGATTATACTACCAGTGAGGTTAAACCTTCATAATATTGGAATTTATAAAATAAATAGAAAAAACCTGCTTTTTAGCAGGTTTTTTTATTTATGGGTTAGTTTTCTATATTGTGATTTCAAAAATTCAACTATTTTTCTAAATATATTTTGATTATTTTTTAAATTTATACCAATAGAAGGAATATCAATGGTATCCTGTACCAGCTTATTTTTCAAATCTTCAATTGCTTCTTTATTTTGAGCTGTAATTTCCATTGGTTCTAAGGAATCCAGTTTCAATAAAGAAGACATAATATTACCGTTTTCTTCAATAATAAAATGTTCATCAAGCTGTTTTAATCTATCATCTAAAGACTTTTTTAAATCTTTTACAATATTATAATTGTCTAATTCAGAATCACCACTCACTGAAAATTTAATAATATCGTAAGTTCTAAGATAATTACGCTCAAGTAAAGATTTATTAAATTCAGAATAAATAGTATTATCGCTATAATTTATAGTTTCTTCTATTTCAGAGTTTAAAGTATTATTTTCTTCTGTTTTAATATTTCTTTCTAAATCACCATTGTTATAGGACTTTTTAAGTTCCAATTCTTGAGAATTAGTAGTTGTTTTGTTAATTTCAGGGAAATTATTCGAATTATTTAAATTATTATCAGTAAAAACTTTAAAATGATTATCAATTTCATCTAATATTTTTTGTGTTTTGGAGTTCAAAGATTCCTGGTCAACTTCAATTGAGTTCTTAGAGATAGTTTCTATTGTCCCCTGTGTATCATCTTCTCGATTTTCTACTATAATATCCTTCGTAACAGTATTGTCAGTAATAATTGTCTCATTTAACTTATCTGCATATTCGTTAAGGGTATTGCTTGCAGAGTTTGATTTCTTTTTTTTTGAAAATAATTTTATAAAAATAGATGCTACGGAGTTCAGAATTTTAGGTCTTTTATTTTGTAATATTTTTTCTGTAATAATAGATTTCTCTTCAATGTCTGTAATATCAGCTTCCTCATCATTAAAAGGTTCCAATACTGCTTCTTCCTGCCATTCATTAAACTCGGGTATTTCGAAACTGGCCTGGCCTGTATATGAATAATCCAGAGGCTTTTCCGGTAATGTTGATTTTTTATCACTTTTAGTAAAAATAGATTCGAACAATGTAATTATTTCACTAATAGAATTATAAAATTCTGGTTTCTTTATAAGCTTGTCAATAATATTTTGTATAAATATTTTATCTTCTTCAGTCTCAAAATTACATAGAGGTATAATACTGTTAATAATTTTAGCAAAAGCGAATAAATCTTCTGGAAGGTTTTTTATTAACTCACTTACAACTATTTTATTATTATCATAATTTACAAATATATTTCTATATTCTTTTATCTCTTTTTCACTTAGTACTGTGCTAACAATCGAATTTAAACCTACATTGTAAAGCTTAACATGACTACCAGGTTTCCATTGAAGGGGAATGAGTATCTCTTCGGGTGTAAGAAAAAGGTGACTATGGCCAGCAGTTTCAAGTACCTGGAGCCCATATATGATATCTTCAATTATACGTATAAAAATATTGTAAGGTATAAGACTCTTTTCTTCTATCCAAACAGACAAAGGGAAATGATCAGATTCATAGTAGGACTGATAAAGAATATTTTCGTGGTAATCTATTTCGAAAGGTATGTAGAGATAAGGTGAATTTAATCTATATAAATTTATAGAGAGTTTTTCATATTCTTTTAATTTTTCTTCAGATAATAGACTTATATCTCCTTTAAAAAATCCCAAATGAAAAATACTTGCACTATAAATAGCTTTAGAATTAATATAGGTAAAGAATTTAGTATCAAAAATTTCATCTCTGAGTATATAACAATTGTTTACAGAAACGCTATTAAAATCCATTATATATCTATCTTTTGTAGTAGTCGTTAAAAGATTTTCCCAGTCCTGCATATCTGGCGTCTACTTCTTTTTCTTTTTCAAGATCTTTTTCTTTAAACCAGGTTCTGAAATATTTATTTAGATATTCTCTTCGATAATTAAAATTATTTACCATTAATTTGGTTGCAGCAGATGGGTCTTCAAAAACTTCTTTTGTAAAAACTTTTTTACAAATATCTGTTACAACAGATTCTTTAATTCCCATCATTATTTTTAATCGTTGATCAAAGTCTTCTATGGTGAACATATCGAAATTCTCAGGTTTAAGGAGTGTTAAGAATCTTGTTTTCTCTTCCCGATGCCAACCAAATTTATCTTCCATTCCATAAATTTTCATCTCTTCAGTTTCAAGATCTGCTTTATTGTAATCAATAACAACGACATAGGGTTTGCTGTCATCATCATGAATTACCATATAATTATTTGGATTTCTGTCTTCATCAAAAAACAACCATCTATTAATTAAATCGTTACCAAGCATTTTCATAAATGGTGGATCCAGATAGTTATAACTTCCTATTTGCATAGCATTCTGTATATGTTTAGTTGCACGATAAAACTTTCCATTGTGTTTAATAAGAATAGTTGGGGCAGCTGGAGTTTTCATTAAGAAGTCCAGATAAAAAGCTATTTCCTGAAATTTATGCATAGGGGCTTCATCATCCGGAATATCTTTTAGTAACCAGGGAGCACCATTTTGATCTGTTGCACCAGTATATCCACGAATTTTAGCTGTAAATGGAACCAGAGAGTCATCCCCAAAATTAACTAACTCCAGGTTACTTAAAGTATCAACCAATTCTTCTATTGTATTATCAAGATACAAGTATTTCCTTATTTTTTCATCTACAATAATATCGTGAATTAACATATTTGTTTTGTCAGCCATAAAATAACTCCTGTTTTTTTAGTCAGTTATTGCAAATTTAGATTTAATATCACCATTTGAAATAAGTAAATATGGTCCTTTAGTTCCAATATTGGAGTATATAATGTAATGATTTTTAATACCGATTATATCTTTCCAAATACCTGTTCTGTCACCTGTTCCCCACATAGGATTATGTCCTACAATGAAAGGAGTGTCCTCTGGTAGGTTCATTCTCTTATTCATTTTACGAATATCACTTTCATCATATTCTTTCATACTTGGTGTGCCTCGAAATTCGTGTAGTCTATTCCATAGAAGCTGATGATAATAGTCAGGATTATCAACTATATTTATTATTTCTTCTCTGGTAGCGCCATGTCTAATAGGGCCAGCATGTGTAATTACAAAGCCATTTCCAATTATAAAAACAGGTAAAGATTCAAAAAATTCATTTACAGTTTCTACATATTTATCCCCACGATGTTCAAGAAGATAATTTTTAAATTCCAGTCCCTGCTTTATAGCACTTTTGGCCAGTCTGGAATCAAATGTGTCGTGATTTCCCCGTATATAAATTACATTATCTTTATATTTGGAAAAGAGATTAAAGATTTCTTCTAAAACTAACAGAGAAGATTCCATTTCCAGCATTTGACCTACCTGGTCATTATGCATACCATCACCCAGGATAATTAGTAATAAATTATTCTTTTTAAGCTTTTTCCCATTGTCTTCATGTTCTACAATTGCTTTTAAATTTTCAATACTTCCATGAAGATCACCTATTACAAGAACTTCTCTTTTATCACTAGATAAATCTATTAGTCCGCCAGGGTCTCCAAATTGATTTTTTATTCTATAAGGGTTGTTATCAACAATAGAGATAATTTTTTCAATCTCTTTTGTATTCGTAGCCATTATCTCTCCTTAGTTGACCTTAGATTATATGTATTATAACAGAAATTTCCTACTTTTTATAGAAAAAACTAATACAAACAGTAATTAGTTTTTTAATTTTGAAGTAAAATCAAAAAACTCTTTTGTTGGTGAAATTTCAACATCTTCCCTTTTAAGTCTTATTAATAATACTTCAGGAATTATATTAGTTAAATCTTTAGTATTATCAAAAAACCCATCTCTTATATTAAAAGCCTGTTTTGATATATTTAATTTTGGTGCGCTTCTTTCATATTCTCCTAATTGACTCATTCTATCAAGTATTTCGAGAATAGATGCATTTGTACTTTCCAGTTGGTCTTTATCTTCATTCAGAAATTTTCCAAGATTCTGAATATCAGTAATATTTAGAGGATATATATTATAACCATCGTCAGAACGATGATAGGAGTATTCTACAATACCCAGAACCGAAAGTAGTACTTTGGAATAAATTTGTCCAGGATGCCAAGCTGCAAGTAGGTCAAAAGCCCTTTCAATTAAAAATCTATTAGGTTTAATTACTGAGAAAAGTAATCTTGCATCTTTTTTGCCTATTAGTTCATCAACAACCCATTTATTATTTGTTTCAATAATTTTTAAAAATAATAAATAGTTTCTTGAAGTAATTCCAACATGACGTAAATATTTTGCAAAGGACATTGAAGATCCCACTTCCATTGTTGTAGCGGTACCAAATATGCCATTTAATATAATATCTCTATTTTGATGGATAATACTATCCATTTCCTCGAAAGGAAACGTTTCCTGCATTTAACAATTCCTATATTTACAAATTTGCTTATCTCTACTATCGACAAAGGTATCTATAAAATAAAGTTAACAAAAAAAATACCGAAGATTTAAGTATAAATATGAACTGGAAAAATGAAATTGAAGAAATTTTTAAACTTGCAACTCTCCACTCCTGGTGTACTCAGGTAGATCAGTTGATTGAAAAATTTAATGTAGCTAATCCTGAGGCAAAACATATAACTTCATATTTACAAAAAATATTAACAGAGAGAAATTTACCCAGGGAACATTATATTATATCTTTGGTTTTACTTAATCACCAAAACTATCCTATAGATGGTATTATTGAATTATCAATTAACGCTCTATATAGTAAATTAAATAAAAACGATATACTTTTTTTAAAAAAGCATCTTTTTCAAGGGAATTTCCCACTTTCTGCAGATTTAAGCGAAGATATAACAAATAGATCTTTTCTTTCTCCAAAAGTAGCAATAAAAAAAGCTATGAAAATTGATTCTGTTATTTCAAAAAACAATCCCATGAAAACTGTTTTATATATGAACTTTATATTAAGTCGTATGGATATGAATGAAGAAAACAGAGCTATGGTTGCATTTTTACTATTAAGAGTTGATATAAATTTACCAAAAAATTTGCAAAAAAAAGTTTTTAAATACCTCATGGCATATAAAGATATTATTAAGGAGTTATTGGAAGAAGAATCCGGTGAAACAGTAGATATTGATGATATTTATGGTATTCAAAATAAAATTACAAAAATTGAAATTATTGAAGAAAAAAATGTACAAAAAAAGAAATTAGATTCTATAATCGAAAAAGAAAATATAAGTGAAGATGAATTACCAACAGAAATAATACCAAAACTATCAGTTCCATCAGTTGCTGCCATAGAATTAGAAAAATCTATAATAGAGATTAGTAAAACAAGTAAAAAAAGTAAATCTTTACCTAAAAAGAAGAGTTCTAAAAATATAATTTCTAAATCCCAAACAAAATCTCTGGAAATAACAAAAAAAGACAATTTTTTAAAAGAAACTAAAGCCGCAAATACTGATAATAGACTAAAACCAAGTATCAAAAAAGAAAAAATAAGCAAAATTGAAACAACTCGTGAATCTTTTAAATTGCAATTTAAAGAGAATGAAAATTTTTCAGAAAAAAACAAAACAGATGAAAATGATGAAAAATATTCAAACGGGATTCAAGTGGATGAAACTAATATTATTAAAAATTCTTTTAACAATATAGAACTTAAAGATAAAAAGAAAAGTTGGGATATTAGTTTAAAACAAAGTAAATCTATTTTAGAAAGTATTTTAGCAGGAATAACTAAATCTAAATCAAAAGCTGGAATATCAAATAAGATAATGAAATTAGAAAGTACAAAAGAAGTAGAAAAAAATACTTTTAATAAGTTTATCGTTAAGAAAAAAATATTTGGAATACTTTTAATCGCTGCAGCATTTATTTCCTTTTTCTTTATTTATAAATATATCAAAATTAATAATCCTGTTGTTGTACCTGTAACTACAAATATTGAAACAAAAGTATTAAAGCCTGATGAAATCCCACTTGAGGCTAAAAGTGATCTGGTTAGTACTGCAGTTGAAAAATCAAACCTGAAAAATGTAGATATCCCGGATAATTTTCCTTTTGATATAACAATAGTCGATAGAACTATTAAATGGAAAGTGGTTTCCGGTGATTCTATTACAGGTTTTTTCTTTGCTTTACAGGATTTTAGGAAAAAACTTGAAACTACAGAATTAGAAAAAATTAGCAAATTAGACTGGGATCAATTTTTTGAAACTTTTAAAAATAATAACTCAGTAAGAGATTCTTATCATATTATATTCCCAAATGAAGTTTTTATATTACCATTGGATTGAAAATTAACGGGTAAATAGAAAATAATTGCTATTGCTGTATTCTGAATTAAAGGTATAACCATCCAGATTGAATTTTTTTAATTTTTCAGGAGAAGAAATCATTTTCCTAACTATATACCCTGCCATTTTCCCTCTTGCCATTTTAGAATAAATAGGAGGATATTTTATCTTTTTGTTTGAAATCTCTCCAAATGCAATATCAATTTTAGAGGCTTTTAATTTGGAAAAGTTAATAACTTTACTATATTCATTTGAAGCCAGGTTTATTAAAAATTCTTTATTGGTATAAATAGAAAAATAGTTTGTTATCAATTCATTCCAATAATTGTAAAGATTATTGGAATGGATTGTTTTTAGTATTGTTTTCATATCAAGGCGATACTCCTCAATACCATCTAGTGGTTTTAATACTCCATATAAACCAGATAAAATTCTTATTTTATTCTGGGAAAATTGTATTTGCTTTTTATTTAAACTTAAAGAGTCCAATCCTTTAAAAACCGCTCCCCTGTAAGCAAAAATTGCCTGACGGCTGTTTTGTAGATCACCGGAAAAATTATTTAGAATAAGTTGAACTTTTAGAAGAAGCTTTTCACTTAAATTCATTACATGTTTTAGATCATCACTTTCCATATTTTTTAACAAATTAATTAAATTATTTGCATTTTTATTAAAAAAAGGTTTATGAATGGGATATTTATTTGGTATCGCGTCCACTAAATTCATAGTCTTAGCTGGAGAAAGTAGTATTATCAAAATTCTACTTTATACCATTTTTATTCATAGGAATTGAATATTTTTGATCCTCAATTTTTATATGATTAAACAACCACTCTTTTAAAAATACAAGTACTCCTATCATATCAAATTCTTCACCTTGTTTCATTTTTTCTATGTAATCTGCCACCTGTGATAGCAG
>Ga0164318_10002216_pt1 | contig 17902 bp, 14 predicted proteins | sample GuaBasSedimGuay9_FD_113734 | JGI IMG/M metagenome (GOLD analysis project Ga0164318, IMG submission 113734) | Subseafloor sediment microbial communities from Guaymas Basin, Gulf of California, Mexico - Guay9, Core 4571-4, 0-3 cm | ecosystem: Environmental > Aquatic > Marine > Hydrothermal vents... | reverse complement strand
TTTGATAATCCACATAACTAAAAACAACTCAAGTCTGCCATAAATTCATTAACTTTATTGAAATAAATAATGATTATGGATTTAAGCAGACTTGAAATTGAATTAAAAAAACGCTTAGTTTATCCATATAATTGGGGCAGTAAACAAACAGATATTAAAGATAGAGCCACAAATTTTATATATAAAACATATAGTTTTGAAACTTTACTAAAGCGCACTCATGATTTTGATAAATCGCTGAGAAACTACGCCTTAAACAGATGGTATAACTTTTGGTCGGCTATGGCTGTCGAGTATCTGTTTACCTCACATTCAAACATTAAGGCAAACAAAAACCGTAGAGACAAGCTTGTTGACTTTAAAATAAACAATATTCCTTTCGATCATAAAACAAGCATATTCCCCAGAGGATTTAAACATTCTTATCAATATGCCAAAACACATGAAAGAGAACTTATACAATGGCTTTACAATAACCAAAGTCAGGAAGGCAGAAAACACTTAAAAAACAGATTATTCATTATTTTATATGATTACAGAAACAAAGAGCATTGGAAAATGAAATCAGAAATAGGACTTCTAAAATTAGCTATAGATAATTATGTAAAAAATTTCTCAGAGAACAAACTTTATAAATTTAACTTTGGCAATGGAGAAATTCAATCTGATATTATCTGGATAACAAAGAGAATTAAATAGCAAAAAATATATTCGAATAGAATTAGCAGATTGCTATTTTTGCATAGAATTAAATAAATATGAGCTGAGAAAATAAATGAATTATATAGGTTCTAAAAATAAATTATCAAGCTTTATAAAAAACACCGTTTATTCCGTCGTAGGTCAAGACTTATCAGAGAAAGTTTTCTGTGATATTTTTGCCGGAACGGGAATAGTTGGCAGAATTTTTAAACAAGAAGTTAAAAAGGTAATTAGTAACGATTTTGAATATTACAGCTACGTATTAAATAGAAATTATATCGGTAACAATTTAGCAATAGCCAATAATGATAAGTTTATTTCAAGCTTAAATAAGCTTAAAACCAAAGAAGGATTTATTTATACTAACTATTGCAAAGGGAAGAATGGAGAAAGACAATATTTTTCTGATGATAATGGAAAAAAGATAGATACTGTCAGACTACAGATTGAAGCATGGAAAAATAGCAATACTATAAATGATGATACTTATTACTTTCTTTTAGCCAGCTTATTAGAAAGTGCTGATAAGGTGGCTAATACTGCATCTGTTTACGGAGCGTATTTAAAACATTTAAAAAAATCGGCTCAAAAAGAATTAATTATCTCTCCTGCAAATTTTGAGATAAGCAATAATAAAAACGATATTTATAATACAGACAGTAATAAACTAATAAATAAAATTGAAGGTGATATCCTTTATCTTGATCCACCATACAATGCTAGACAATACGGAGCGAATTATCACATTTTAAATACTATTGCCAAATACGATTCATTTATTCCCAAGGGTAAAACGGGTCTAAGAGCATATAATAAATCAAAATATTGCAGTTCAAATTCTGTGAGTAGCGAGTTTGAAGAATTAATTAAAAATGCCAATTTTAAATATATCTTTTTAAGCTATAATAACGAAGGACTGATGTCGGTTGAGCATATCAGAAAGATAATGAGTCGCTATGGCAAATACGATTTATCATCCACTAACTATCAACGATTTAAAGCCGATAAAGATAAAAATAGGAATCATACTGCCAATAAAACTGAAGAGTATTTACATATACTGGAAAAATACTAAACACTCATAATTCTATACTATCTCCATTTTTTTATCTTATAACCATAAACAGCATAAAACAAAATAAACAGATAGGCAGGAATTAGAACTAAATAAGCCGTCTGCGTATCATAAATATCCGACATCTTACCCCAAAGTAAAGGAATAATAGCCCCACCGGAGATAGCCATAATGAGCAAAGCCGAACCTGTTTTAATATGCTTTCCTAAGCCTTTAATAGCGAGAGGCCAAACAGCAGGCCACACTAATGCATTAGCCAAACCTAAAAAAGCAATAAACATTACGGATACAAATCCATTAGTAATAAGCGCAGCTAAAGAAAATACTATTCCTAAAACAGCAGAAAGCTGTAATGCACGATGTTGAGAAATATAGCGTGGAATTGTAAAAATACCTATTATATATCCTACCAACATAGAAAGCATAGTGTAAGTAGTAAACATCTTTGCCGATTCCATAGAAATTCCCAATGATTGTCCATAACGAATAATAGTATCACCTGCAATAACCTCAACACCTACATAAAAAAACAATGTTAATACGCCTAAAATTAAGTAGGGATATTCAAAAATACTACTATGATCTTTCTTAGTAGAATCCTGAATATCTTCGTTATTTTCCGAATCAATATCAGGTAAGTTAGAGAACTTTAAACCCAAACCTACTAAAAGCAATATAACAGCCATTACAACGTAAGGTATAATAACTCTAGATGCAAGAGAATCTAAAAATACAGCTCTTTCTTCTTGCGACAGATTTACTAAATTACGAATTGCTTCATCATCGCCAGGATGAACAATAAAGTAAGCCAAAACAAGAGGAGCCATAGCACCGGCTGTTTTATTTGCAATACCCATAATACTAATCCTTTTAGCAGCAGATTCTATTGGACCTAATATAGTAATATACGGATTAACAGCCGTTTGCAAAATAGCCATTCCCGTTCCAAGTACAAATAAACCAATCAAAAAAACAGAAAATACTCGGGTATAAGCAGCAGGAATAAAAATTACAGCACCAACAGCCATTACCCATAAACCAACAGACATTCCATTTTTAAAGCCAATTTTCTCCAATATCCAAGATGATGGCAAAGCCATTACCGTATAACTAATGTAAAATGCAAAAGTCACAAAAAGTGCCTGATAATTAGTTAATTCGCAAGCTGTGCGTAAATAAGGTATAAGCATTCCGTTAAGCCAAGTAATAAAGCCCAGTATAAAAAATAATATTCCAATAATAAAAAGTGGGCCTAAGGATGATTTTTTCTGTGTCATAGTTGTATTTATAAGAAATACTTTAAAAAATATTTTTCAAATTTATGTTTTTTCTTTAGTCAGTATATTGAGGATACTTTGTACTTATAAACAATGATTACTAAGTATTTTGACTATAACAAATAAATTTATTCAAAATGGAAGAAGCCCAAAAACAGAAGCTTCTTCTTTGAATGATTACAAAAAAATAATATCTCTAATCAGATCTTTTCCAACAATACCGTTTAGCTTATCTACTAACTTACCTTTGGAATAAGATAACTCTTGACGTAATGCGGGTGATTTTAGACGAACATACATTATTTCTTTATCAATAACCAAAGATAATGTTTGATGAGCAATGGTTTTACCAACGATATTTTCCCATTCGCTTTTCAGTCGATGTTCGTCATATTTACGCGAAATGCCATAAGCTCGTAAAAGCTCATGAAAAACCTCATCTATTTTCTTTTCATCATTTTTTCTAAATCCGCCCATTACCAATTTCTTTAACTGTTCCTTTTACAACTTCAAACAAACTATGGTCTAAATTAGTTGCATCAAAAAGTCGTTCCACCCTCTCTCTTTGAGTATCGGTAATAAAAACTTGTCCGAAATTCTCCTCACTAACCAAACGTATCAACTGCTTAACTCTTTGCATATCCAGTTTATCAAAAACATCATCTAACAATAAAATAGGTTTATATGATTTTATTTTACGCATAAACTCAAACTGAGCTAATCTGATTGCAATTACATACGATTTTTGCTGTCCTTGCGAACCATATTTCTTTATAGGAAAACCATCAATTAAAAAATCTAAATCGTCTTTATGAGCACCTACCGAAGTATAACGTACAACTCTATCTTTAGCCAAATTTTCTTTTAATAAATCCTCCATTTTAGAGTTGCAAAGAGCAGAACGGTAGTTTAGCTCAACGGTTTCGTTTCCACCACTAATCAATTTAAAGTATTCTTGAAAAATAGGTATAAACTCATCCACAAAAGCCTTACGTTTAGCAACAACCTCATGTCCCAGCTTTGCCAATTTCACATTCCAAATGTCTAGTGCCGCTTCGTCAAAATATCTACGTTCGGCAAAATGTTTTAAGAGAGTATTACGCTGTAGCAGAACTTTATTATAGTCCAGAATATCATTCAAATATTTCTTATCGAATTGAGAAACAACACCATCAATATATTTTCTACGAACCTCACTCCCATTATTAATCAAATCCCTATCGTAAGGCGAAATCATTACTAAAGGGATAAGGCCAATATGGTCTGCCAGGCGATTGTATTTCTTTTCATTTAACTTAAACTGCTTATTTTGATTACGTTTTAATAAGCAATGTACTTTATCTATTGCATTTTGTTGTCGGACATAGTCGCCATGAATGGCAAAAAACTCCTCTTTATGACGAATATTTTGAGAATCAATAGGATTAAAATAGCTTTTACAAAAAGAAAGATAATAAATAGCATCCAACACATTAGTTTTTCCTGCACCATTTTGCCCAATAAAACAATTTATGCGAGGCGACAACTGCAATTCTGCTTCAGAATAATTTTTAAAGTTGGTGAATTTAAGTCGTTTAAGATACATGAAAGTCTATTTATTTTTACATCAAAGATAATAAAATTAGAATGTGATACGAGTATAAATGCAGGCTACTATAACTAACTTAACAATTCTTCTATACGAGAGTATGTTTTCTTTAAAAGCCACAGTGGTGTTGAAGTAGCTCCGGAGATAGCAATATTTTTTACCGACATAAACCAGTCAGCTTTCAACTCATTGGAATTAGAAATAAAATAGGCTTTTTTCACTTGCTTAGCCCCTACTCTAAATAAATTATTTCCATTTGAGCTTTCTTTTCCACTTACAAAAACCAATACATCTTTATTCTGTAAAAAGTCTATTAATTGCAAATCACGTTTAGCTATCTGCTTACATACAGAGCTAACAACTTTCAAAGGGTATTCAGTATATTCTCCTTTCTTTCTCATCTGCCTATAAGCCTTTACAACTTTAAGATAATCAGACTTATATTTAGTTGTTTGCGAAAAGAATATGGTAGGTTTTGCCGGATTCAATTTTTCTAAATCACTAATATCTCTTACAATATGAAGCTCGCCCTTACAAAATCCTTTCAGAGCAATTATTTCAGCATGATTTATATCGCCAAATAATATTACTTGTCCTTTTTGTACCATCATTTGTTCACAAGCCTTTGCCACTTTTTTCTGTAATCTACTAACAATTGGACAAGTAGCATCAATTAATTCAACATCGTAATTTTCTGCTATACGAAATGTAGAAGGAGGCTCTCCATGTGCTCTAAGAAGTAATTTTTTTCCACTCTGCTCCACTATTTTACAATGGGATACAACTTGTAAACCTTTACTTTTCAAACGATTAACCTCTTCTTCATTATGAATCAAATCGCCCAAACAAGCAAGACTGTCTTGTTTCTTCAAAAGCTCTTCAGCCATCTGAATAGCTCTCTGAACACCAAAGCAAAGCCCTGCACCGGGATCAATTTGAATATCTATCTTCATCGAAAGTTAAAATTACAAATAAATTAAAATCAATTAATTTCAAGCAGAAAATAAAATCCTATTTCAAGGTAAATTTTTATTAATTTTATACGAAATTTTTGTCAACTTATCCTTGTCAAAATTAATTCCTAAATATATGAAAAAAGTATTGTTTTATTTTGTTTTAATTGGCTTCCTTGCTAGTTCATGCACGCAGCCAAAAGATCGCCTTCATTATCCTATAACAGAAAAAGGATATGTAGTCGACAATTATTTCGGCACAGAAGTTGCCGATCCTTTCCGCTGGTTAGAAGATGATAATTCTGAAGAAACTAAAGCTTGGGTTAAAGCCGAAAACGAAGTTACTTTCAATTATTTAAAAACTATACCTTTTCGTGAAAGCATCAAATCACGTTTAACCCAAATATGGGATTACCCCAAATATGGCTTGCCATACAAACGAGGCGATTATTGGTATTATTCCAAAAATGACGGTCTACAACAGCAAGCCGTTATTTATCAAATGGACGATTTAGAAGGTGAGCCCCGTGTTTTTCTCGATCCAAATACATTTTCCGAAGATGGGACAGTAGCTCTGAGTGGCTTGTCTTTTTCAAAAAATGGCAAATACGCCGCTTACAGCATTTCTTCGGGCGGTTCTGATTGGCGCGAAATATTTGTAATCGATGTTGAGAGCGGATTAAAAATGGATGATCACCTTAAATGGATAAAATTCTCCGGTATGTCGTGGCTGGGCGATGGCTTTTTCTATGGTCGTTTTGACGAACCTGCCGAAGGTGATAAGCTTAAAGGTGTAAACAAAAACAACAAAGTTTATTTCCACAAAGTAGGAACAAAACAGGCTGATGATGAATTGATTTATGAAGATCCTACTAACCCAATGTATATGTGGAGTATATATACCACCGATGACGAAAGTATAATAGCGCTTAGCGGAAGTACACCCTCAACACGTGGAAATTCACTTTATTACAAAAAGGCCAAAGATAAAAAAGGAGAGTTCATTCCTATTGAAGAATCTTACGATTATCAGACTTACATTGTAAACAATATAGGGAATACACTTTTTATTATGACTAATAAAGAAGCTCCAAAAAACAAACTATTTGCACTTAATATTGAAGATAAGACTCAATCTCGTAAAGAAATATTAGCAGAAGCTGATGATGTTTTAGATGGCGTTAGCATCAATGGCGGAAAAATTATTGCTAACTATATGCACAATGCGGCTTCGCAAGCTTTTGTTTTTAATTTATATGGCGAACTAATTCACGAAGTAGAGTTTCCCGGACTGGGAAGTGTTAGTGGTTTTACCGGCGATAAAGATAGCAATATAGCTTTTTACTCTTTTACTTCTTTTACCTCTCCAAATGTTGCATATAAATACGATATAGAAACAAACATAAGTACAGTTTACAGAAAATCTGAAATTGATTTTGATTTTGATAAATATGAAACAAAACAGGTTTTTTACAGCAGTAAAGATGGAACTCAAATTCCTATGTTTATTACTCATAAAAAAGATTTAGAACTAAACGGTAATAACCCAACTTTACTTTATGGCTATGGAGGATTTAACATTAGCCTTAAACCCAGTTTCAGTATAGCGAACTTGATTTTTTTGGAAAATGGCGGCGTTTATGCTGTGCCTAACTTACGTGGTGGTGGCGAATTTGGTGAAGAATGGCATCAGGCCGGAACTAAATTAAACAAACAAAATGTATTTGACGATTTTATAGCTGCAGCTGAATATTTGATTGATAATAATTATACAAATAGTGATAAATTAGCTATTCGTGGCGGATCTAACGGAGGATTGTTAGTAGGAGCCTGTATGACTCAGCGTCCCGAACTATTTAAAGTCGCTCTTCCTGCCGTTGGCGTTATGGATATGCTTCGTTATCATAAATTTACCATAGGATATTTTTGGGCTCCTGATTATGGTACATCAGAAGATTCTATTCAATTTCTTAATTTGGCAAAATATTCGCCATATCACAATATACATGCTACAACTAAATACCCTGCAACTCTTATAACCACTGCCGATCACGACGACCGTGTAGTTCCTGCACATAGCTTTAAATTTGCTGCCGAATTACAATCCAAGCAAGGCGGTGCTAATCCTGTAATTATCCGTATAGAAACAAAAGCCGGTCACGGTGCCGGTAAATCAACAGAACAAATTATTGAAGAATATACCGATATATGGGCATTTGTATTTGCAAATTTAGGAGTAACTCCTTTTTATAATTAATTTACAAAAGCAAGTACGATTTTTTTGTCGTACTTGCTTTATATTTTATTATTCGGTGACAAAAAAAAACATAAAATAATTGAACAATTATGGAAATTATTACAACTAAAATCCCCAACCTTCTAATTCTTAAACCAAATATTTACAGAGACGACAGAGGTTACTTTTTCGAATCCTATAATAAAGAACTATTTCTCTCAAAAGGTATTGACCAAAATTTCGTCCAAGATAATGAGTCAAAATCGATGAAAGGAGTATTACGTGGACTACATTTTCAAAAGCCACCTTATGCACAAGGAAAATTAGTTCGTGTTATGAAAGGTGCTGTTTTAGATGTTGCCGTTGACTTACGAAAATCGTCTTCAACATATGGGCAATGGGAATCTATTGAATTAACCGAAGATAATAAATTTATGTATTGGATACCTCCCGGAATGGCACATGGTTTTATTACTTTAGAAGATAATACCGTATTTTTTTATAAGTGCACCAACGTTTACAATAAACAATCCGAAGGAAGTATACTTTGGAATGATCCTGATTTGAATATTAATTGGGGAAGCAATATTAAACCATTACTTTCAGAAAAAGATAAAATAAGTCCATTATTCAAAGATTTTATCAGTCCATTTTAAATAATATAAACCATAATTAATCAACACATTAAAATGAAAAAAACATTATTCCCAATTGTTAGCGGTATTTTTATTATTATACTTATCAGCTTTAGTTTTAGCAATAAATACGAAGTCAATAATGAAACATATCAATCCGGATTTGAAGATAATATTAAGGTATTTGCTGTTGAAATCCCTCATAATATAAAATTTGCAGATGAGAAAGTTCCCCTCAACAAATTTTACGTTAAAGAAGCTTTAGAACGAGAAATGACAGTAAATACATATTTTCATTCTTCTTCTATTTTTCTTATTAAAAAAGCACAGCGTTGGTTTCCTGTTATTGAACCCATTTTAAAAGAGAATAATATTCCCGACGACTTTAAATATTTAGCTGTTGCCGAAAGTGGATTAAGTCAGATTGTTTCACCGGCAGGGGCAACCGGAATATGGCAAATTATGAAACATACGGGTAGAGAATTAGGCTTAGAAATAAATACCGATATCGACCAACGTTATGATGTGGAATTAGCCACCAAAGCTGCTTGTAAATATTTGAATAAAGCTTATGAAAAATATGGCAACTGGACTTTAGTTGCAGCTTCGTATAATGCAGGAACAAATAAAATTTCGAAAGAACTCGAACGCCAACAACAAGACAATTATTACGATATGATTTTTGGTGAAGAAACCGGACGCTATGTTTATAGAATATTAGCTATTAAAGCCCTCTTGGAAAAACCCGAAGATTACGGATTTTATCTTCGTAAAAAAGACCTTTACAAACCTTATAAACTAAAGAAAATAACCGTAGATACCGCTATAAGCAATATACCTGCTTTTGCCAAGTCCTTCGACTTAAACTATAAGGAGTTTAAAATTTATAATCCTTGGATTAGACAAGCCTATTTGGCTAATAAATCTCGTCGTACTTATACTATTTCTATTCCAAAATAGTATTTTGAGCTAAATTAAAGAATGTTAAAGCATCTATCTTTTATTGTATAAATCGATAGATCCTTTTGGTTTTGTAACCGACCTTTTAAATGGCTTCACCATTAAACTCTTTGTTGAACTCGATTTTAAATTATCACGTATAAGAGTAGATTTCTTAAAATTATTCTCCAATAAAACAGATTGATTTTCAGTCCATGGAAAAACAAATTCTACTCCCTGACTCCATTTCACGTCATAAGCCGTACCCGATAATCTGGCATAAATATCTGTATCTTCAAAAGCATCATAATACGCCACTCCATATTCCATAGCATCATTAGGAATAGAAAAATCATCATCAATCTGAAAATCATTCCCATAATTTATACTCCATAAATCGAGATAATAATTTCCTGTATTTTTCACCGCCAAAAAGAAATAATCGGCACTAATATTCAAATTAAAAGTAGGAGAATCATAACCGGAAACATCAATTTCTTCATCCCATAAAATATTTATTCCTAAAGGCGTTCCACTATCGGTTACTCCTTGAGTAGAAGCCGTATAAACAAAAGATGCGGGATTATCAGTAAACAAAAAACTATAATGTTCGCCGGCTTCAATCTGTACCGGGTCAAATTCCGGACTAAGAATTTCTATAGTTGTAAATACAGGATTGAAAAATGTAATACTGTAAACTGCCACATCCATATCCAAATCTATTATAGTATTTCCGCCATTAGAAATTATATTAATTTCGGTTGAATATATTCCTGCATCCAACCCTGCTCTGTCCACATCAACATAAATCCGTTGTTCTTCGTCCTGAGCAATAGTCCCGATATTTTGTGAAAACTGAACCCAAGAAGCATCGGTATCAAGTAAAAAATTCATATCCCCTACGCCATCATTATAAATGGTAAAATAATTTTGTGTTGTATTTGATGTGAATTTTAAATAATCTAAATCCACTGCCAATTGTGGTTCTTCTGATTGATAATAATAAACCGAAATGGGAATTGTATAATTCCCTCCGTTTGATTGCAAAAATAAATTTGCCGAATAAACACCATATTCCTCAAAAAATTCAGGATTAATTTGAATACTTACAATGGTTGATTGAGCATGCGACAGTCTGACATCGCCACCAATAACAGTAACCCATTCTTCATCAGAATAGGCTGCAACACTTAACAGCTCATCACCCATATTTACAATATTGAATTTTCTATTCAATGTATAATTATCAAATTCTAAAGATTGAGCATCTACAGAAAGTTCGGCGGGCCTGTCATATTTTGTACACGATGAGAAGAATACAAGTGTAAGAAGGAAAAGAAATCCCAAGGTTATTTTTTGCGTTTTCATAGTTTTCAAGTTTAAGTTCGTACAGCAAAATACCATAATCGTACCAAAGTTTTTGTTTAGCAACTTTTTTATGATATTTGAATAATTGATATTCTTTATTAGCTTTTTTCCTCCGCTAAAGCTCAAAAACACAAAAACATAGCAAATTTCTTTAAAACATTAAAAATTCAACGAGTATAATCTTATTTTTGCAGAAGATAGTCAAAAAATGAAATACCTATTTAGCTTCCTATTTATATTTACACTTAGTTTTGCACAAGCACAACAGCAAACTGTGGATACCCTAATTAAATCTCCGCAAACAGAAACCGCATGGGTAGATTCGGTATATAATTCGCTAAACCAAACAGAGCGCATTGCTCAACTTATAATGGTAAGAGCCAATAATTCCGGAGAAGCATATCTCCCTGAAATTACTGATTATATTGAAAAATATGGTATAGGGGGAGTATGTTATTTTAAATCCGGAGCTATGCAACAGGCCAAACAAAACAATGTTTGGCAAAAACTAAGCCGAGTTCCATTATTAACTTCTATTGATGGAGAATGGGGTTTAGGAATGCGATTGGATTCTACTATTTCTTTTCCCTTTAATATGACATTAGGTAGTATTGAAAATGACAGTCTGATATATGAAATGGGTGAGGAAATCGGAAAAGAATGCCAACGAATTGGCTTACATATGAACTTTGCACCCGTAGTAGATATCAATGTAAATCCAAAAAATCCGGTTATTAACAGTCGTTCTTTCGGCGATAACCCACAAAAAGTCAGCGATAAAGCTTTAGCCTATTTAAACGGATTGCAAAGTCAAAATATTTTAGCTACTGCCAAGCATTTTCCCGGACATGGCGATACCGATAATGATTCTCATAAAACATTGCCCATAATTAATCATTCTTTTGCACGACTGGATTCCATTGAATTAGCACCATTTAAAAAGCTGATAAACAGCGGACTAAATGGAATAATGGTAGCACATTTATATATTCCCGCTTTAGAAAACGAAACAAATTTAGCTTCTACCCTTTCGCCAAAAATCATAAACGGACTTTTACGCGATTCTTTACAATTTAAAGGCTTGGTAGTTACCGATGCTTTGGATATGAATGGAGTAACTAAATTTGTAGAGCCCGGTGAGATTGAAGTCAGGGCTTTGCTTGCCGGAAATGATCTTTTACTTTTATCCAAAGATGTCCCAAAAGCTATTACAAGCATCTCATCAGCACTTAATAACGGCAGAATTGAGCATACATATTTTGAGGAGAAAGTAAAAAAAATCCTCAAATATAAATACCGAGCAGGATTATTTAATAAACAGGAGGTTGATTTAAAAAACCTCATAACAGATTTAAACAATCCAAAAGCAATTGCTCTAAATCAACAATTATATGAAGAAGCTAATATTTTATTAAAAAATGATAATAAAACTATTCCTATTCTTCCTCAAGATTCAGAAAAAACTGCAGTTCTAAATATTGGTTTTAAAGCAGAAAATTCATTCTTAGAGACAATTAGCAAGTTTTCAATCGTTGATAACTATTCTTTACCAAAGACATTTACAAATGAACAAGCTCAAAAAACAGAAGAGCAACTCGCTAAATACAATCGGATAATTATTACTCTTGGAGGAGTATCTATTTTCCCCAACAATAATTTTAATGTTACAAAAGAAAGTAGGCAATTCATAAAGCTATTGGCAAAAAAACATAAAGTAATCTTTAGCTTTTTTGGCGGGCCATTGGCCTACAGACAATTTTCAGAAATTGATTCTTTATTTGATGTAAGCGTAATAGCACATCAAGATAATAAATTTGCAGCTAAAGCAGTTGCTCAACAGCTGTTTGGAGCAATATCAATCAAAGGAAAACTACCTGTTTCTCTTTCTAAAACATACCCTAACGGATATGGATTTAAACTAAAGAGTATCGAACGTTTGAGCTTTGCCCTTCCGGAACAGTTAGGAGTTGATAGTAAAAAATTACAGACTATTGACAGTATTGTTATTGAAGGCATTAATATGAAAGCCTTTCCCGGGTGTCAGGTAATTGTTGCTAAAGAAGGTCGTATTATTTATTCAAAATCTTTTGGATACCAAACGTATTCCAAACAAAAGCCTATTAACAGTAAATCTATTTACGACTTAGCCAGTATCACAAAAATTGCGGCTACAACAGCCTCTCTAATGAAATTACAAGCTGAAAATAAATTCGATCCAAATGACATAATTTCCAATTATCTCCCTTATTTAAAAAACACCAATAAAGCAAAAATAAAAATTGCTGCTATTCTCACCCATCAGGCACAACTAACACCTTGGATTCCTTTTTATTTATCTGAATTAGATAGTTTAGGGAATTTAAATCCAAAAGATTTTAGTGATAAAATTGATGAGCAGCATACTGTTAGAGTAGCTAAAAACCTTTATATCGACAAAAATTACGCATCTGTAATTTACGATACAATTTCAACCTCTGATTTACGGAAAAAGTATGAATACAAATATAGCGATTTAGGATTTTATTGGTTTCGACAAATAATTGAATTAGAGAGCAATAGATTACTTGAAAATTTTGTTCAGCAGAAGTTTTATCAACCAATGGGATTACACAATATAGGCTTCTTAGCTCGACAAAAGTTCGCTTTGGATAGAATAGTTCCAACCGAATATGATAGCATCTTTCGCAAACAGTTAATCCACGGTGATGTACACGATCCGGGAGCTGCAATGTTAGGCGGAGTTAGTGGTCACGCAGGTTTATTCTCCAATGCCGAAGATCTAACAGCTGTTTTCCAAATGTTTCTACAAAACGGATATTATGCAGGTACACAGCTTCTTGATTCCTCTATTATCCACCAATATACTACTTATCAATATGACTTTGAAGAAGTAGAAAACAGACGAGGATTAGGCTTCGACAAACCATATCCCGTTTACGATTCTTTGGGTCCTGTTTGTAAAAGTGCTTCCTTAGAAAGTTATGGTCATTCAGGTTTTACAGGAACTTATGCCTGGGTCGATCCAAAACAACAATTAGTTTATATTTTCTTATCTAACAGAGTATATCCTGATGCCAAAAACAATAAAATTAGTAAATTTAATTTTCGCACACGAATTCATCAAGCAATTTATGATGCTATTAAAAACAATATATGACATTTGAAACATTAGGAGTTATTGCTCCTATCTTAAAAGCCCTCGAAGCCGAAGGCTATAAAAACCCAACTCCAATTCAAGAACAGTCTATCCCTATTCTTTTAAAAGGAAAAGATTTATTAGGTTGTGCACAAACAGGAACAGGTAAAACAGCGGCTTTTGCTATTCCCATTATTCAACACTTATATCAAAATAAGAAATCGGATAAAGGCAGGCGAAAAGTTAAAGCACTCATAGTAACTCCAACACGAGAATTAGCATTGCAAATTGGCGAAAGTTTTACCACCTACGGGAAATTCACAGGAATTAAAAATACCGTTATTTTTGGAGGAGTAAAACAATTGGCACAAACACAAGCTCTGCTGAGGGGAGTTGATGTTCTAATTGCCACTCCCGGACGTTTATTAGACTTAATAGATCAAGGTTATATTTCTTTAAAAGACGTTGAATTTTCAGTCTTAGACGAAGCCGATCATATGTTGGATATGGGTTTTATTCATGATATTAAAAAAATCATTAGGAAACTCCCTTCTAAAAGACAATCTTTATTTTTTTCGGCCACTATGCCGACAGAAATTGTTGCATTATCACAAAAAATCTTAGGCAATCCCGAAAAGGTTACCATAAATCCCGAACAAACCACCGCAGATAAAGTCAAACAAGCCGTTTATTATGTGAGTAAAAGCAACAAAACAAATTTGTTAAAACATCTTTTACAAACGGAAGTCTTTGGTTCTGTACTTATCTTTTCACGTACAAAACACGGAGCAGACAGAATTGTAAGATTGTTAGGAAAAGCTCAGATTAAAGCTGTGGCTATCCACGGAAATAAGTCACAGGCAGCCAGACAAAGAGCCTTAGAGAGTTTTAAGAATGGCGAGGTAAGTATCTTAGTTGCAACAGATATTGCTGCTCGTGGTATTGATGTTGAAGAACTATCATACGTTATCAATTACGATTTACCTAATATTCCAGAGACTTATATTCACAGAATAGGTCGTACCGGTCGTGCAAACTTAAGTGGGATTGCATTATCTTTCTGCGATGGAGAAGAAAGGTCTTATTTAAAAGATATTCAGAAGCTTATTGATCAAGAAATTCCGATAATATCAGATCAGCCCTTTGAAGATGATGGTACTTTTGTTCCTTCTAAAAAGCAGGGACAGCAGCACAGAAGGCCACAACACAAATCATCCAAACCATCACATTCAAGCAACCGAAACTATGGTGGAAGTGGAGGGCGAAAGAAAAATAGAAACAACTCTAAACCAAAAGCTCGCAGATCTTTTTCAAAAAAGAAAGATTAACTCCTTTCATTATCTAATAGCCTAATTCGTTCGGCATAAAGAATGCCTGTCGACACAAATTACATAAAAAAAAGAGTAAAAACTTAAACTTTATATTCCATTGGATTTACTACCTTTGAAAGGGAAAATACTTCATGAAAAGTAATAAAATATACGAAAGAGAAGTCCGAATTTTTAACAGAATAAAAAATGGAGATAGTAATTCTTTTGAAGAGCTATTTAATATTTATTATGAGTCATTATGTAATTTTGCCTACCTATTTATTCAAGACAAAAGCATTGCAGAGGAAGCTGTTTCTGATGTATTTATTTCTATTTGGGAAAAAAGAGAGAATATAAATATTAAAACCAACCTTAAAGCTTACCTATATAAAAGTACAAAAAATGCAGCTCTTTCATATGCAAGAAAACAAAAAATAAATATTGTAAATATTGATGATATTAAAAATAAAAATGAGTTTGAAACTCCTGAAACATTACTTCTCAAAGCAGAAAAATCAGATGTAATAAATAATATAATATTTAATCTACCCAAAAGAGCAGGACTAGTTCTCCGAATGCATAAAGTCGACGGGTTAAAATACCGAGAAATTGCAGAGGTTCTGAATATTTCTGAAAAAACAGTTGAAAGCCATATGGGCAATGCTCTACGCCATCTCAGAAATATAGCCAACAAATACCCCAATCTTATTAACTACTTAACTACAGCATTACTTATTGGAAATATTTGGAATTATTCTCTATTTTAAATTAGTAGTGCCCGATAAAAAAACAAAGGAAAAACTCATTAGAATAAATCCCCTGCCGTAGTTAAATTTATAATACTATTCTATAATGCCATATAAGCTTTTAGTTTTTGATAATAATTATCTAATTTCTCTCTTGCCTCAACGTTTTCTTCATCAAGTATTGCTTGCTTAAGATCTGGCAAAGCGTAAGTGTATTCTGTAAACAATAAATACTCAGCAGCTCTTAATCTTACATCAACATTTTGATGCCTTAATAATCCTATAGTCCAACGTATAGATGGTCTTGAATGCAATTCTTGCAATTGGTCTATTGCACTTATTATCGCTTTTGGATCTGCATCAGAAAGTTGCCAAAATAATTCTTTTTCAAGCTTTATTAATTTCGGTAAAAAAAGCAATTCTTTTTGATAGGCATCAGGTCTTACAATTTCAGGATTATAAGAAATAAGTTCCTTATTAATAGATAACCTCGCCATACGTGGCACCATCCACCTCATACCGTGAGTAGCTTCGGGATGACCAATACTAACCAAAATTTTACCATCACCATATTCATAAGATAATAATGCCGGCTTCCCTTGTGTAACTCCGGAAGGGTCATCTTTTTTTGTTGCAATATCTGTATTAACCGTTGCTAAAATTTTTACGCTCGTAGTATCTGTAATATTATAGAATGGTCCATCATAATATTGGAAGTATACATTCTTAAAATCTTTGTTTTCCGGAAAGGCTTTATTTCCTTCTTCATTCTGACTAAAACTGATTAAACCTCTACCTCTATTATAATGATAACGAATATGGGTAAGCGGAATAATACCAAGATTAGGATAATTAGGCGTGCTAGACAATATATAACCACCTGCACAAATTCCAACAATACCATTCCCTTTTTGTTTAGCAAAAGCTCTAACTTTATCAGCACCTAATTCGCCTAAATTATTAAGTTGTTGACTCCCACTTCCTCCTGGAAAAATAAGAACATCTGTATTATCAAGCTGTCCAGCTATAATATCTACCGCAGAAATCACTCTTGGCGAAATTCCGCTATCTAACTTCAAAGCTTCTAAAGTTTCTAAAACACAAACGGGACTAGCCCCATTTCCGTTAAAAACACCAACTTGAATTTTATTTTCTTTAACATTCGACTTAGATGTATTATCTGAGCAAGAGCTAAAAGCTAAAATAACAGATAAAAATACTATACTTAAAACCGATTTCTTATGCATTTTATTCTATATTTAATTGTGGATAGTTCTCTCTATAAAAAGCAATAACTTTTTTATCTATCCATCTATAAAAATCATTCAACTCCTTAACTTTAAGTCCATTTTTCTCCCAGTCTGATTTTTTATTAAAAGCATATGAAAAAATCTCATTTTCGAGTGTAGGAAAAACTTGCAAAAAACCTGTTTTATCAGCATTTAACAAAACATTAATATTAATATAGTTTTTACTACTCGCTCCCCAATTATATGAATAAACTTCTTTTTTAAGCTCTAAAGCATAATGACAAAGAGGGGCATCTTTTAGGGCTTCATCATAGGTTAAAACTTTTGGTAGCTGCATATTAGAATGTAGCCAAACCGGTATAGTTACCGATGTTAAAGGAAATCCTAAAACCGTCCACATAACTGTATTCTCTGCATTTTCTCCTTTGTTAACTCCTTCAACAATCACCGATGAAGAAGAACCGCTGCGTGGAATATAATCTATAAAAGGCACATATTTATTTGTATTGGCAGGCAGATTATCATAAACCCACAAATCATCTTCAGTGAGACTATGCGTCATATTTCTACTTCCCTTTTGGATAATAGTTTTAGCCGAAAGATTATTATTCTTTACGGCATCATCAAAAACCTTATTTGCCGTTACATAACGAATGTAACCTCCACCTTTACCCATTTTCCCGGTAT
>Ga0164318_10002215_pt1 | contig 17904 bp, 22 predicted proteins | sample GuaBasSedimGuay9_FD_113734 | JGI IMG/M metagenome (GOLD analysis project Ga0164318, IMG submission 113734) | Subseafloor sediment microbial communities from Guaymas Basin, Gulf of California, Mexico - Guay9, Core 4571-4, 0-3 cm | ecosystem: Environmental > Aquatic > Marine > Hydrothermal vents... | reverse complement strand
CTCTGTTATGTCTCTCACAAACTCAACTACGCCTGTCACATTCCCATATTCATCCTTTATGGGGTAGCTGAACAATTCTATCCATTCCGCACGAGAACCAGGAAGCCCCGGCACAATGTTTCGCTCCATCCTGCCGGATTTCATGCAGCGCAACGATGGGCACGGGTCGCACGGCTTTTTTCGGTTGTGATACGCCTCGTAGCATTTCTTGCCCACGAGAGGCATATTTTTTTCATACCATTTTTCCATTGCACTGTTGACATACTTTATAGTGAGGTCTTTATCGAGAATGCTTATGCCATCCTGAACACTTTCAAATACGTGTGAAAGTAAAATTTCCTTCTCTTTAAGTTTCCTTTCTTTTTCAATGGAGTCAAGTGCAAAGGCAATGTCGCCGCTTATTTCCTTCAGCAATCCTAATTCCTCTCTGTTAACTTCTCTTGAATGGATAATGTAAAGAGATGCACGAATATCATTCTTTATTATGGGAGAAACGACCAGATAACGCCCGTTGAATTCATATGAGGTAATTTCTTTCTCTTCCGTTCCTCTTTTTTTAATAAAATCCAGTGCTTTTTTGCATTCCTTTTCTTCCCCTGCCGTATAATTTTTCCCTTTGTAAGAGATGCACACGCTGGTGTAACCCTTAACTTTCACCAAAATTTCGCATGCTTTCTGCAATAACTTCTCCTCATTTTTTTCTTTCGTGATAAGCTGATTAACGTTTCTTATTGCATGCAGAACTTCATTTAAATGCTCTATCTTAAATTCATATTTCTTCTGCTCGTGTATATCTACCATTATTCCCGACGAAAAAATCAGGTTGCCATTTTCATCTTTGAAAGGCACAACCGTCATCATAACAGGTATTATGCTTCCATCCTTTGCTTTCCTCACGGTTTCAAATCTTGCTCCCCCTTTTCTCAACGCTTCCATGAATTGTTTCTTCTGCTCATTGGCATCCACCGCCAGTATGCTCATTGGCTTTCCTATCAACTCCTCAATTTTCCATCCGAATAATTCTTCTGTCGCCTTATTTGCATAAATTATTTTTCCATCCTTATCAACACTCACGACAGCCTCTTTAGCACTTTCAATAATGGATGAAAGCATTCCTTCTTTTTTCTTCGCCTCAGCCTTTTCCATCGCTATTCTAACTGCTGCTGGCAAACGCATAAAATACTCTTCCTTTTTTATTATATAGTCATCCAATCCATACTTCATTGCTTCTACAGCCACTTCTTCTGTGCCTGCACCAGTAAACATTATGACAGGAGTAAAAGGATTTTTCTTCTTTACCCCCCTCAAAACCTCAATTCCATTACCCCACCTTAGGTGATACTCCGTAGTAACAATATCAAAATTTCCTTTCTCAAGAGCATTTAAAAAATCTTCTTTTGTAGCAATTTCCTCACACTCCATTCCAGGAATTTCTTTTTTTAAATGATGGATAATCAATTTTCTGCTTCCCTCCTCATCATCAATGATAAGGGCTTTTATTTTTTTATTTTCCATAACCTTTACACCTGTAACTTTTTTATAATGTTTTTGTAATATATAATGATTTGTAGATTACACTCCCTTTCTGCAACCTATATCTCAATTGTTTTTCCCGCTTTACATTCTATACATCTCTCTCCAAAAAATTTTCTCATTTTTTTATGAGTGCTACAATGGCAAGGAGCAATGAAGGGTATATCTGCAATTGCTTCCATGTCATCAAAGCCATGGAAGCCACCAATAATTGCATAAATTCTTCCAAAATTACTTGCTTTCTTAACTATTTCACCCAATCCAGGATGGGCACATCCCGTTAAAACAATGTTTCCTTTACTGCCCTTAATGATTAAAGATTGTTCCTTAATTGTAGTCCCAATTTCTCCAGTTGTAAATACGCCATCAAAAATTTTTTCTGCCCCGCTAATTTCATGAACAATGACATCATATTTTTTTATTACATGAGAAAAAGATTTCGGAACATAAACATCAACATTTTTTAATGCAGGCAAGCCACCGATATGATCCCAATGATTATGAGATAGAACAACTGCATCAATTTTTTTAATATCTATTCCCATCCTTTTCATGTTTTCCAGCAAAATTTTTTTCCTTGCCCCAGTATCAAACAAAATTCTTTTTTCTTCTATAAAACAAGAAAATCCCCAATCCTTTTTGTATCCTTTCAATGCCTCATTATCATACACTATCCTAAATTTCATATTTTCTCATCCCCATTTTTTTTATGGCTTTCAATAAATTTTTGTATGGCGCATAGAAAAGATGGCTTTTGCATTTGCAATCGCTACAACCAAAATTTTGAATGAAAGGAAAAGAAAGCTCGCCCGCTATCTCGCATTCTTTATCCTCTTCACTATACCATATTTCCTTTATCTCTGCTTTACTCAAAAAATAATCAATATGCCAGTGCATTTTTTTGTTATGGCGGAGATGATGCCTTATTCTCCCTTCCAAACCATTCATGGCAGAGCCCACATAAGCATAATATCCTCTTTTGAATGACAAAATCCCAAGTTTTCCTATTTTTACTTTCATGTCTTTTTTAACTTGGATAATGAGGATGTAACTACCTTTCATTTTCTTCAAAATTTTCTATTGCTTTTTTTAATGTTAGGGTGGCAAGTGTAGCACAATGAATATTTTCTTCAGGTAATCCTCCCAGTTTTTTTATTAAAAAATCACTGTCTAAATTTTTTGCTTCCTCAACACTCGATCCTTTAATTAACTTCGTTAACATGCTCCCGCATGCTATGGTTGCACCACATCCATCTGTCAGAAAGGAAGCATCTTTTATAATCCCATCCTCTATGTTCAAATACATCTCCATTGTGTCACCACATGTGCCTGTTATAATTGCATGCGCATTAAATTCAATTTTTCCTATGTTGGAAGGATTCAACCATTCTTTTATTACAATGGGAGAATATGTCTTTTCAACTTCTTCCATTATTTTTTGTTCCATTTCCCTCGCCCATTTATCAAATTCGTCCATAATGCATCACCCCTTCATTTTGGTTGGCTTATTTAATTTTTTAACCCTGCCTTCAATAAATTTTTTTGCCAATGAATCTACATCATCTTCTGCCAGAAATATCTCTATTCCTTCATCTCTCAACCTATGAAAGACAATTTCTCCTATTTCCTTTGTTATAAGAGCGTTGATATGATTAGAGATTAAAGAATTTGTGAAATAGCCCTCTACTCCTTTCACAAATGCAAGCAGTGCTGTTATACCTGCTATTAATAACGCAGTTTTATACCCTTTCTCAAATATTCCCTTTTCCATTTTCAAGAGTTAAAGAAACCTTTTCCCAAATTTTTTTAATCAAGCCTGCCAATTTTTCATCATATTCCATGATACTCAAACCATGAACCATTGCCTCAGTAAATTTTTTGCTGAAAGGAATTTTTCCAACAATTTCAATTTCTCTTTCATTGCAGTATTTCTCTATTTCCTCTGCCTTTTCTTTGTTCACATCATACTTATTAATGCATACCATGGCATTTATGCCAAAATGATTTGCTACTTGCAAAACCCTTTCCATATCATGAATGCCTGAAACAGTTGGCTCTGTAATAATGAGGACAGCATTTGCCCCACTTATGGCAGCTATTACAGGACAACCAATGCCCGGCGGTCCATCAATGATTATCATGTCCTTTCCACATTTCTCAGCAAGTTGCCTCGCTTCATTTCTCACCATCGTAACCAACTTCCCAGATGTTTCCTCTGCCGTATAGAGTAAAGCATGTGCCATCGGTCCAAATTTTGTCATAGAAGAGAAAACCTCCCCTGATTTTCTTTGTTTTAAAACGATTGCATTAGTAGGGCAAACATACTCGCATACTCCACATCCTTCGCAACTCTCATTGATGTTTATGTCTTCATCAATTGCATCGAATCTGCAATATTCCCTGCATTTACCACAATGAATGCATTTTTTATGGTCTACAACTGCAATTTTTAAACCAGAATATTCCTTCCTTTCTTTTATCTCTGGCTTCAGGAGAATATGGAGGTCAGGGGCATCGACATCACAATCTGCAATTACTGCATCTGCTAAAAAAGCAAAAGATGCAACTATGCTCGTCTTCCCAGTTCCACCTTTTCCACTTATGACTGCCAACTGCTTCATATTTTTTCCTCTATTGCGGCAAACAATTCCTGAAACTTTTCATCCCATTCCTTCATTTCCAAAGCAAAAAGTTTTCCCTGTGAATACAACGATGCGATTTTCCTGCTATAAGGTACCTTCGTTATAATATCTATTCCTTCCTTCTTGCAATAATTCTCAACCTCTTTATCACCTATTCCGTCTTTGTTTATGATTACACCGAAGGGCACATTCATTTTTTTTACAACATCAACAGCAAGTTTCAAATCATGCAATCCAAATGGCGTTGGCTCAGTTACCAAAATGCAATAATCAGCATCCTTTATTGTTTCTATCATGGGGCAGGCATTCCCTGGAGGAGAGTCAAGAATGGCATGCTCTACTGCCTTTAATTTTTTCTTCAATGCTTTTATAATAGGGGTTGCCATCGCCTCTCCAACATTTAATACACCCCTGTAAAAGACAATTTCATTTTCTCCTCTCTCAATAACTCCAATGCTTCTTTCCCCTTCATGAATTGCTTCCTCCGGACAAATTAATTTGCATCCTCCACAACCATGGCATAATTCTGGAAAAAATAGCACATGCGAGGGCAAAGTAGCAAGGGCATTATACTGACAAAATTCAGAGCATTTTCCACAAAGCGTACATTTTCTTTCATCGATGATAGGAATTTTTAGATTAACATCTTCAACCTTCTGCAATTTCATATCAAAAAATAAATGGTCATTCGGCTCCTCTACATCACAGTCAAATAGGGCAACATTATTGCTCACTGCCAAGTTTGTGGCAATTGCTGTCTTTCCTGTTCCACCTTTTCCACTTGCCACTGCAACTTTCATTGTTAATCTCTATGTTCATGGAAAGCATGTTCCCTGCAGGCATTTTCATCAGTTGCTGGTTGAAGCAATCCTTTCTTCCACATTTCTAGGGCATCTCTGACTGTTCCAGAAGCACCAATATAAACCATTATCCCAAATTGTTCAAATAATCCAATAGCTCTCCTTCCCAGTCCAGAGCAATGCATAACCTCTACACCTTCCTTGGCCAAAATTTCAGGAGGATACCCCTCGCCGCCCATATGCTCACTAGTGTTTTCTATAACCCTCACTTCATTTGTTTCGGTGTCGATGATGGTATATGTTGGAACTCTTCCAAAATGCCCGCCAACCTTTTCTTCCCATCCATCATACCCCAAAGTTGGAACACAAACTTTCATCTCATTCCTCCATGTCTTCCAACATTTGCCATATCCATTTCCTTCAGCTTTCCTTCCTTAAAATTCTCTATTGCTTCCTTAATGCTCCCCGATGCCTTAAAAATTTTTATTCCCGCTTTATTCAAAACATCAAAGGCATTTGGTCCAATATTCCCTGTTATGACTGCCTCAACTTTTTTGTCTATTAACTCCTGTGCCGCTTTAACGCCTGCTCCACTAGAAGAGGCAATTGCTTCATTGGAAAAAAATTCATATTCCATGCTGTCCGTATCTATAATAACAAAAAAATTGCAACGAGCAAATCGCTCATCGATGGCAGAGTCAATGCTTTTTGTTGAAGAGGTGACTGCAACCTTCATTCTCTCACCATTCTTGCTCCACACTTTGGGCATTGTTTCTGATAGCATGGCGTACCTGGCGTATGCGGTTCTTTATAACCGCAACTGGGACATACACAATTTCCCCCTGGTCCTCTTCCATAGCCTCTTCCACCTTGCATTTTATTTCACCCCCTTTTCAATATTTTTTACTATTTCCATGAATGCCTGAGCAGCATTTGATTTTTTGTATTCCAAGATGAACGGGATGCCTTTATCACCTGATTCAACGATCTTTTCATCTATGGGAATTCTTCCAAGGAATGGAACATTTAATTGCAAAGCTGCTTTTTCCCCCCCACCAACCTTGAAAAGGTTGATTTCTTTGCCACAGTGAGGGCATAAAAATCCACTCATATTTTCTATGATTCCAAGTACTGGCATATTAAGGGTTTTTGCAAACATTACTGCCTTTCTGGAATCAAGCAAAGCAACATCTTGAGGTGTGGTAACAATAATTGCCTTTCCATCAGGAATTAGCTGAGCTATGCTCAATGGCTCGTCTCCAGTTCCAGGAGGTAAATCAATGATTAAATAATCCAAATTTCCCCATAAAACGTCACCCAAAAATTGTTTTATAGCCCTCATTTTAAGTGGACCTCTCCATATGACAGGGGAGTCTTTGCTGGAGAGGAAAAAAGCCATGGACATGACTTTTAATTTAGGAGAAACAATTATTGGCTGAATGCCTTTATCATCTGCAATAACCTTTTCATTCTCAATGTTCAGCATTTTTGGGATATTTGGTCCATGGATGTCAACATCTAACAATCCAACTTCTTTTCCCTCCAATGAAAAAGCAAATGCAAGGGTTGCTGCCACGGTGCTTTTACCAACTCCTCCCTTCCCACTCATTATTACAATCTTGTGCTTTATCTTTTTTAAATTGTTAGCTATTCTTTCATCTTCTTCCATCATTTTTTGTTCCATGGGGGTGTAATGATGGCTCTATAATTTAATTTATCCCGAATATATACGGTTCTTTTCAAAATACTCCCTAATGATTTTTTTCTCCCCTCTCTGCAATATTTCTGCAAGAGTAGAGGGAGCGATATTGAGCATTTCAGCCAAATCTTTTATTCTAATTTTCTTTGGGGAATCATAATATCCTTTCTCAAAAGCCATCCTCACAATTTCTTCCTGCCTCTCCGTCAGTAAATTTTTTCGGTCAATTTTTTTAATGCTTTTCACCTCAACCTCACATCCATAGTTTTTGAGTTGTTGCACTAAATCAGTTAAAGATTTTCCACCCGCTATCAAATGCCATTCCACATACCCCTCCTTTCCAATGGCAGAGGTGAGGAAGCAGCTGGAGTCAGCAAGCGCCTTGCAAGCCATGCATTTAGTTGTTTCAACAGTAGCAAGTACTCCTCCTTTTATTGGAGATGTCTCCATGTTGCATACAAAAGGATGCTTTTTTATTTCCTCGATAAGGCTTTTTATTTCCTCACCCTCCCCACCAATCTCAACCAAACTTTTCCCACCTTTTCCATGGGGAATGCATTCCAAAACCTTAACATTTTTTTTCATGCCTTTTATCCATGTATTTGGGATGCGCACCTTGAGAGTAACTTCCATCATATGCTTTACTATCAAAAAGTGATATAAATCTTAAGCGGTGAATTACATATTTATCAGAGCTCTTGCAGAAGGATTTGGAAACAAAAGCCATGGAAAGACGTACAGATGGTGGCTACCCTTCATAGATTCCCAGAAGGCTAGACGGTCCCCAAATATTCCAAATAAACTCGGTCCCGTTATAGAACCCCACCAGTTTCTCCGTGCATCAACCGTAGAATCATCGGCAGATAAACCATATTGCTTATTTCCACAAATGTTGTTCCCATGAAGAGTGGTGTTACTTCTGAAAAGCATGATACCTCCCATGTTGTGGACAATGGTATTGTTGATGAGTACATTGCCATTACTATGTCGCATGTATACACCATATACGTTATTCCAGCCGATGGTACTCCCAAAAATAATATTTTCATTACCATATACAAACTCTATTCCTATGCTTCCCTCACAAATAGTGAGATTAAATAGTTTGCAGCTACTACAATTAATCAAAATAACTTCTCCAGCGTCATTTGGGATGATTATATCTACCTTGTTAATGTAATAATAGACAGGTTTTCCATTGACAGTATTACTGATATCCACTTTATTCACGTAGTCGGCTAGATTATCCCCATCAATCTCCAAACTGCATCCATTCATCCTATTCCCCATTAGCATATTATCACTAGAGCAAGAAAGTAAGATACCTACTCCGCTGTCATTATCAATGGTGTTCTCGGAGATGGTGTTATTAGGACTGGCATATAATGAAATACCATAATCTCTAATTTGATTGATGATATTGTCACAGATAGTATTATTGCCAGAATTGTCCAACTCAATGCCCATCCGGCTATCAACCACCATGTTTTCTCGAATAACATTACACACGCTACCAATCAACCGGATTCCTATCTCATTATGTTGGATGGTATTATTAGCAATAATATTGTAATAATTTTTTGAGAGTAATTCCAATCCATTAAAGTTGTTACCAAGAAGATTATTAAATATGTGAGTGTAATCTGTCTCCCAGAGGCGAATGCCGATTTGTTTATTATTGCATATATTATTTCCCACGATGGTAACATTACTGCAATATGCTAAACCTATCCCTTCTGTCCCCCCATTAAGTGCAAGGTGAGAAAGTGTGCAATCGCTACAGTTAACGAGAATAACTTCTCCAGCGTCATTAGGAATGGTTATACCTGTTTTGTTAATGCAATAGTAGATTGGTTTTCCATTAATCCTGTTGCTTGTATCCACATCATTCCAGAAATCTGGAAGGCATCTTCCATGTATCTCCAACCCACATCCTTCCATTATGTTATTTCGAAATACATTTTTCCTGCTGGAGGAAAGCATGATGCAATATCCATTTATAACGTTGCTAAGAATCATATTACCATTACTCTCATAAAGACCTATGCTACCAGTTATGTCATCAATGACATTGTTGATGATTGAGTTATTGTTGCTTTTGTCGAGAAGTATGCTATCATGAATATTATTATAAAAGATATTGCCATCAATAATATTGTTGCTGCATGAGTATAAATCCACCCCCACTTGGTTATCACGAAGAATATTTCCCTTCATGGTGCTATAATTTGAGAGAATCCATACACCCTTATTGGAGTATGTTTTGCCACCTGTCCCACTTTTTTGTATCGTGAAACCGCTAATGTTGACATTATCTGCCTTTATAGTAATGACATTTCCCACTCTGCTGCCGTCAATAACAGTCGTTTCTCTATTTTCACCAATAAGATTTACCGATTTATCTATGATAACATTTTCATAATATGGCGATGAATCATTATAAACAAAGATAGTGTCACCATCTGATGCATTGTCTATTGCATCCTGTATGGATGTGTAGTTGTTTGGTCCTATGCCACCAACGTAAAGTGTATTCCCATTTTCATTTATGCAAATGATTTTCTCTTGGGAAATATATTCCTCATTAAAGTTATATGTATTTACAAGTGGTAGCATCATTGCACCAAAAAGAATGAAAGCAATACTAATAAGAGATATCTTGCCCATTATCCCCCTCAATCACCCATGTTAAAAAAGAAATCATATATATTACTCCTTGAGCTTCTTGCATTATCTTATCACTTTGTGCATAGTAAGATACATTTGCGGATACTGTAACCTTTTCAGGAAAACTAATTGTTATCATGCTCAAATAACCTTCGCTATGAGCTGGTATCTCCGGCAAAAATACTACATCTGGAAGGGCTAATATGATGAATCCAAACGCCTCATGAATATTCAAATTTTCCAAAGAAACATTGTATATGGGGAATTCATTGTTATTTGTGATTTTTATCCTTAAACCAAATCCACTTTTAAATTCCATGTCAACATCGTTTGAGTCACTTTCAGCAAGAGTAGCCCACGGAATGTTTAAAAGCATCATCAGAATAACTATTCCAAAGAGCAACACCCTTTTCATATTTCCACCTCTCTAAAATTAAATTGGATGGTATGTATAAAACTTTCTATCATCAAGACCAATTTACAAATAAAGCTATCCCATTAATGTTGACTTTAGGCAAAGTCATCCTTAATCCCATAAATCCTAGGATAATGATTTTATGACTTCCTTCCAAGGTTATACTATTGGAGGGATCCAGCAAAGAAGTAATTTCTATATACCCCTCATCTTCTAAATTAACGAACATAGCCCAGCATTTACCAAATCCTAAGAAAAAGGCGCCATGTATGGTGAGGCAACGACCTGTTCCTTTGGCAACCACATGAGCTAAAGTCAAAAAATCTGATGATGCAGTAATTGATTGTTCTTCATATGGCTCGGCAAAAACACCCTCTAATGGAATCATAAGGAACAAAAAGCTCATTATTATCCCCAAAGATAATATTTTTCTCATTTTTCTCCAAAAGTATAACAAATAAGGCTATATATAAATAACGAAGCGTCTAGGATAGCTGTGCTTGCTTTTAACCCTCACTTCCAGTTGAGCCAAAGATTAGTTGCGCAATTGCCCCTCCCAGAACAAAGCCTAGTAAGGCAGCGGTTACTAAATTAAAGTTGATGGAATGCAAACCCAAACCTATTGCAAATGTCATTGCTGAAAAGCCATTGTAAAGGTCCAAAATCATTGGGATATGGATATGTATCCCCACAAATCCTGCCAAGCACATAAAACTTGGAACTGTAGTCAAAGCGTGACTGCGTATCAAACCCTTCGTTTCCAGCACACCAAAGGCGCCCCAGCACATATCAATCAAGTCAAAAGAAAGAATCCTAGAGCCGCCAAAGAATTTAGTAAATCCAATAATAGGCGGCAGCCCAAGGCGTGCATTACCGCTCAAAATATAAATCGCATTAACTTTACAAAGAAAGTTTAGTAAAATTGGTAAGTTAAAAATACCAATTGATTCATATTTTGGTGTAATGTTTTGTGTCCTACTCTTTGTTAATCCCATTTTTTCTGCTTTTTCATACATTCCCTTTTCCCAGTTAATTATCGATGCCTGCGAAACTAATCCATATTGCTGGAGTATGCAAAATCTTTCTTCCATTGTTGCTGCTTCCATCAATTTATTTTTTAATTTCTCTGCCTCAACCCTCGGTAAAGAAACAATTCTCTTCTCAATTCCATTTGAACCATATTCTGTAATTTCAGCCTCTATGAAATCTTCCTGCATCTCTTTAAAACCACTGCCGTTATTCCCATAATTTTTCTCTTCTATTTTCAAAGGTGAGTGGTTTGCCGTATTTATTACAGATACCAGAGCAAGGTTTAGAAACACTACCACAACAACAGCCACCAAGCTTTTTTTCCATATCGCTTTCATTTTCCTTCCCCTGAATATGAATTGCATATTGATTTAAAAAGATATTGATGCTCCTCAAATGTTAAAAATTTTTATCTGGATTTTATCACTTGCCTTGCTATCCATCTCATCATATGCTACCGCCTTTATTTCATGTTTTCCTATTACCCTTTCATCCCATGCCCATTGATATGGCTTTTCTGTAATTGTTTTTTTCAATTCATCATCCACATAAAATTCAACTTTTTTTACTCCAAAATCATCACTTGCATAGGCAGAAAGTAAGGCATCACCAATGAGTATTGTTTCCCCGCTTTCCATTATCTGCCTGCCATAAAAATAAATGTATCCTTCCTCTGGCTCTGTTATTTTTACAATGGGGGGAAGATTGCTATTTTCTACCCTGTATGCTGCCGTGCTGTCAACATAATAAGCATGAAATAAATTTTTGTCAGGAGGAAAGGCGTAGGCATCATGTTCTGTCTGATTAAACAATACGGCAAATACCATGAAATTGCTCATGTCATTTGCTTCTATTCCATGAAAATCGTATGCTTCTGGATTCCAGTAGCCATAGGTATAATAACTACTATGAGGTGATATAACTATACTTTCATTTAAAGCATAGCCCATAAATCCAAAATGGTATGGAATGCTATTACTTCCCCATCTCGAATATATTTCTGTAATGTAAATAATAAGAGTTCCTTTGTATAAAAATGGCTCATAATTGGATATGGTTACCTCTGCCGTTATACCACGCTGGCAAGGGCAGAGTATCCATTCTGCAGTTAAATTTATTTCAACATTTGGTGTTTCCCGACTTCCAGCAGATATTATTGCATCTTCATAGTAAGATGTGCTTTCTGGAACACCATATATAACTTCTTTACCGCCCTCAAAGAAAGCAGTAGGATATCCACAGATATTATAATCTTCCATCCTTTCCTTTGCTTCTTCCATCTCATCGCTAACCATGCTTACATAATAAAAGGGGTATTTTTTGATAGATAGATGCCATATAGCATATTCTCTGCGCTAATGCTCTTTTGCGAGGCATCTACTCCAATCTCTGCAAATACGGCATGAGTAAATTGATTATTCGCTTTGATGTTATATCCAGTGCTTGTTGTTCCCGTCAATGAAATTGCAACAATTAACAAAAACACAAAAATTTTTCCTTTCATACTATCCTATTAACAATCGTTAAATTTGAATATTTTCCAACTATATAAGCATTTCCAATGAAATTTATTTCATTGAGAAAAGCTCTTCTGGAGTGAGCTCGCGAAGCTTTTCTGTTGCAATGAGCATGCCATCTTCTATTGTAAGGAAACCTTCTTTTTCATATTCCTTTATTATTTTTGTGATGACCTTCCTCTCCTTATCTATTTCCTCCTCCAACTCTTTTATATTTACCCTACCACGAATGCGGAGGCTCACAAATATGATGATTATCCAGACCATCACAATATCTCTTGCAAGAACTTTCTCTGCTATTATACTGCCAATAGCCTCAGGTTTATCCGCCATTCTCCATCCTAACAAAAGAATGCCATCCATAACCAGCCTTCCTGCCCATGTTAAGCTATAATATCCTTCTTCCTTTGATATAAAATGCATTTCCTGTAAAGCAGCAAGGGAGCGATTAAAAGTGGCAGTAGATATACCTGTCTCTTCCTGCAATTCCTTCCATCTTATCTTTTCCTTTTCCCTCAAAACCATGAGAATTTTAATGACATTCTCCCTCAAAAGGCGAAAAATTTTGTACACAACATCCTGCTTTCTTCCTTCATTCATTGGCTACGCAACGTATTGCCTTTAATAAAATTTTTTACCCAAAAGGTGGCAATCTTTCAATACCAGCAACCCAAGCAACGCTTCTGCGAACAATCCACCAATTATATGAAAATGGCATCATTTTTCTATCCTCCCAACGGAAAAGACCTTTTAAAAGCATGTGATTTTTATTTGTATCCTCTTCAACAATTCTCCCACCTTTCCATACTGGATGCTCCGGATGATTTCCGAATATAACAACCCTCCCTTTTCCATAATTGCATGCTATGGCAGCTGGCTTTCCAGCAAGATGGGTTTTTATAATGTCGTCCATGTCCCAGAAATCTAGAGGATGATTAAAATCCTGCCCAACGTATCTCCAAGCATGTATGCTCGTACTTTCATTTCCATTTAAGCCAGAGATGTTTTGGCTTGGATACCATGCAAGAATAGTTACATTGCCCACCGGCAATAAAGCAGGACCCCCAACCCATCTTATTATTCTTGTATCATTTTCACAGCCATAAAATATAGGATGATTTTTGTTTATTCTGCAATGTTGACATACACCACAGCCCTCAATGGACAAATTATACCATATATAAGCAGATTGACCAATACGGGAAGGATTTTTGTATATAATGCTGCATGCAATGGGATCTCCCATATCCTGATATGCCTTTACTGGAACAATGCCAATGGCAGATTTATTCATGAAATATTCCCAGATTGTCTCTTTTTTCCATCCCCTCTGCTTTGCATCTATGAGCCCTAGAGATGCTAAATTTGCTCCTCCACATGTGCCAAAATATCCTCCTCCATTTGCAACAAAATTCCTTATCTCTTTTTTCCACTTATCATCCATTGGACGCCTAAATTCTTTCCCTATTCCTGGGATGACAAGAACGTCAAAATTTTCTTTCCTTAAAATACCTGATGCTATTTCAAAGTCTGTAACCCATTGGGTTTTAAACTCATAGGATATGCCATCAAATTCCCATGAGTATTTATTAAGTATTTCTTCCATTTCAGTGGGAGAAGTAAAGGAAGGAATGAGGGAATCAAGAAGCGCAATTTTTATGATAATATGATTTTTTGTTATGTGGTTTATTTCTTTTTGAGATGTAAATGAAAAAGGAGAAGTTACGTTGCACACCAAAATAAAAAGAATGCCCATGAAGATAACCTTTTTTATCATCTTTTCTACAATACATCTTTAAATAAATGCTTTTAGAAAACTTTATAAATTAACATCCATTATATGAACGTTTATAAAATGAGCGTCAATAATTTGGATGTTGATGAAAATGAGGATACTGCTTATTCAGCCGTCAATAAAACCAAAGGCAAGTTTGTATGAAAAATTAATCATGAGGCTTACCCTGTGGCAGCCATTAACACTGGGTCAAATAGCAGCATTGACTGACGAAAGGCACGATGTTATCATCGTAGATGAAAATTATGAAAGAATAAATTATAATGAAGATTATGACCTCGTAGGAATATCTGCATTTACTTCAACAGCCCCAAGGGCTTATGAAATTGCTGATACTTTTAGAGACAAAGATATACCTGTCATTTTAGGTGGCTATCATCCATCTGCCTTGCCTATGGAAGCGAAACAGCATGCAGACAGCATCGTTATAGGAGAGGCAGAAGGAGTATGGAACTCTCTTTTAAAAGATGTGGAGAGAGATAAATTACAACCCTTCTATATATCACCTCCTGCTGATGCAGATTCAATACCTTCCCCTTTAAAATGCAAAAATTATAGTTTTTTGCCTTTTAGAGGAATAGAGGCGACCAGAGGATGTCCTTACAAATGCAATTTCTGCGCCATATCCAATTCGCCCATTGGATGTAAATTTAGAGTAAAACCCGTTGAGAAGGTTATAAAGGAAATAGAATCTTTACCTTACAAAGGATTTATATTTTATGATTCCTCAATGACAATAAATGTGGGCTACACGAAAACCCTCTTCAAAAAAATGAAGGATTTGGATAAAAATTTTGCCTGTTTTGGAAATGCAGATGTCTTGGGCAGGGATGAGGAGTTGCTGAGATTAGCGAGTGAGGCAGGATGTCTTGCCTGGGCTATTGGGTTTGAGTCAGTTTCCCAAGATAGTCTAAATGCCATTGGAAAAAAATTTAATAGGGCAGGAGATTATTCAAAAATAGTAAAAAAGATAAATGATTATGGAATGGCAGTCATCGGTTCCTTTGTCTTTGGATTTGATTTTGATGGGCATGATGTTTTTGATGCTACACTTAACATGGCATATGAATGTAACATTGATTCAATAGGTGCCAATATCCTCACACCTTTCCCTGGAACACCCTTATTTGATGAGCTTGAAAAAGAGGGTAGGATTTTGACTAAAGATTGGTCGAAATATGATTTATACCATGTAGTATTTAAGCCAAAACTTCTTTCTCCTGAGGAATTATATGAGGGAACTTACAGGATAATAAAAAAATTCTTTTCTTTCCCAAGTATTATGAAAAAAATTCTTGCGAATAAAAATTTTAATCTTGTAACAACATCAGCACTTTCATTCCACCTCATAACATCAAGAATTGTATATAAATCAGCATTTGGAAAAGCGTTTAATTACAAGGAATATGGATATGCCAAGAAACTAATTGGAATCATTAAGTATATTGATTCAATTGATGAGCAATGAAAAATTATATAGGAAAGAGATATTCCACTATGGCTCAAGTTTATTTTGCATCAGCAAGAACTTATCATGCAAGCGATGCCCTTTATAAAGCTATACCAAAACTTTTCGAGAAAGTGTGCAATATTGAAAAAAATGAAAAAGTTGCAATAAAACTTCATATGGGAGAGTTAGGAAATACAAATTACATACGCCCCATTTTTATTAAAAAAATTGTTGAGATGGTGGAAAAAGAAGGAGGGATGCCTTTTGTTACAGACACAACAGCCCTCTATGGCGGAAAAAGAGGGAATGCAATAGATTATTTGCATACCGCAGCCATAAATGGATTTAGCATCTCATCAATGAATGCCCCAGTAATAATAGCAGATGGATTGCTGGGCTTTGATGGAAAGGGGATAGATATTAATGGCAACAAAATAGAAATTGCTTTAGCAATTCTACAGGCAGATAAGCTAATTGTTGCCTCCCATTTTAAAGGGCATGGAATGGCTGGATTTGGAGGCGCCATAAAAAATCTTGGTATGGGATGCTCAACCAAAAATGGAAAGATTTGGCAGCATGAAGTGAGTAAGCCTGTTTATGATAGCAAGAACTGCATACTCTGCAAAAAATGCGTTGATTTCTGCCCTGCCAATGCGATAAAGGTTGATGATAAAGTAATAATTGACTATGCTGCTTGCTTTGGATGCGGGGCATGCACAGTCTTATGCGACCAAGGATGTTTTTATTTGCCAGCAGAGAAAGCGGAGGAATTTCAGGAGAGGGTGGCAATCGCTGCTAAAGCGGCAGTAAATAATGTCAAGGGGGTAGCATACTTTAATTTTGTCATGAATGTCACGCCAAGATGCGATTGCTGTTCATTTGCAGATACACCTATTGTGCAAGATGTTGGAATTCTGGCATCAAATGATCCGGTTGCAATAGATAAAGCATCCTTTGATTTAGTAAACGCATTGCCAGGTATGCCAAATTCATTGGGAGAAGGAATTGAAAAAGGCATTGATAAATTCTACAAAATTCATGGTATAGATGGGATGGTGCAATTAAGAAAAGCAGAGGAGATTGGGCTTGGCTCTATGGAATACAAAATCATTGAAATTTAATGCATGCATGGCTGAGAGGGCAATCATTGCATTTTCCTTTCCTGCAGTAATCTCTCCCTAACTTCATTAATGCTATTTCTTCCTCTATGCTTTCTATTTCCTTACCAATATTTCTGGAAGCCATTTCCGCATATTTGCTTATTTTATGATACCCCCAATCCATTTCCCTCAGAAAAATTGAAATGGTTGCATCGCCTATTCCCTTTCCTAAATTTTTAAGCCTACTTTCCAAATCTCTTCCATCCTTTGCTTTTTTGTATATTTCATCCAATCCTTCTTCTTTTAAATTCTTGCATACCTCCAAAATCTTATCTGCTGTTTTGAAATCATATCTTGTGTAGCCTCCTTCATCCAAACATCTAACCAATTCATCCCATCCTGCATTTATGATGCTACCAGGTGTTGTGTATCCATGGGCATCAAAGACTCTGTATGTTTTCATGGCAGTGCTCTCCCTTATGGGCGCACCAAAAAGAATGGAGGCAAGAAACCATTTAAAAGGCTCTTTTTTAACATTTATACCCAATTGCTCTGAATACCTTTTCCCATATTTTTTTATAAATTTCTCCAATTGCATTTCATCCATAGCTCGTGGATTTCAACTCAACATTTAAATGAAAATAATCAAGTTCTTCATTTGTTTTTAACTTTATTATATTATTCACTTGAGGTGCATAATAATATTCCACTATCCCCCCTTCTTCAGCCCATATTTTGTATGCTTCATAAGTTCCAGAAGGCACTGTTACATTTTCTTTAGCAACGCACTCTGTATAAATATCAACCCAATTGGGAGGAGAGAGGTCTTCAGAGCTAAAGGGCTTACCAATTATTCCAAAGAAAAGGGAAATGGTAGCATATAAAGAAAATTTGGGTGTTGGGATAATCCAGTATTCTCCCACTTCCATTTTCGAAAATCCAAACAAAAAGCAAGGGGAGTTGAAGATTATCTTCAATGTAGCATCAAATGGAATTGGAGCGAAAATAGGGAGGGGCAAAGAAAGTAATCTTGCCTTACCATGTAAATGCAAATATATTTCCTTCAAACCCCATCCTTCCTTAGTTAAAAATATGCTTCCATCTATGCTCGTTCTCCTCAGCCATCCTAAGACGCGTAAATTAAAGGGAATTGGTTTAATGTGGACAGTTGCATCAAATCGCCCTTTCAATTTTCCTTCTAAATTTAATGTGTATGAATTATATGAAGCATCTCCCACTGAAAAATTTAAATCTTCG
>Ga0164318_10002214_pt1 | contig 17906 bp, 13 predicted proteins | sample GuaBasSedimGuay9_FD_113734 | JGI IMG/M metagenome (GOLD analysis project Ga0164318, IMG submission 113734) | Subseafloor sediment microbial communities from Guaymas Basin, Gulf of California, Mexico - Guay9, Core 4571-4, 0-3 cm | ecosystem: Environmental > Aquatic > Marine > Hydrothermal vents... | reverse complement strand
TCGGGTAACCGTCCCATCAGAGGATACAGTAAACGATACTACTACCTTTCCCTCTAGCGATGGATTGCTCCTTAATTCTCGGTTGTAAACACTATTGATTGCACCCATTCTACCTCTGATGATGGAATCCACCGTAGAAGAGCTCCTTGATGGGTCATCAGACCCTGGACCGATAATGCTTAACGGACCTGTAATACTGACACTACCGAGGGTGGTCTCAATATTTTCAATTGGTTCCCCTCCGCCTTTCTTCTCAACCTCTTTGACCAATTCCTCCCTCTCCTTCTTCAACTCCTCTATCTTCTCCATTATTGCTTCTCTCTCCATCGTTGTCTCTGCATCTTCTAATTTAGCCATCAGGTTCTTAATCTCATTGTCAATTATGTCTATTCTATTGATTGCCTCCTGCAACTCCTTCGTGCTCTTGTAGTAATTAATAACAATTGGAGTGCTGACCGCAATAACTGCAACTATAACAACCCCTGCTATTATCAAGGGTATTCTCCTTCTCCTCCTCACCGTCTTCTCCATCTGTTTTATCTCTATCTCGGCTTCTTCTAACTCCATCCGATGTTCCTCAAGACGCTCTCTCTCCTTACGCAATCTCTCAAACTCCTCCTCCTGCTTCTTGGTTAACTCCCTCTCTATCTGCTCCCTTAACTCCGCTTCTCTCTCTTCAAGTCGCTTCGCATCCTCTTCAAGTTGCTTCCTTGCCTCTGCAATCCTTGTATGCTCCTCCGTTACACCAGTGGGAGTCAACACAATAGGTGGCTTACCTTCTCTAACCTGTCCCAGCCATGAAGCAAATGCTCCCTTTCTATCCTCCTCCTTCTTGGCATCAAAATATTCCTTGAGGTGAACCAGGTTCTTAGCCATCACCCAGTGCTTCATCCCCTCCATTCTTATATAGTCGGTTGGCTTGAACTTCCCACCCTCAATCCAGGTCTTTACCTCTTCCACAGTGAAGGGTCCGTGCTCAACACCTTTTACTCTCAGATACAGCTTCTTCTCCTCAGCCATATAGAATCCTTTATAACTCTAATTCACTTGATGTTCCCTCATCATAATCAAATGGAATTATCTTAAACTTGATTCTCGCCCCCTCAAGAATGGTTGGGATGTCTTCTGACTTCTTCCATATAAGCTTATATAATCCATCCGGAACAAGGTCGGTGGTCATTCCCTCAACTGTAGCATCGTTCCATGTGACCCCCCCATCCTCGCTGAACTGACACTTAATTCTCGCCTTGTCCCTTTCATCATCCAGAATGGTGAATTCAATAGATACCGTCTCCTTATCTTCGCTCAATGCATAACTCTTTATTGATATCTTCGGTGGTCTGTTATTATCAACAGGAAATGAAGGCGTTATTATCTCCTCGCCTTCTTTTATATCGCTTGCTGTAACCCTTAAAACGACATTAAATTCCTTATTATCAAGGTCTGCCCTTGTATCCCATACAAACTTGCCCAGATATCCAGACGAACTAATCCCCGTGCTACCAGACCTTATAGTCGCTTCCTTAAATGTCATCCCACCATCCACCGAATATTCAACCTTCAAATCCACTGTATCCTCTTCCGGGTCATAAATTGAGTAACTTATTGCCACATCACCAGACACCTCCTCAAACGGTTCAATAACATTCAAGGTAGGTGGAATATTGGTATCAAGTTTACCTATTGCCAATGTCTCCGGCTGACCCGCTTCTGTATCATACGGAGTTATCCTGAACAGCACATCTGATAGGACCTTCCCCGGAAGGTCGGTTCCCACTGCCCATATAAGTTCACCATCATACTCCTTTGGTGTTATATCGGTGGTAAGCCCCATAATGGTTGCATTCTTGAATGTGGAACCTCCATCCTCCGAGTATTCACACACCAAACTCAAACTGTCACCCTCATTATCAGAGAGATGATAGAGCAATATTATATCACCGGTGGGTGAGAATTCATAACTACCAAGAGATACATCTGGTGGAATGTTATTGTCCACACTTATTAGTTCGCTCTCAAACGGTTTACCCTCATCCGCATCCATTGCAACCACCCGTAATCTTATATCCCCTGAATCCACACCGGCAATATCCGCACCTGAATCCCACTTTATAACTCCAGAGTATCTCGCAGGGGTAATACCGCTTATCTGTCCACTTATGGTCGCCTCGTTATAGGTTATTCCACCATCTATTGAATACTCCATCATCAATGATACAGTGTCTCCCTCGGGGTCACTGATTGTATAGCCAATATCCACATCACCCGTGAGTTCACCAGAGGGAATAGTAACAGTGACCTCGGGAGGTATGTTGTTATCAAGGTGAATGGGCGAGACAATAGCCGGCTCTCCAACATCTCTATCGCTAGGGGTGAGCCGTAAGGCGACATCGGTCAAATCGGCTGATGGAACATCCTGGTCGCTTCTCCACACAAATGTATTAGCATACATCAAACTTGTTATATTGTTCATATTGCCATCTATTGTAGCAGGTGCCCATGTTCTTCCACCATCAATTGAATATTCAACCTTCATACTTACATTATCATTCTCAACATCCTCAATAGTGAAGTCAACAAAGACCTCACCTGAAACCTCTTCGGTAATACCTGCTACTTCAACCATCGGCGGAATATTGTTATCAACATGGAATGGTGGTGACACAGATGCCTCTCCCTCATCCTCATCCCATGGTATAACCTTAAATCTCACATCCTCAACATCAAGTCCCTCTATGTCATTCATTGAATCCCATTCAATGAATGTTGAATACTCCGAGGTGTGTATCTGACCCTTTGGACTTATCACTGTTGCCGGCTGATATACCTGTCCACCATCTATGGAAAACTCACATACCAGTTCAATCATATCACCCTCATCATCCGAGATATCAACCGGAACCCTAACAATTCCTGAACTCTCACCCTCAGGTGCATTAACCTCAACCCTCGGTGTGTTATTGTTGTCAAGCACTACAAGACCTGGACTTGCTCTCTCACCAGTATCATTATCGCTGGCAACCACCTTGAACATAATGTCATCTCTATCTACACCCAACAGGTCTTCTTTAGAATGCCATATTACAGAGCCCTCATATCCCACCTCGGTTATACCGGTGGTGGTTCCCGAAACGGTTGCCTCTCGCCAGGTAGAGCCACCATCATCTGAGTAGAAACAGGTGATACTCAACGGGTCTCTCTCGTCATCCTGAAGTGAATATTCAATATCTATATCCCCCGAGCTCTCGTCATGAATATCCGCCACGAAGGATATGGGCAAACTGTTGTTGTCCAGGTGGAAACTATTGCTCACTTTCGCCTCACCGACATCATTATCCGATGGTATTATCTTAAATACTACATCGTCGCTGTCTAACCCCAGAACATCAAGTGTAGAGTTCCATATTATACTGCCTGAATATGGAGGTCGTAGATTGACGGTGTCACCCGTTATAGTCGCCGTGTTCCATGTTTCTCCTCCATCGGTTGAGTATTCAGCATCTATTGACAGTATATCCCCATCATTATCATCAAGCGAGAACGAGATTCTCACATCCTCAGATACCTCTTCCAGTATATCGTCAACCACTGCAACAGGTGGTTGATTATTGTCAAGGTGGAATGGGTCGGTCTCATCGGGGAAGCCCTCGTCGTTATCAAATGGTGTAATTCTCACCATAACATCGTGGCTGTCAATCGCTGGTAAATCCGCCTCCGATGTCCACATAACTGTTCCAGCATATCGGGCGGGGTCAATCTCCAGTTTTGTGGCAACAGTTGCGGGGTGCCAGGTGAAACCACCATCACTTGAGTATTCAACCTTTATCATACTGGCATCATACTCAGCATCCTCCAGTTTATATGAGACAGAGACATTACCACTCTGCTCTTCTGTGATATCCTCAACTATAATAGATGGAAGTTCGTTATTATCAAGATGGAAGTTCTCTGTCTCCCCAGGGGTTCCAGTATCATTATCAACTGGTGTTATCCTGAACCTAATATCCATCTGGTCAGTGCCAGGCAGGTCAGAATCGCTTCTCCATATCACAGAGCCTAAATAACCGGTGCTGTCTATCTCCTCAATAAAGCCCTCAACCGTAGCGGGTTTCCAGTTCAAACCACCGTCCTCACTAAACTCACATATCAAACTCACCAGGTCTGATTCCATATCATCTATGGAGTAATCAATGACAACATCCTCATACTGTTCGCCTGAAACATCTGAAAGAGAGATTGTCGGAGGTGTATTATTGTCCACCCAGATGGGAGGCGATATCCCTGGTTCACCCGCATCAAGGTCAGATGGGGTCACTCTCACCAGGACTTGAGTTGAATCAACACCCTTAATATCACGCTCTGATTCCCAGGTAAAGGCGCCTCTGTAACTGCCTACGGTGATGCCCTCCAAAGAGCCGGTTATAGTTGCTGGATAGAAGTTTTCACCCCCATCAACTGAATATTCAACAAATAACGAGACCGGGTCGCCTTCTTTATCGCTTATCTCATAAGGAATAGTTATATCTCCTGCTTGTTCACCGCTGACACCCATAACGACAACGGTTGGTGGATTGTCGTTATCAACGATAAAGTTATTGGTCGTTCCCGGCTCACCCTCATCATTATCAGAAGGTGTTATTCTGAACCTGGTTCTATCAAGATATTGGTCAGGAACATCAACAAGTGAATTCCAGGTAATATGCCCAATATATCCTTCCTCCCCGAAATCAGTATTACCTGACACTGTCGCCTCATACCAGGTTGTGCCGGCATCAGGTGAATACTCACAGTATAAACTCACAGTATCCCTCTCAAGGTCAGAGACGGTGAAATAGACATCTATATCACCACTCTGCTCCTCAGTGAAATCTGACAGTAATATTGATGGTGGTTTGTTATTATCTACATAAATCATTCCGCTTACACCCGGCTCACCAACATCTGCGTCGGAAGGCGTTATCCTGAACAGTATCTCTGCAGAATCCACTCCAAGAAGGTCAATTATTGAGTCCCACATCAATTCACTGGAATAATCAGCAGGTTTTATACCGCTTAAGCGTCCACTGACCGTAGCGTTTATCCACGACTGCCCTTTATCCTTGGAATACTCACATAACAACGACACCTCGTCACCCTCATCATCACTGATTGTAAAGCCAATGGGAAACTCGCCCGTCTGCTCACCTACCACCTCTGCAACCTTGACCGCAGGCGGATTGTTATTATCAAGGTGGAAATTACTGGTTGTATCTATCTTTCCCTCGTCATTGTCCATAGGAACTATCTTGAACTGCGTCGTCCTTATATCAACACCTCTGGTGTCATCCAAACTCTTCCACACCAGATTACCCTTATAATCGGTAGAGGTTATATCGGTTATGTTCCCCTCCACCGTTGCCTTCTCCCAGTTCTCGCCGCTATCAAGTGAATAGAAGCAATCAAGTGACAGATTATCCTCCTCCCTGTCCTGCAATTGATAATTAATTACAATGTCTCCCCCTACCTCTTCAAGGATATCCTCAACAATGACCCTGGGAGGTGTATTGTTATCAAGGTGAAATTTGTTTGAGAAACCGGGAGGTCCAGGGTCGTTATCATATGCGATTATCCTGAACATCACATTCTCTGAATCAATCGCCTGACAATCAGCCACCGAATCCCATGTGCATTGTCCGGAATACCTGGCTGGGCGTATAGATGTAGCCGCACCCGAAACAGTGGCGGGTTTCCATGTCTCACCACTGTCAAGAGAATACTCAAACTGTAAACCTATCAGGTCTTGCTCTTCATCAGATATTGTATAATTGAATACCACATCCCCGGTCTTCTCGCCCTCTATGGGTTCAATTGTTATTGATGGTGGAACATTATTATCAACATGAAATAATATTGTTTCACCACTGGTTCCTATCCCACTTGAATCAGATGGTATAATCTTGAATTTGATATCCTTCTGCTCTCTATATTCCCTCCTCTCCTCAGCGATGAGCACGGGGTCTGCCTCGCCTTTCTTCTCAAGCGGACCTATGAGGTCATCATTTGACTTCCACAATAAACTGCCCTTGTATTCGGAAGGACCTATGTTTTCAGTCCTTCCAATAATACTCGCCTCATGCCAGGTCCTGCCTGCGTCATCTGAATACATTGCCTGAATGCTTAAGTAATCACCCTGCTTATCCGAGAGAACATAATTGATGGTTACATCACCAGAGACCTCCTCATTTATATCCGAGACGGTGACCGATGGCAACTCCGCTACACCACCTACAAATCCAAATACCGAATCTCTGTAATTATCCTTCTTGAACTGCGACCAGGGCATGTTGGCTCTCGACTCCATCCCCCCAACATCCACACAGTATAAAAACCCATCCTTTCCACCTATCACCATCTCTAAACTTGAATCAGCATCTATGTTACCAACCGCAGGTGAGGTATAAGCTGCTCCACCCAGAACATATGGATAGCCAGGCATTATGGTGCCATCCCCTGAGACAGCATAGACATTCCCGTTCTCACACCCGACTATTATGTCCAGCTTGCCATCTCCGTCTATGTCCGAAACCACCGGAGAGGAATAAAGAACCTTACTGTTCAGATTTACAGGAAAACCAGGAAGAAATGTCCCATCTTCATCTATGACATAGACATTACCATCACCACTGGCAACCACCACTTCTACTACAGTGTCAAAATCAATATCCGCAAGAGCGGGTGAGACATATCGCAGTTTATAACCGGTGCTTACAGGAAAACCCCTAACTGGCGAGCCAGATAGTTCAAAGGCATAGACAGAGTAGTCATCACTGCCCACAACAATCTCGTAAAGACCATCTCCATCAATATCACCGATGGCGGGGCTTGACCTTACATAGTAACCGGTCTTTCTAGACCATATCACCGATAGAACACCTGAAGCATACCTGCAAAAGTAAACACGACCATCGTCAGCACCAAATGCAATCTCTATGTTACCATCGCCATCAACATCACCAACCGCAGGCGATGATTCTACCCTTGGGTTGCCTGTCTTTGAGATCTTCTCAGGGAAGCCAGGCAACAATCCACCGCTACCAGACCAGGCATAAAGCTTTCCATCAACTGCGGGGACTACAATATCGTTCCTGCCGTCTTTATCAAGGTCAATTACTGCGGGTGTTGCTACTATTCCATCATCCGCAACCACAGGGAATCCCGACACAATTGAGCCATTGCCATTGTAGGCATACAATTTTCCATCGGTTGTTCCTATGATTATCTCAAGTGCTGAATCGGAGTCAATATTCGCAAGAACTGGGGACGAAATGACTGAACTACCGAGGTCAATTGGGAAACCAGTGGCAATACTCCCCGAGCCGGTAAATACATACAGCTCACCGGTTCCTGAGCCAATTACTACCTCTTTCCTGCCATCACCATTGACATCGCCAATGGCTGGGCTGGATATAGTTGCCTTAACACCTGCATAATCTACTACCCACTCTTCTGTATATGAGAAGGTAATAGATAAACACAAAACCAATCCTATCGCCACAACCAGGGTTATTCTTCCCGGGTCTTTCATAACATCTCTTATCTCTTTAATAATACACTATTTTATGCCAAAATTATAGTTAAAAAACACTCGGTTTTTCTACATAATAATAACATTATTTTCAAGGCAAATTAAACAATATTAAACAAAAATGAAATATTGTATATGGACATAATAGAAACCGTGCTAATAAATAAAAATAACCAATATTAAACCTCTCTAAGAGTTAAGTATATTCTAAACTGAGATATATGGAAGGAGCGAATGAAGTATTCAAAGAATCGTTCAAAGTAATAAGATAAACAGATAAATTGTAAAGGCACAAAATTATCCAACAATAACTAATTCTACAGTTGAATTTACTGAACATCAAAATCCTGGCGAAAACACCCTTACTCTTCAAAATATATTCTCATATAATAGTTCTACAATCTGCACCGCAAGTTATAATAAACTATATAGAATAACTATGGTTGATAGAGCACAGAAAAGCGAGCAGAAGATAAAGCAGAAATTGAAGATGGCGCCGAGGGTTCTTGAATACATCAAGATACTCAGAATGCCAGCTCAGGAGTTGAGAACCTACCTCAGGCAGTCAGCTGAGCAGAACCCTTTCGTGGATGTTTCTGATGAATCAACAGAGGAGGATTATCCCGATGAAACAGCGCCGACCTCCGATTACGAGTCCAATAGGCGAGTGGTGATGGAGGCAAAAATCGCTAATAGAAAGCCCTCCCTCCAAAGTCACCTTCTCAATCAGTTAAACCTTTTAGTTGAAAGTGAAGAGGAGAAAAAGATTGGCGAAATACTTATAGGCGAGATAGATGAGCGGGGTCTCTTTACCGCCTCCGTGACTGAACTCTCAAAGTGGTATGGTATTGAGGAGAGCAAACTTAGAGATGTGCTCAAAAGGGTGATACAGAGGATGGAGCCGATAGGAGTAGGTGCCGAGAGCGTTGAGGAGGCAATTGAAATACAATTGCGTGAAGCGGGTTTCAGGATAAAGAATTTGAAACAATTGATTAAAACATATATTAAGAATCCTGGAATTGAATACACAGATATCTCAAAGAGATACAAACTTACAGAAGAAAAGTTTGAAGAGTTTAAGATACTGATAAGAAATGCCAGGCCATATCCGGCTGAGGGTATGGATGACATTGAGCGGGTTGGAGAGTGGGAACTGGAGGCAGTGCCCGCAAATGGTGGTCTTAAGGTGCGACTTAACCCCAGGGCTTGTCCCAATCTGATAGTTAAGCGCGAATACTATAACACAATTATGAATTCGGAGGGAGTAACGAAAGATGATTTGAGGTTCATCAGAGGGTTATTCAGGCAGGCAAAGGATATGCGCTGGACGGTGAACCGGCGCCTGGAGACAGTCCTTGAGGTATCTCAGGCGGTGCTGGACGCACAACCCCGCTTCTTAAAAGAGGGTCTCAAGGGAATAAGACCCCTGAAGATGGAGGATATAGCAGACAAACTGGGCACATCAATCTCTACGATAAGCAGAGCAGTATCATCAAAGTATATAAAGACACCGCATGGTATATTTCCCATGAAGATATTCTTCACCAAGAAGGTCAGGGATAAATCACAGAGGGAGATACTGGAGGCGATAAGAGAGATAATCGCTGATGAAGACCCCAGAAATCCCCTATCGGATGAAGAGATACTTGCAAAACTCAAGGCGGATGGTTATGATATTGCCCGCAGAACAGTAGCGAAATACAGAGATATGCTTAATATACCGTCGTTATGGAAGAGAAAAAGATTATCTGGAGTAGTAAGAAGGAAAAAGAGGATATAGATAAAGGAGGTATGAGATTTGAGGGAATATGATATAGCAATTCTGGGCGGAGGGTCGGGTGGATATGTAGCAGCGATAAGGGCGGCGAAGATGGGAGTGAGTGTAGCCCTAATAGAGAAGGATAAGGTAGGTGGCACCTGCCTTAATCGGGGCTGTATACCTACCAAGGTGATGATAGAAGCAGGGCACAGATACAACATAGCATTAAATTCAAGCGAATACGGCGTTGATATCAGAGATGCTGAATTCAACTACAAACGCATGTTGAAGACGAGAGAAGAGGTGGTGAAAACATTGAGGGATGGTGTTCTGCACCTTTTGAAGAAGTTAAAGGTTGACTTGATAGAGGGATATGGAGAGCTTACATCAGAGAACACAATTATGGTTGATGGAGTAGAGGAAATCAGGGCGAACAATATAATTCTTGCTACTGGTTCAAAACCTTCTTCATTACCTGGTCTTGAGATAGATAACAAATACATTCTGACCAGTGATGATATACTTGAACTAGAAAAACCACCAGCGAGATTGATAGTGGTTGGAGCGGGTGCAATCGGATGTGAGTTTGCATATATATTCGCAAATATAGGTGTCAAGGTTTATCTTGTTGAACTGCTTGATAGAGCAATTCCTGGCAGTGATAAACGCGCCTCAAGGGTTATCGCATCAAAATTGAAATCACTTGGAGTAAAACTTTCAACAGAAACTACTATCAAGAGATGGACAAAGAAGGACGGCTGTCTGGAAGCGACCTTAGAGGACGGCATAGTGATTGAAGCAGAATGTATCTTACTATCGGTTGGCAGGGTTCCCAATACCAATAGTTTCAGCAATATAGGTGGTATAAAGCTGAATAACGGTGGCTTTGTGGAGACCGATGAATACCTCCACACTGGCTGTGGCAATATCTATGCTATTGGCGACATTCTTCCCCGCCCCATGCTGGCTCACAAGGCATTCTACGAAGGCGTAATAGCGGTAGAGAATATACTTGGATACAAAAGAAAGGTGAGATATGATATTATTCCAAGTGTGGTATATACAATACCTGAAATAGCCCAAGTGGGACCCACTGAGGATGAATTGAAAGAGAGCGGGTATGAATACACAACAAGCACATTTCATTTTAGAGCGCTTGGAAGGGCACTTGCGATGGGAGAGACAGATGGTTTCGTTAAAATAATCTCAGGTGCTGATGAAAGGATTCTATCGGGAACCATAGTCGGTCTATCTGCTGGCGAATTGATTGGTGAGATTTCACTGGCAATACTCTCTGAGATGAAAGCAGATGAGTTCAAAGACCTTGTCCATAGTCACCCTACCCTGTCAGAGGCAACAGGTGAGGCATTATGGGGCTTATCAGAAAGAATGATACACTCGCTTTGAATAATATGAGAAGACCCCCAAGATATAAGAAGACGGGATTGCCAGAGGCGGGTTCCACAAAAAGGATACTCAATATATTGAAGCGATACCGCCTTCACACGGTATGTGAGGAGGCGAAGTGTCCTAATAAGGGCGAGTGCTTCAGCGCCGGCGTAGCGACTATTATGATACTCGGGAATATATGCACCAGAGGGTGTGCTTTCTGCGGTGTAACCGGTGGCATACCACTACCAGTTGAACCAGATGAGCCCGAGAGGGTAGGATTAGCCCTAAGGGAGCTAAATCTGGACTATGTGGTTATTACATCAGTTACCAGAGACGACCTGCAGGATGGCGGCGCCGGGGTCTTCTACGAGACCGTAAAGATGATAAGAAAACACTCGCCTGCTACAAAGGTTGAGATACTGATTCCTGACTTCAATGGTGATGAAGATGCCCTCAATAGGGTCATAGACAGTGAGCCATACTGTATCTCTCATAATATTGAGACGGTGAGAAGATTATATAAAAGCATTCGCCCTGGCGCTGACTACGATAGGTCTCTTGAGATATTGCGAAAAATAAACAGCAGGAAAGATGGTATATCCACAAAGTCGGGCTTTATGTTAGGATTGGGTGAAAAAAACGAAGAAATTGAGGAACTGATGTATGACCTGAGAGATGTGAAGGTTAAGAAGTTGGTTATAGGTCAATACTTAAGACCGTCACATGCGAATGTTCCAGTAAGCAGATACTATACAGAAGAAGAATTTAAAGAATGGGGTGAGAGGGCGAAAGAGATGGGGTTTGAAAGTGTATTATCAGAACCATTAGCCAGAACATCATACCATGCGACTGTATGAACAGAAGGTAAGGAGGTTAATATGGCTATAAACATTCAGAGTAAAAATATTGAAATTTCACCATCAACCGAGAAATATATAAATAAGAGGTTATCTAAAATTGAGAGAATGTTAAAATTTGGTTATGATAATCTAAATATGGTGATAAGTTTAGAAAAGCACAGATATATCGTTGAGGTATCTCTAAAATCCAAAGGTCATTCCTATAGGGGAACTGATGATTCCAACGACCTCAGAACCTCAATTAATAATGCATTTGATAAGATTGAAAAGCAGATAAGACGCCAGAAGGATAGATACTTATCATCAAAGCGACCGGCAACGGAACCAACCGTTGAGGAGGAAACAACCACCATTGCTGAAGAGGAGATTATTATTCATAATATACAATACAAACCGATGACGATGGAAGAAGCACTACAGCATTTCAGGTCATCTAATCACGAGTTTTTTGCATTTATAGATGCTCATACCGACAGGGTTAATGTATTATACAGAAGAACTGACGGTAGGATTTGTTTGTTAAAACCATTATAACGTATTTTTACAGGGAGGAATAATATGCGTATTGCTGACCACATCTCAAGTAAGACCATTAAGATTGGTCTGACAGGTAAAACAAAAGATGAAATCCTGAAAGAGATGGTTGAGGTTCTATCCAATTCAGGAAACATCAAAGACCCGAACAGGATATACGAAGCGGTGGTGGAAAGAGAGCGACTATGTTCCACCGGCTTTGAGCATGGAGTAGCAATTCCACATCCAAGACAGGGTCAGCCGGATATAGTGGAGAACCTAACCATTGCATTTGGTTCGTCAAAGAATGGAGTGGACTTTGAGGCGCTGGATGAAGAACCGGTATATATATTCTTTATGCTAGCCGCACCAAATGACCAAGAACATCTAAGGGCACTGGCACGACTCTCAAGAATGCTAAAAAAGGAGGAATTCAGAGAGGAGTTGAATAAGGCAAAAACCCCTGATGATGTATTAAAACTCATATCAAAGAGAGAAGAAGAATTGAGTTAGATTTAATTATTACTATAAGTTGTCATTACCTAATATGGTTAAGGTAAACAAGCTCACGGTAGAGAGATTGTATTCTGAGTTCGGTGAGAACGACAACCTCATACTTCTAAATTCCAATGCTGACCTAGATAGAGAAATTGCGAAAAAAGAGGTTAATAGACCATCACTTGCTATCGCTGGTTTCTTTGACACCTTTGCTTCCAAGAGAATTCAAGTCCTTGGCAAGACGGAGCATGATTACCTCAAGACAAAAGATAAAAAGTATAAAAAAGAGGTCTTTGAGAAAATAGTCACCTATGACATACCCTGTTTCATAATCTCCCGCTCTCTACCCTGCCCGCAGGAACTGCTGGAATCAGCAGACCACAAGAGAATACCTGTCTTTGCTTCTCCCCACCCCACTGGAATATTGGTCGCTAACCTCAGTTATTTCCTCTGGGATACCATGTCTAAGGAAAAACTCATTCACGGTGTTTTAGTTGACATATATGGTGTGGGAACGCTGATTCTCGGCAAGAGTGGAATAGGTAAGAGTGAGTGCGCCCTTGAACTCGTCTCCAGGGGGCATAGGTTGATATCCGATGACCAGATATATGCAAAACGGCTGATAGGGGGTGAACTCGTAGGAAGGTCAGACACCAATATACAGAACCATATGGAGATACAGGGATTGGGCATAGTGAACATTGCACGACTTTTCGGAGCAAGCGCTATAAAGGAATCAAAGAGAATTGAATTGATAATAAATCTTGAAGAGTTTGATAAGTCCAAGGAATATGACAGAACAGGTCTATATGAGCAGATTTATGACATTCTGGATGTGAAACTCCCCTATGTGACCATTCCCGTATTCCCCGGCAAGAATATTGCAACCCTCATTGAGGTTGCAGTTCTGAACCAGATTCTTAAACAGAAGGGCTATCACTCTGCAAAGGAGTTCAACAGAATGCTTATTGAAAAGATGCTTAAAGAAAGTAATAAAAATGAAGAATAACCATAGCATAGGGTTACTATTAGTAAGCCACAACACGATTGGCAGAGATATGATGGAGGCAGCGGAGTTAATACTTGGCAGAACCAATCTGATTCGTTGTGTATCGGTGAGGTCAAAGGATAAATTGGAAGAGGTTGTTGAGGTGATAAAACATGAGGCAGATGAACTTAAAAGCAGATGTGAAGCAATTCTCATATTAACCGATATGTGGGGAGCCAGTCCGGCAAACTCAGCAGTAGAGGCGGTAAAGAATCTCAGGTCAAATAACATAGAAACCGCATTAGTTACCGGCTTGAATTTACCTATGTTGATATCTGCTATTGCATATCACAGAGAGATGAACATCCAGGACCTCGTAAAAAAGGTAATTGAGGTAGGTAAGATGAGTCATTTAGATGCGACCAAGATTATTTAGACAGATTTAGATATATTTATATGATGAAGGTATATTACATACTGGATGAATTGGCGAGTGAGATACAAAGTGCTCTGCCATGGGTTGATATATTCAACGCCAGAAGTTTGGTAATAGTAAGTAAGACCCTATCAAGAAACAGAATAGCTGAATTCATATGGAGGTTCAGGGTCCCCCAATTTCTTAACATCAAAATAATGTCGCCGGAGCAGGTGCCAATAATGTCTCTTAAAAGAGACATTGAGGAAAGAACACTGATTATATTTGAGAGTTTAGAAGACATAATTGAACTAATATATAGGGGAATGCCCCTTAAGCAATTATACATTGCCAGGATGCCCGATATTGGAACACGAAAACAATTAATTGAAAAGGTCAACATATCACCACTTGATTACCAAAAACTGCTGTTATTAAGGCAGACAGGAACAAAGATATTTCTCGACCCCATAAGAAGAATATCAATGTTGCAGATAGAGGGGCTGATAAGGGAGATACTGTTCGGTTGATTAACCGACGGAGGATTTTTAATGACCATAACAGAGCGAGAAGTAGAGATACTTAATAGGTATGGTCTTCACGCCAGACCAGCAGCCAAGTTTGTCCAGACCGCAAAGAAGTTCAAAAGTGATATATTTGTGGAGAAAGACGGTGAACGCATTGATGCTAAATCTATTATGGGCGTGTTGATGCTTGCCTGTGCAAAGGGGCATAAAATAAAACTGATTGCTGATGGTGATGATGCTGATATTGCAATTGAAGAACTTGTAAATCTTATAAACGATAAATTTGGAGTTGAATAAATGCCAAGAGAGAAGAAATTATCAGGAATTCCAGCGTCACCCGGCATTACTATCGGTAAAGCAACGATAGTAAAATCCACCCACACGAATATGGAGGATTTTGCAGGCAGGGTAGAGAATCCCGAGATTGAGGTAAAGAGATTTGAAGATGCGGTAGAGGGAGTTAAGAATAGAATAACCACAATTAAAGAAAGTATGGATAGCTCATCCCCTGCGTTCTCTGTTTTTGATTTCTATCAGGAATTGCTTGAGGATAATAGCATAATTAATATATGCAAAGATAAGATAAAAGAGGGAAAGACAAAAGCAGAGGCGGGAATACACGCAACCATTACAGATATAATAAAGAACTATAGTCAATCGGATGATAGATTCTTTTTAGAGAGAATGCAGGACTTAAAGGATTTAACCCGTCTTCTGATAGCAGAACTCCAGAACGAAGATTTGGATATTATTGGAGGCGATGAACCACAGATAATCGTTGCGAAGAACCTTGCTCCATCTCAAACAGCCCTATTCACCAGAGACAAGGTATTGGGTTTCGTTACTGACGCAGGTGGAAAGACCAGCCACACCGCTATAATGGCAAAATCCCTGGGCATCCCTGCAGTGGTGGGGACCAGAACTGCAACCCTATTCATAAAAGATGGTGACACTGTCATAATTGACGGTAAAGAGGGGCTGGTAATTGTAAACCCATCACCCCCGGTGTTGAGGAAATATAAGAGTAAGAAGAAGCGTTACGATAAAATAACAAAAGACCTGATTGAACAGTCAAAGCTACCTGCAGTCACAAAAGACGGCTACAAGGTAACGCTATCTTGCAACATTGAACTTGCTAGGGAGGTCAAACAGGTGAAGGAGTGCGGTGGGGAGGGTATTGGACTATACCGAACCGAGTTTTTATTCCTCAACCGAACCGATGTACCATCAGAAGACGAGCAGTTTGAGATATACAAAATGGTAGTTGAGGAGATGAACCCTCATCCCACGGTGATAAGGACTATAGACCTGGGCGGCGACAAGTTCATGTTCTATGCAGACACCCCGAAGGAGTTAAACCCATTCCTCGGCTGGAGAGCAATCAGGTTCTGCCTGGAGCGGACGGATATCTTCAAGGCACAGTTGAGGGCTATACTGAGAGCAAGCGCCTTCGGAGATGCTAAAGTTATGTTCCCACTTGTTAGCGACATACACGAACTGAGAAGAGCAAAGATGATAGTGAAAGAGGTCAAGGATGAACTGAAGAAGAGGCGTATAAAATTTAATAGAGAGATTGAGGTAGGGATAATGGTGGAGGTGCCCTCAACCGCTGTCCTCGCCCACCTGTTCGCAAAGGAGGTTGACTTCTTCTCCATAGGCACAAATGACCTCATACAATACACGCTTGCTGTAGATAGAGTAAACGAGCGTATCTCTTATCTCTACGACCCCTATCATCCTGCGGTATTGAACCTCATCCACAGGGTTATTGACAGCGCCCACAAGAACAGAATATGGGTTGGTGTATGCGGCGAGATGGCGGGAGACCCCATATCAACTTTATTGCTTGTGGGAATGGGAGTAGATGAACTATCGGCAAGCCCCACAAACATTCCTGCTGTGAAATATGCCATAAGGTCGGTTGAGTTCAGCGAGCTGAGAGAGATTGCCTTAAAAGCGCTTAAGATGGCAACTGCCATGGAAATTAAGAACTATCTGCTAAATGAAACCCCACTGAAGAATCTGAAACTTATATCATCTGACTAAATATATATTAGCCAATAGAAGTTTACTATCTATATACTATCTCAAAGCCCTTGCGGTCAAAACTCCTATATTGTTATCTGTATTCTATTCACAATAACCGAATAATTAATATGGCAAATAATATCTTAATATAATAAAAAATTGCCCTTGAAATTTATATATGTTATATTAATATCTCTATTTGATACTAAATGTAATATAACTTACAGCATTGAAGGCGGTTTATATGCCAAAGATAAAGACAAGAAAGTCAGCAGTTGTGAGGTTCAAGAAGACCGGAACAGGCAAGTTTATGCGGAGAAAACCTGGTGGTCTTCACCTTAAAACAAAGAAGTCATCCACAAGGAAGAGGAACCTCAGAAGGGAGGTCCCTGTTCACAAGCACAACATTAAGATGGTCAAACGACTACTACCTAACACTTAATTTGGAGTAGGACATGCCAAGGACAAGACATTCAGTAGCACGCAGGAGAAGGAGAAAGAAGATACTCAGGATGGCGAAGGGCTTCCGCGGTGGGAGGAGTAAACTGTTCAAGACCGCCAAAGATGCAGTGGTCAAAGCCCTTCAGCACCAGTATAGACATCGCAGGATGAGGCGCCGTCTATTCAGGAGATTATGGATTGTGCGTATAAATGCCGCCTGCAGGAAAGAGGGCATATCATACAGCAGGTTCATTGGCGAAGCAAAAAAGCAGGGCATAACAATAAACAGAAAGATTCTCGCAGACCTGGCGGTGAACCACCCAGAGTCGCTATCCGCAATCATCGTTAATGTAAAAGAGAATATCTAATTGACCCCCAGGACTCTACAATTATGGCTGATTTAAAGAAAGAGATTGAAGCCATAAAGCAGTCATGCCTCTCCGAGCTCACCATTGCAGAGACAGAGAGAGATATAAAAGATATAAGACACAGGTATCTGGGTAGAAAGAGCCGTCTTAATTCTATTCTTCGTTCTATCAAGGACATCCCGCCTGACGAGAGACCATTAATCGGTAGTTTAGCCAACAAGGTAAGAGAGGAACTGGAGAAAGCCACCTCCGAGAGTATTAACAGGGTGATAAAGAGCTCTGTTTCAACCAGCCCTGACCTCACCTTACCAACAAGACCATATCGCATCGGGAGGTCCCACATCATCACCAGAACCACCAATGAGCTGGTCTCTCTTCTTGAGCGCGTGGGATTTGAAGTGGCGCTTGGATGTGAGATTGAGACCCCATACTATAACTTTGAGGCACTGAATATGCCCGATGACCACCCCGCTCGCGACATCCAGGACACCCTGTATCTGGTGGATGGAACCCTTCTGAGAACCCACACCTCCCCCGTCCAGATAAGATGTAT
>Ga0164318_10002213_pt1 | contig 17907 bp, 17 predicted proteins | sample GuaBasSedimGuay9_FD_113734 | JGI IMG/M metagenome (GOLD analysis project Ga0164318, IMG submission 113734) | Subseafloor sediment microbial communities from Guaymas Basin, Gulf of California, Mexico - Guay9, Core 4571-4, 0-3 cm | ecosystem: Environmental > Aquatic > Marine > Hydrothermal vents... | reverse complement strand
GCCATTTGGTTTTGTCATCCATGTTCCTAAGTGAACTTCATAAATCGACATTTGTGATTCATATGGTTTTTTAAAATCACGGCTTTTTAAAAAGTTACTGTCTTGCCAGTTATAGCCTTCTAGATTATAGATTTTTGACATTGTGTCCGGGCGTTCACTACTAAAAAAAGCATAGGGATCACTTTTATATAACGTTTTTCCCGTAAAGGTTTTAATTTCATATTTATACATTTGCCATTCTTTAGCGTCTTTTACAAGTAAACTCCATATCCCTCTTTCATCAACCTTTTTCAAGTTATGAACCCAAGCTTGATAGTTATTAAACTCTCCTAAAACATTAACTTCCTTAGCGTGAGGAGCGTATACTGTAAAACGAGTTCCTAAAAATTCGTTAGTTTCACTATATTCTAAATGCGCTCCAAAAAGACGGTAAGCATCATAGAGCTTTCCTTGATTGAAAAAATAGAGGTCTTCCTTACTAAAATGAGTCATAAGCATCTCCTTCTTTCACGCTTTTTTTAATTAATTCGTAATCAAAGCCTTTATTTAATAATGCTTTAATTACTTTACTTTTTTCTTCATAATTATGAAGGTTATAGCGTTTTTTTAAGACGGTTAATTCTTTTTTTATTAACGGTTCTTCATCAATTGCCCCTTTTATTCTTGCTTGATTAGAAATTAAGGCAGCTTCAATAATATTTAAAGAAAACCCTTTGTTTACTAGTTTTCTTTTAAGACTTAAGTAAGCTTTTCGATATGGCTTTTTAATTTTGTATTTTGTTTCGTTTTTAATGATTTCAGCAATTTTTTGATACTGAACTTCATCTTTAAATTTAAGGAGTACTTGATCAATTAAATCATAATGAATTCCTTTTAAGATTAGTTTTTCTTTAAGATAAGCTGGTCCAACCAAACTATAATCAATTTTTTCATTAATATACGTTTCTACATATAGATTATCGTTTAAATATTGATCTTTTTTTAGTCTTTGAATTGTTTTATTGATTAGTTCTTCATCTTCTGTTTCTTTTTTTAAGCGTTTTTTTACTTCGCTAATTGTCCGCATTTTATAATCAATAAAATTTAATGCTTTTTCATATAATAAATCTTCTGTTTTTACCTTAGTAATTATTTTATATTCCTCGTCTGATAAAGTTCTTGGGGTTAACAAGTTATATGTAATAATCATGTTTTCAGAAACAAGATGTTTTTCTTCTTTGTTTTCGTGATTAATAATCAAAAGATAGCGATTTTTTTTCGTTTTTTTAATTTCAATTAATTTATTCATTTAATAAATAAGCAATCGCTGCTTGAAGTTGCGAGTCATTTAAAGGGTCATCTTGATAAAGATCAAGAGCTTCATTTATCACTACTAAAGTATCACTATCTATATTCCCAGTCACGGTTAAAAAATGCGTTATTTGGATATCACTGATTGCTTGTTTAGTAGCAATATCGTAATAACCATCTGTTCTAACGTTATAGCCCATAATATTTAAAATCAGTTGGATATCTGCGACTCTTTGGTCGACTGTGTCATACATGATTTCTGTTTCGTCCCCAAAAAGAAAAACTTTATAAGCTTGTTCAATTGCGGTTAAATCAACAACGATATCTGGAGTAATTCCGTCACTTCCACCATCATAATGAACCCAATTACCGTCGCTAGTGAACCATTTACCAATGGTAATATGTAAACTGTCTCCAAGGGTTGCACTTAAAGAAACATCTCGTTGCATTGTTCCTTTTCCATAGGTTGTTTGGCCAACTAAAGTGTAGCCACCATGTTCTTGCATTGCACTTGCGAAGACTTCACTAGCTGAAGCACTATTTCCGTTTACTAAGGTAACAATATCGTATCCCCGGTCTTCGTTACGTGAAGCAAAATACTCATCTCTTTTAAATTCACCATCATCAAAATACTCAGTTGAAAACATTGGTTTTCCGTCTGAGATTAGAAATTGTCTTAACATGTTATAAACAGTTCCTAAATGGCCACCACCATTATCACGTAAATCAACAATTAAAGCATCAATTCCTTGTGTTTCTAAATCGGCAAGGCCGTTAACAAATAACTCTAATGTTTCATCACCAAAAGTAGTAACTTTAAGATAGCCAACAGTTTTAGCTCCTCTTTCAAAAGAATCAACATAAACAGTAGCACTATCAATCACCCTTCTTGTCATTGTTAAATTAATTAATTCACTGAAGCCGTTACGCATAATTCCAATTGTTACATCAGTTCCTTCATCACCGATAATTAAGCCAACAATTTCATAAAATGGGAGTTCATAAATAGATTCACCATCAACTTCCGCGATCACATCGTTAACTCTAATTCCTGCCATATCTGCAGGACCATTATCTTTGACTGCTTCAACAACTAAATAACCTTCAAAATATCTAACAGTTACCCCAATCCCCACATATGTTTCTCCGAAACCTTGTTGGTATTGCGCAGCTTCTTCATAATCAAAATAAGATGTGAATGGATCATCTAATGATTTTATCATCCCATCAATTGCTCCATCTAACAATTCTTCACGAGTGGGTTGTTTATAATGGTTTTCCATTAATTCTTCCATCACTTCGATTAAAGTTGCATCTTTTTCTTGATCTAATGTCGGGACACTCCCTGTCATTGATCCAATGAAAAAGCTGGATGCAATTGCTGTTAAAAAAGATGCAATAATTATAAATTTCTTAGCCATTATTCATCACTCTCTCTTTCTTCAAAATCACCATGGATTTCAGTTGCTGGGGTTACATATACAAAAGCATTTTCATCAATTTGAGCGACAATATTTCTTACTAAATAGTATTCACTTCTTGTGATTACTGTCACTAACATTGTTTTTTTAGTTTTAGAGTACCCACCCTTAATTTCAATTTCAGAAACACCACGATAAACAGCGTTATAAATCGATGTTTTTATTTCCTCAGGATAATCAGTAATTATTTGGACTGCTTTTTTAGAGTTACTTCCAACAATTACCATATCCGCAACTTTACCACTTATAAACATTGTGATGATTGCGTATAATCCTGTTATAATTCCATATTCACTGTAAAAAACGATTACCCCTAGTAAAATAATTAAACCATCGATTAAATAGATTGAAATGCTTAACGGTAATTTAAGTTTTTTATTTAAAATTTTAATAGGGATATCAGTTCCCCCACTTGTTCCCCCATATTTAATAACTAAGCCAAACCCAAGTCCTAAAAAGAACCCGCCAAAAGTTACAGCTAAAACATAATCATTATTTATATCAAGGAGTGGCAATAATCTTTCAAACAAATAAAGAATGACTGGGAATAAAATTGAACCATAAATGCTTTTAATAAAAGTTTTTTTACCTAAAAAGATTAAGGCAAGTCCCAGTAACAACATATTAAAAATGAAAACTATATAGGAAATTTTAACCCCATAAAGTTTATTAAAAACAAGTCCAAGCCCACTTACTCCTCCAGCTACTAAGTCTGAGGGAAAAAGGAAATAGTAAAAACTAATAACCATTAGAATAATTCCTAATGTAATCATTGCGTATTGTTCTGTTTTAGTTATTCTTCTTAATTTTTTATGTTTTAACACCCTTCTTCACCTCGAGTAAGTAATTTTAAATAACTATAAATAAAAGCTTTAATATCACCATCTAAGACTTTGTTTACTTGACTTGTCTCTTGATTAGTCCGATGATCTTTTACCATTGAGTAAGGATGCATCACATAACTTCTAATTTGGGAACCAAACGAGATTAAGGAATTATCAGAACGATAACTTGACATTTCAGCTTGTTTTTTAGCTTTTTCTAATTGATAAAGTTTTGCTTTTAAGATTTTTAGCGCTTTGTCGCGGTTTTTAAATTGAGACCGCTCATTTTGAACACTAACAACAAGTTTGGTTGGTAAATGAGTTATTCTTACAGCTGAATCGGTAGTATTAACACTTTGTCCTCCAGCCCCACTTGATCTAAAAGTATCAATTTTTAAATCTTTTTCGTTAATCTCAACATCAATTGAATCATCAATTTCTGGAATAACGATGACCCCCGCAAAACTAGTATGTCTTCTTCCTCCTGAATCAAAAGGACTAAGTCTTACAAGGCGATGAACCCCGTTTTCTGCCTTTAAATATCCATAGGCATATTCTCCTCTTAAAGTAAATGTTACACTTTTTAATCCGGCTTCATCGCCATTTTGGTAATCTAGTAATTCAAAATCATAATTTTCAAGTTCACCATAACGTTTATACATTCTAAAAAGCATTTCTGCCCAGTCTTGAGACTCTGTCCCTCCAGCTCCTGGGTGAATTTCAATAATCGCGTTAAGCTTATCATTTTCATCAACAAGTAAAAGTTCAATACTCAGTTCTTCAGCTTGCTTTTTCACTTTTTTACTTAATTCATTAAACTCATTAAGCATATCTTCTTCTGTCAACATAAATTCATAAACTAATTGGAGTTCTTCATAAAGATTAATTAGTTCATTAATTTTTGTTTGTTTGTTTTTAAAGCCTTTTAATCGTTTAACAATTTTTTGAGCGTTTTCCGAATCATGCCAAAAACCTTGATCACAAGTTAGTTGATCAAGTTTTTTAATTTCTTTTGCTAAACTAGTTAAATCTGTCATTGAAATAACTTCTTCGTATAGTTTAGTAATTTCTTTAAACGCTTGTTTTACATCTGAATTTTGCATTATATCACCTGCAATAAAGACTCAAGATTTCTCTTGAGCCAGCATTTTATCTTCCGTGGCAGTTTTTATATTTTTTACCTGAGCCACATGGGCAAGGATCGTTTCTACCAATTTTTTTAGATACTCGTGGTTTACGTTTTGTATTTTCTTCTTTACCAGAAGATGTCATTGTTGGTTTCGCTACTTGAACACGTTGTAAGTTATTTCTAACAACAGCTCTTAAAACATATTTAGTAACGTTATCTTCAATTGATAAAACCATTTCACTAAATAATCTAAAACCAACTTCCTGGTATTCTCTTAATGGATTAACTTGAGCGTATGATTGAAGACCAATTCCTTGGCGAAGTTCACTCATTTGATCAATGTGTTGAACCCAGTAAGTATCTACTACGCGTAAAACTACTACTTTTAAGAATTCATTAAATTTCTCTTCATCAAATTTACTAATTTTATCTTGAATATCTTCTTTTACTAATTCCATTAAATAATCAAAAACATTACTTGGAGTATCATCTAGTTTTGAAATTGAGACAAGTCCAGGAGCAAAATAACGACCATTAAGGACTTTGTATAATTCATCACGGTTAACTTTTACAGTTTTCCCCTCATAAATCACGTGTTCATCAACTAAATGGTTAATTGTTCTTTCAACCATGCCGTTAACAATATCAATAATTGAATCTAAAAATAAGATATCTCTTCTTTGTCCGTAAATAATTTCCCGTTGTTTTCTTAAAACTTCATCGTATTGTAAAACAGTTTTACGACGATCGAAGTTGTTTCCTTCAATTTGAAGTTGTGCTCTTTCTACCATTTTACTAAAGATTTTATAATCAACTGGTTCTTCTTTATCTGTTTTCTTAGAACCTGTCAACATTTCCATTTGACGTTGGAATCTTTCTCCCCCAAAACGTTTCATTAAATCATCTTCTGCGGATAAGAAAAATCTTGAGAATCCTGGGTCTCCTTGTCGTCCTGAACGTCCACGTAACTGGTTGTCAATTCTTCGTGACTCATGTCTTTCAGTTCCTAAAACAGCTAACCCACCGAGATCTACTACGCCTTCACCAAGTTTAATATCTGTCCCACGTCCAGCCATATTTGTGGCGATTGTTACCGCAAATTTTTGACCAGCTTTTTCAACAATTTCAGCTTCTCTTTCATGTTGCTTAGCGTTTAAAACATCATGTTTTACCCCACGTCTTTTTAGTAGGCGCGATAAAAGTTCTGATGTTTCAATCGAAATTGTTCCGACTAAGATTGGTTGGCCTTTACGGTGTCTTTCATCAATTTCTTTAGCAATTGCATTATATTTTGCTTTCATTGTCGCAAAAATCAAATCATTAGAATCAATTCTAATTAATGGTTTATTTGTTGGAATTTCAACTACTAACATATTATAAATATTTCTAAATTCTTCTTCCTCTGTTTTCGCAGTCCCTGTCATCCCTGAAAGTTTTTTGTACATTCTAAAGAGATTTTGGAAAGTAATGGTTGCGAGCGTCGAAGTTTCTTTTTTAATTTCAACGCCTTCTTTTGCTTCTAAGGCTTGATGTAACCCTTCACTAAACTGTCTTCCGTGCATTAAACGTCCAGTGAAGCCATCAACAATAATTACTTTATTATCTTGGACGACATAATCTACGTCTAAATCCATTGTATAGTTTGCTTTTAAAGCGTTATTAATACTGTGTAATAAACTGACATTATGAATATCATAAAGATTAGTAACTGAAAAATATTTTTCAGCTTTTGACATTCCTTCTTCAGTTAAAGTTACTGATTTAGTTTTAATATCTACTTCGTAATCATCTTCACTTAAATTTCTAACAAAAGCGTTTGCTTGTAAGTACTGACTAGCCACACTCTTAGCTCCACCTGAAATAATTAACGGTGTTCTTGCTTCATCAATTAAAATGGAATCGACCTCATCAATGATAGCGTAATTAAGAGGTCTTTGCGTAATTTGCTCTTTATAAATTACCATGTGATCTCTTAAATAGTCAAACCCAATTTCATTGTTTGTTGAATATAAAATATCACATAAATAAGCTTCTCTTTTTTCTTCTTTAGTTAAATCACGTTGGTTAAGCCCAACAGTTAGACCGAGCCATCTAAATAATTCCCCGATTTCTCCTTCAGCTTCACGACGAGCAAGGTATTCATTAACGGTAACGATATGAACTCCTTTACCTTCTAGAGCATTTAAATAAGCAGGCATTACCGCAGTTAAGGTTTTCCCTTCACCGGTTTTCATTTCCGCAATGTTCCCTTGATGAATTGTTACTGCTCCCATAATTTGGACTCTAAAAGGAGTCATTTTTAAAAATCTTGTTGATGCTTCGCGAACTGTTGCGAATGCTTCAACTAAAAGTTTATCCAATGTCTCTCCGTTTTTAACTCTTTCTTTAAACTCTGGCGTTTTAGCCTTTAATTCTTCATCAGATAATTGCTTATATTCATTTTCTAACGCAATTACCTTATCAGCGATTACCGCTAATTTTTTCACTTCTTTTCTAGAAATATCAAATAAATTCTTGAACAATTTAACCACCTCGTTATTATCATATTTATCATATCACAAATTATCTTTATTATACAATTTATTACATATATTTTTATCTAAATATAAATATATATATATCTAAATATGTTTTGAATATGTTTCAAAAAAAATGCGCCGAAGCGCATTTTAAATTATTCTGTTTCAATTACACCATATTTGCCATCATCTCTTAAGTAAGCAACAGCAACTTTATTTGTTTCTTCATCTTTGAAAATAAAGAAATCATGTCCAAGCATTTCCATAGCGGTGATGCCTTCACTAACACTCATATGGTCTAATACAATGCTTTTCTTTCTCACTGGAGAAATCAATTCTCTTTCTAATGCTTCTAAATCTAAATTATCAGCGAAAATGTCACTAACTCCTTCTTTCTTTTGTAAACTTCTTGTAATTTTTGTTTTATGTTTTCTAATTTGGGATTCAAGTTTGTCGATTGCTAGGTCAATAGCAGCGTACATATCATCGTTACTAACCTCAGCTCTCATGGTATAAAATTTTGTAGGTATTGTCACTTCCACCTTGTGATGATCTTTATAAATCTTACAAACCACAAAGGCATCAAGCTCTTCTTTAAAGTATCTTTCGACTTTAATTAGTTTGTCCTCAGCGTAAGATTCAATGGCATCAGTTACTTTAAATCCGTTTTTACCACGTACTTGTACTTTCATTAAATCATCTCCCTTAAAATTTGTGTATATATGTGTATATAATTATTATACCACATTTTATTTTAAAATTCGAAAAATCGCGGGGAAATTATTATCTTTCTTCCATAAAAATATTTGCCATCTTTTTAGCACTTAAAGAAATTATTAAAATTGGTAAAGGAGAAAGCGAAAATAAGATTCGATAGTCACTCTCTTTAAACCTGTTGAATAAGTTATCTTCGTAATATATAATTATTGACCAGTCTTTATTAATTAAGTTTCTTTTAAGTAAAATACCACCGTATTTTATCTCTAAATATTGCAAGTTATATGTAGGGTTCACTTGCCAAAAAAGATAATCATAATAAACTAATTTATTCATAAAAGGAAATGCTTCTTTGTCATTGTTAAACAGTAGACTATTAACACAGTTAGAATGGACAATATAATCATTTTTAAAAAGGCTACTAAAACTTATTTCTGCATATATTGGTTGCTTACATATTTTACATTTTCTCATAAAAAGCACCTCATAAGCATAATACTCATGAAGGGCTATTTTTTATTTTTTATTTAATTTTTTGTATAGTTCATATGTTGCATATACATCGCTTAAAGCGCGGTGAGCATCTTGATTTACTATTCCATAATAGGCAGTTAAGTTCTTTAATGTATAGCTTCTTAACTCTCTTCTTAATTTTATTCGAGCAATTCGTAAAGTATCTTTTACAAGGTAGTTTTCTGTTTTAACAAAGTTTCTTTTAAATTCCGCTTTTAAAAAAGGATAGTCAAATCTAATAGCGTTGTGACCAAGTAAGAAATCTACTCCTTTAATAAAAGCAGCAAACTGGCTTAGTACTACCCCTGGGTAATCTTCATTCTCAACCATTTCATTAGTAATATTATTAATTGCGCTTACTATTTCTGGAATTTCGATTCCTGGATTAATCAGCTTATTAAATTCACCTATTACAACATCGTCCTTAATTCTAAGTGCTCCTAATTCAATTATTCGATCATTTAAATAGTCTAACCCTGTTGTTTCAATATCAAAGACAACATATTCCATCTAACCACCTCTTTATTATTATACCATAACTTCAACGTACTCTTCTTTTCTTCTTTATAAAATTAAAACACCTTCTCAAATTAGCGAAAAGGTGTTTTAATTTTACTGATATTCATTTAATTGTGTTTGATTAGTAAGTAATTGATACATATTAAAAGCTAATGCTTCAAGTTCGTCTTCACCTGGATAAACAACAATTTCTCCTAGGTGGTCTAAATAGGCAAGTAACGGTTGTAAGACTGCTTGATTATAAGCCAGTCCCCCAGTAATAATGATTGCATCTAAATTTCCCCGTGTAACTCCATATAGTGCTCCAATTTCTTTAGCGATTTGATAAACCATTGCTTTCATAACTCTTTTAGCAAAAACATCGCCATCACTAATCATCGTTGCTACTTCTTCAGCGTCACTAGTATTTAAATAAGAAACAAGTCCTCCAAAGCCATGATTTAGTTTGCGAATTTGTTCTAAAGTATATTGGCCGCTCATTGCCAGTTCATAAACTGAGGCAACCGGTAATCCCCCTGTTCTTTCAGGACTAAATGGTCCATCACCATCAAGGGCATTATTCACATCAGTTACCCTTCCTAATTTATGAAGACCCACACTTATTCCCCCACCTAAGTGGGCTACTATTAGATTCATATCTTCATAATTAAAGCCTACTTTTTCAGCATATCTTTTCGCAACTGCTTTTTGATTTAAGGCATGCCACAAAGGTCTTCTTGAAATTCCGTTAAGTCCAGATATCTTAGCAACTGAGCTCATTTCATCAACAACTACAGGGTCAGCAATATAAGCTTTCTTATTAACACTTTTAGCTAAATTCGCAACAATTAACCCCCCTAAGTTAGATGCGTGAATTCCGTATTTACAAGATTTTAAATCTTCAAACATCGCCGGATTCACTTCATAAATTCCGCTTTTTAGTGGTTTCATTAAACCACCTCTACCTATAAAACCAGAAATTTCTTTAGGGTCTATTTTGTTTTCTTTTAAAAAGTCATCAACCACTTTTGTTCGCATATCTAATTGATCGATTAATTCTTCATATCTTTTTAATGTTTTCGCTGAATGTCTAATTGTCTTTTCAATAACTAGTTTTAAATCTTCAAACAAACCTACTTTTGTTGATGTAGACCCTGGATTAACTACTAATATTTTCATAAAAACTCCTATCATAATAGTTTTTCTATTGGTTTATTTTTATTTGTTTATTTAAAGCCTTTAAACATCGCTTTAAGATTTTTTTATAATACTGCTTGTTTTCCAGCTTCTAACGCTTCTTTATTAATTTCAATTAAAGCTGCTTTAGAACCTGTGAATTTCTTTTTTAGGATTTCTAAAACTTTTTCAGGATCGAAAAGTTTTGTAACTTCTAAATAAGCCCCTAACATTACCATATTAGCTACTTTTAAATTACCTAGTTTTATCGCAATATCATTAGCTGCGACTGGATAAACATTTACATCATCTCTTAATTCTACATCAGTTACTAAACTAGAGTTTAAAAAGAGATTCCCAGCTTTTTTTAACTTCTTTTGGAATTTATCTAAAGATGGTTTATTCATAATAATAATTGAATCAGGAGTAGAAATTACTGGACTATTAACATTTCCTTCACTAATAGTAACGCTACAGTTCGCAGTTCCTCCTCTAGTTTCAGGACCATATGATGGGAACCATAAAGTATTTAGTTCTGTGGCTGTTGCAGTATAACTTAATAATTGTCCCATTAACATTACTCCTTGACCACCAAAACCAGCAATAATAACTTTTTCACTTACCATTATTTTTCACCTTCTGTCGTATCTTTATATACTCCTAGTGGATAATAAGGAATCATATTATCAACTGCCCAATCAACTGCATCTTTTGGAGTCATTCCCCAGTTAACTGGACAAGTAGAAATAAATTCAATTAAAGTAAAACCTTTATTTTCTTTTTGAATTGTAAAAGCCTTCATTAATGCTTTTTTTGCTTTTCTAACATGCGCTGGATTATGAACACTTACACGCTCTACATATGTAGCTCCTGGAATTGTCGCCATCATTTCAGCGATTTTAAGGGGTAATCCTTGGGTTTTAGGATCTCTACCGTTTGGTGAGGTAGTTGTTTTTTGACCTACTAAAGTAGTTGGTGCCATTTGGCCACCAGTCATTCCATAAATCGCGTTATTAACAAACACGATTGTAATATTTTCACCCCGGTGAGCAGCATGAATTGCTTCTGCAATTCCAATTGATGCTAAGTCTCCGTCACCTTGATATGTAAAGACAATACTGTTTGGTTTAACTCTTTTAATTCCTGTTGCAACAGCAGGAGCTCTACCATGAGCCGCTTGTTGCATATCACAGTTAAAGAAATCATAATTTAAAACACTACATCCTACACTTGAAACTCCAACTGTATGATCTAATAAATCAAGTTCTACTAATGTTTCCGCTACTAGTTTATGAATAATCCCATGAGTACATCCTGGACAATAAGTTAAATGTTTATCAGTTAATCCTTTACTTTTTTCATATACAATTTTTACATTATTCATGTTTTTCACCGCCTATAATTTCTAAGACTTTTTCAACAATTTCTGAAGCCTCAGGAATGATTCCACCAACCCGACCAAAGAAGTCAATTGGCAAGCGACACTCATTTGCTATTTTTACGTCTTCTAACATTTGACCAGTACTCATTTCTACTACTAATAAATTTTTAACAGATGCTGGAATTTCTCTAAAAGCGTTGATTGGATATGGGAATAAAGTAATTGGTCTTACAATCCCACATTTAATGCCTTTTTCAGCTAAAATCTCAATTGCACTTCTTGCAATCCTTGAAACACTACCATAAGCAACAATTGCAATTTCCGCATTTTCCATATTAACTAGTTCATAACGTTGATGGTTTTTCCGCATTTCATCGTATTTCGCTTTTAAGTGAAAATTATGTTTTTCTAAATCAGCAGGATCCAAATATAAACTATTAATAATATTTCTTTCGCGGTTTTCACGATTTCCATCAGCTGCCCATATTTTAGGTTTTAAATCCCAAGCTGGAATTTTATTATCTAAATCAACAGGTTCCATCATTTGGCCAATAAGACCGTCTACTGCGATCATTACTGGATTTCTGAAATAATCAGCAATATCAAATGCTTCTTTTATTAAATCTACTGCTTCTTGCAATGTTTCTGGTGCTAGAGCGTATAGGTAATAGTCCCCATTTCCGCCACCTCTAGTAATTTGTTTATAATCAGATTGACTTGGTTGAATTCCTCCAAGCCCAGGTCCACCACGCATTACATTAATTATAACTGCCGGAAGTTCACTTCCTGCCATATAGCTAATCCCTTCTTGCTTTAAAGCAATCCCAGGACTTGATGAAGATGTTAATACTCGTGCACCAGCCCCGGCTGCTCCGTAAACCATATTAATTGCGGCAACTTCACTTTCTGCTTGAACAAAAACTCTTCCATTTAAAGCCATATGTTTTGATAGATATTCAGGAAGCTCATTTTGGGGGGTAATTGGGTAACCATAAAAAGCTTCACATCCAGCTTTAATCGCTGCTAATGCCATTGCTTCATTACCCTTCATTAAGACTTTACTCATTTTTTTGCCTCCTTAATAAATTTTTCTACAACAATAACTGAATCAGGACACATAATCGCGCAAAAACTACAAGCAATACACTTATCTGCATCAGTCATAATTAATGGTGTATATCCTTTTGAGTTAGTTTTAGTTTCATCCAGCGCGATAATATTAACTGGACAATAAGAAATACATAATGAACATCCTTTGCATCTTTCACTATCAATAATTATTCGACCTTTAGCCATTTTTTTCCTCCTATAACCATCTCTTAGCAATATGTCTTGTTAAAACAAGCCGTTCGCCAAGGAATTTGTGTTTGTAATTTTGATTATTTGTTTCTTCAACAACCGTAAATAAAATTGGAATATTCAGTTTTTCACTTACTTCTTTTAAAATTCTTTCGCCTTCAATAAGGCCTTCTTCGGTTGTTTCATTAATTAGGTTTGTATTGTTAATTAAGCCAGTTACCTTTAACTGGGTGACTGCTTCATACATCGTAATTGTTTGTAAAATCTTTTTAGCATCACTAGTTTCTGGTCTAAAGATATTAACAACACATAAAAAATCAATTTCATTAAGATCTTTAACTTTATCTAAAAACTGAATTAAAACCCGTACTCCGTTTTCGGTTCCTCCTAAATCATAAATCGCTGTAATATCATTTTTAATAAACGGAATTACTCCCTCACCTGATACGTAAGGTAAATCACTTCCAAGCATTCCTTTTACTGTTGATTCTACTAAATGAATATTATTTTCTTCCAGCAGGAGATTTAAACTACGAGATCTAAAGTAAGGATTAATAATATCTAAATCAATTAAATAATCAATTTTCTTTTGAATCGCTAAATTTACACTAACCTCACTTTTTCCACTTCCATAATGCCCAGAGATAATTGTAATTCTTTTCATAAGTTAATTAGGAAATTACACAAAAGCTGGAATTTCCTGCCCCCTTAATTATCATAATTAGCGCCGCTATAATGAAAGCGCTTTTACATAAATATTATATCATTACAAATCAAAATTTTCAAGATTTTAAGAAAAGAAAACTATAAAAAAGATAGTAATGTTATTACTACGCGTTTTTCTTGTTAATGACTTAATAAGGCGATATATTCTCTTTTGAGATTTTTGCGTTTTACTCTTTTGAAACCATTTTCACAACAAAAATACTCAAGCTTATAAAATATATTCCTAATCCTAAAATAACTAAAGTTACTCCCCCAATTCCGACTGTACTAACTTGGAAAAAAGGATATAAATAATCATTTGTAATCACGCCAAACAACATTACAAAAAGTAAATAACTAATTGGATATATTGCCCAAAGTCTTAAATGTTCCATTCTAAAAATATAATAGTCTTTTTGATTAAAGAAATACCATATTACAAGTGATGGTGTTATGTAGTGAGCGAAAATACTCCCGATTGCTCTAAAGCCTGTTGGATGATAAATCGGTTGTAAAAAGATGATAAAAACACTCATTGTTATAAAGATATAAATTAATACTCCCCCAAACATTGCGTGAAACTTATTATGATCTTCCTTTTTATCAAATAACAAAATTAGAAAGTAGATAAAAACGATCACATTTGTTTGGACTGTAAAATAGCATAGTAGTTTAAAAGCATTAAAAAAACTGCTTGCCGTAAAAAACGGTAAAACTAAATCGAAAAGCACACTAAAAAATGAAGCAACTAAAGTTAATGAGATTAATTTTGTTTTCATAAGTGATCTCCTTTAAAAAGATATTTGTTTTTACTCTTAAGAAAAAAGGTCAGAAATAATGTTAAGAACAATCAAGGTAACTGCTAATAAATTTGTTAATACAAAAATAATTTTTAGTTTAGTTGGTTTAACTTTTTGAGCTAATAATCCCCCAATAATTCCCCCAGCTAAAGCTACACTTAAGAAATAACCAATATATTCAGGATTAAAATCACCTGACATAAAGTGTCCTAAAAAGCCCATTGATGCAGTTGTTGAAACAATGACAAATGATGTCCCGACAGCGATAATCATTGGTGTCCCACAAAGGGTTACCATTAAGGGAATCAGAAACGATCCTCCAGAAATGCCAACTGCCCCTGAAAAGAAACCAACAGCACTAACAATCGGAATTACTACCCATAAATTAATTGTATAATTGTTATTTTTAAAAGTTCTATTTAAAACCCCGAACTTTACTCTTTTTTTCACTTTACTTATTTTCATAGGAACTAACATTAATATTGAAACAATTCCCAATAAACCTGCAAAAATAGCTCTTAATAAAATATCAGCTATCCCGCTGGCGAAATAGCCCCCTAAAAAGGCTGTAACTGTCATTGGAATTCCAATGATAAAAGCTAATTTCCAATCAACCTTCTTTTTTTTGCTAAAAATAACTAAAGCTGCTAAAGAGGTAACCGTCATTAATAATTGAGATGTTGCCGCAGCTTGGGTTATTGCTACTCCTGCTAAAATAAGAGTAACTACGTAAAAATTCCCGCCACCCTTTCCAACAATCGACATAGTAACTGCGATAAAAAAGATAACACCAAGTACTAAAAATAAATGTTCCATCATCATGCTCCTTTTATAATTATGATACGTTTATTATAACACGAAAAAAAAAACAATAATACGGATATTTTTTTATTATTTAAGTTAAAAATAAAACACTTCAAATGAAGTGTTTTATAATACAATATTTACTAATTTATTTGGAACTACAATTATTTTTCTTACTTCCTTGCCTTGAATTAATTCTTTAATTCTTGGTGTTCCTAATGCAAGGCCGATAACTTCATCCTTAGGTGTATCTAAAGCCAAATTAATCTTATCTCTTACCTTGCCATTAATACTGACCACCATGACAATTGTTGATTCAACCATCTTCGATTCATCATACTTAGGCCATGATGCATTAACCATATCATCTTTATGACCAAGTCTTCCCCATAGTTCTTCACATAAATGTGGAGCAAATGGGTTAACAAGTTTTATCACCACTTCGTAATCTACTTTATTTATCTGTTTTTCTTTTGTTAATTCGTTTACTAAAGTCATTAATTTTGCGATTGCAGTATTGAATTTTACATTTTCAATATCATCCCCAACAGCCTTAATTGTTTTGTGTAAAATTGTTTGGTAATTGTCATTTTTCACTTCACTTACTTTATCTTCTAAACGGGCTAGTTTATCTAAAAATCTTCTAGCTCCTTTAACCCCATTTTCGTTCCATGGAGTAGCTTGTTCATAGTCCCCAATAAACAGGATATAAACTCTTAATGTATCTGCTCCATATTGTTCGATAATATCATAAGGATTAACAATATTCCCTTTTGATTTACTCATCTTGTCACCGTCAGGTCCTAAGATTAACCCTTGAGCTGTTCTTCGTTTATAAGGTTCTTCTGTTGGAACTGCTTTAATATCGTAAAGGAATTGATGCCAAAATCTTGAATAAATTACATGTCTAGTAACGTGTTCCATTCCCCCGTTATACCAGTCAACTTGAAGCCAATATTTTAATTTATCAAAATCAGCTAAAACTTCTTTATTTCTTGGATCAATATATCTAAGGAAATACCAACTAGAACCAGCCCATTGCGGCATTGTATCGGTTTCTCTTTTAGCAGCTCCTCCACATACAGGACATGTTGTATTAATAAATTCAGCAATTGTTGATAATGGGCTTTCCCCTTCATCACTTGGGGCAAATTTTTCAACAACAGGTAATACGACTGGTAAATCTTTTTCTGGAACGTGAACCATTCCACATTTTGGACAATGAATAATTGGGATTGGTTCTCCCCAGTATCTTTGGCGGTTAAATGCCCAATCTTTCATTTTATAATTGATTGCTTCTTTCCCGATTTTTCTTTCTTCTAAAAATTGAATTATTTTCTTTTTTGCTTCAGGAACTTTTAAACCGTTTAAAATCCCACTATTTACTAAAATACCATCTGATGAATCGGTGTAAGCTTCTTTAGTAATGTCTCCACCTGCAATCACTTCAATAATCTCTAAATGGTATTTAGTTGCGAATTCATAATCTCTTGTATCATGTGCAGGAACAGCCATAATAGCGCCAGTTCCATAACCAATCATAACGTAATCAGCAACAAAGACCGGAATTTCTTGATTATTGACAGGATTAATTGCGACTAAGCCATCAATTTTAACACCTGTTTTATCTTTGGCGAGTTCAACTCGCTCAAATTCTGTTTTTAGTTTTGCTTGTTCTTTATATTGATAAATATCTTCTAAATTATTAATTTTTGCTTTTTGACGCTCAATGATTTCATGTTCTGGAGCAATGACCATAAACGTTGCGCCAAATAAAGTATCAGGTCTTGTCGTAAAGACCGTTAATGTTTCATTAGTGTCTTTAATTTTAAAATCAACATGTGCTCCGGTAGATTTTCCAATCCAGTTTTCTTGTTCTGTTCTAATTCTTGGTAAAGTATCTAAATCTTTTAAGCCTTGAAGAAGTCGTTCTGCGTGATCAGTAATTTTTAAAAACCAAACGTCTTTTTCCTTTTGAACAACCGCTGTATCACAACGGTCACACTTTCCTCCTTGACTTTCTTCATTTGAAAGGACAACTTTACAACTAGGACAAAAGTTAATATAGGTTTTATCACGATAAGCTAAACCTTTTTTAAACAGTTGGACAAAAATCCATTGGGTCCACTTATAATATTCCTCACTAGTTGTATCAACAACTCGATCAAAATCAAAACTAAACCCTGCACTTTTTAGTTGGTCAGTAAAAACAGCGATATTAGTATCAGTTACTTTCCGAGGATGAATTCCGGTTTTAATAGCGTAGTTTTCAGTAGGAAGCCCAAAAGCATCAAAGCCGATAGGGAATAAAACATTATACCCTTCCATTCTTCTTTTTCTTGCGACAATTTCCAAGCTAGAATAAGCTCTAATATGACCGACATGCATTCCTTGCCCTGAAGGATAAGGAAATTCTACTAGCGCGTAATACTTAGGTTTATCACTAAAATCAACAGCTTCAAACCGTTTATTATTATACCAATGATCTTGCCATTTTTTCTCAATCTCTTTATGATTATAATTCATCATGCACTCTCCTTTTTAAAATAAAAAAATCGTCCTTAAAAATAAGGACGAATAGTCTTCCGCGGTACCACCTTAGTTCTAGAAATATCTAGCACTTTATGCCTTTAACGCAGGATTTACGACTTAAGCTCACGGGTTGCACCTAAGTAACTCCCTAGACTAATTCATAATTATTTTATTCCTAATTTCCAGCCCCATTAGGTCTCTATAAATAAGCTAATTATTACTCTTTCTAGTTCTTCGTT
>Ga0164318_10002211_pt1 | contig 17909 bp, 19 predicted proteins | sample GuaBasSedimGuay9_FD_113734 | JGI IMG/M metagenome (GOLD analysis project Ga0164318, IMG submission 113734) | Subseafloor sediment microbial communities from Guaymas Basin, Gulf of California, Mexico - Guay9, Core 4571-4, 0-3 cm | ecosystem: Environmental > Aquatic > Marine > Hydrothermal vents... | reverse complement strand
TGTCTGGCTTTCTCCGTTAATTCTCTGATGTTTTTGTCTATTTCCTCTAAGGTTTTTCTGTCAGCGTTCCGTATAACTGGGACGGTTAAGCCTTTTTCTGTGGCGACAGCCACTCCGATGTTTACGTCTTCGAAAATCTTTATCTGGTTGTTTTCTAGGGTTGAGTTGATTATGGGTTGTTCCTTTTAAGCCTCTGCTACAGCCTTCACGAGGATTGCTGTGTAAGAAACCTGAAGCTTGTCATGTAATGTTTTAGCCTTAGAAACGTCAACTTCCATTATCACGGTGCTGTGGGGTGCTGTCCTGAAACTTTTTGAGACGCGTTCGGCAGAGGTTTTCTTTAACCCGCTCAACGGAATTATCTCCTTGACTTTCGGCATGATTCCACGGGTCTCTTCAAGGAACCTTCTAACGTCTTCTTCAACTATTCGTCCTTCTGGTCCGCTTCCCCTAACGAGGGACAAGTCTACACCGTGTTCTCTTGCCAAACGTTTTGCAGCTGGAGAAGCTAAAACCCTTTTAACCGTTTGCGGCGCTGCCGTAACAATTTCCGTTTCCGAAAAGGGCTCGTCTGGAGCTGTTATAACCGCTAGGACAGCGTTAACCTGAGCGTCGTTTCCCTCTTGAACAAGAATTTTTCTCAGAACACCAGACGCTGGCGCTTCTAAGTCGTATGTGGCTTTTTCTGATAATATCTCAACGATTGGTTCACCCTTCTCAACCGTGTCACCCTCCTTCTTGTACCACCTGCCCACCGTGCCTTCCTTCATCGTTAGGCTCAGCCTAGGCATGACAACCTTGGTCACCAATTTAGACGACCTCTCTGACGGCTTTGATTATGCTCTTCTCGTTTGGAATCACGTACTGTTCTAACGGTGGACTAAACGGTATGGGTGTGTCCGGTTCAGCCACCCGTTTTATCGGAGCGTCTAAATAGTCAATTGCTTCTTCAGCAACCACAGCGGCTATTTCGGCGCTTACACCAGCGGTTTTGCAGTCTTCACTTACAACCACAAGTCTCCCGGTTTTCTTAACGGATTTGATTATCGTTTGCTTGTCTAACGGTGTTAAGGTTCTAGGGTCAACAACCTCCACACTTATGCCTTCGGTTTCAAGCTTCTCAGCGGCTTCAAGAGCCTTGTGAACCATGTAAAGTGTAGCGACAACTGTCACGTCCTCTCCTTCCCTTTTCACGTCAGCCACTCCGAGAGGAACAGTATACTCCTCTTCTGGAACCTCTCCTTCAATCGGATACAACAGCTTGTGTTCGCAGAAGAACACTGGATTGTCGTTTCGTATGGCTGTTTTTAAGAGTCCTTTTGCGTCATAGGGTGTTGACGGAACAGCCACGTATAAGCCTGGAACGTGCATGTACCAAGCTTCCAAGCTTTGAGAGTGATGCGCTGCGATATTTACGCCCGCGCCGAAGGGTGTTCTAATCACTAAAGGAACCTTCGCTTGACCTCCGAACATGTAACGGATTTTTGCGGCTTGGTTTGCAATCTGGTCCACGGCTAACGCTGTCAAGTCTCCGAACATTATCTCAGCTACTGGACGCATACCCGTTATCGCTGCGCCGACAGCTGCACCTATTATGGCTGACTCTGAAATCGGAGTGTCTCTAACTCTTTCGTCTCCAAACTCTTCCGCCAAACCTTCCGTAACCTTAAAGGCTCCACCCCAGTATCTTCCAATGTCCTCACCTAGCAAGAACACCGTTGGGTCTCTCCGCATCTCCTCTCTTAGCGCTTCCCGCAGCGCTTCCCTATAAGTTATTTTTCGCATGTTAACCTCACCTCTAAATTTTAAGCGTAAACATCCTCCAAGGCTTCTTCTGGAGCGGGATAAGGACTTTCTACGGCGAATTTAACAGCCTCTTCAATTTCAGCGGAAACTTCCTCTTCAACTCGCTGGATTTCCTCTTCTGCTAAGACGTTTGTTTGTAACAGCTTTTCTCTAAGACGTTTGATAGGGTCTTTACGAAGCCACTCCTCAACCTCCTCTTTCGGTCTGTACTTGGCTGGGTCAACCCTTGAGTGCCCCTTGTGTCTGTAGGTCTTACACTCGATAAGCGTTGGTCCCTCTCCCCTTCTAGCCCTTTCAACAGCCTCTCTGGCAGCTTCATAAACCGCTAGAACGTCATTTCCGTCCACGGTTACGCCTGGGATTCCATAGGATGCGGCTCTGTCGGCGATGTTTTCTATGAGCATAACCCTTGATTGACGTGTTCCCATAGCGTAAAGGTTGTTTTCACAGACAAAAATTACCGGTAACTTCCATATGGCTGCCATGTTTATTCCTTCGTGAAATGTTCCTTGGTTTGAGGCTCCCTCACCGAAGAAGCACGCTACAACCTGGTCTGTGCCTCTGAGTTTTATTGATAATCCCGCGCCCATGGCTATCGGTATACCAGCACCTACAACGGCTGTTGCTCCAAGCATGCCCACTTTGAAGTCTGCTATGTGCATCGAGCCGCCTTTACCCTTACAGTAACCCGTTTTTTTACCCAGAATTTCAGCCATGATTCGCTTTGGGTCTGCGCCTTTGGCTATGCAGTGTCCGTGTCCCCTATGGGTGCTTGTTATGTAATCGTCTTTTCTAAGGTTGCTGCAGACGCCGACCGCCACGGCTTCCTCTCCAGCGTAAAGGTGTATGGTTCCTGGAACCATGTTTTGAGCGTAGAGCTCGAAGACTTTCTCTTCGAAACTGCGGATTTCAAACATTTTTCTGTACATTTCAACGAGTTTTTCTCTCGGCAAGTTGATTGTCAAACTTTCATCACCGCTCTAATTATCAGCTTATTCGTTATAGGTTAGAATACTTTTATATTATTTTAACAGTTGTTGATAGTTTACAAAGGATTTAAAATGACTTCAAAAGTTAACTGTGCCATACTGCTTTTATTTCTGGTCAGCCTACCATCTACTCTATACTCGACTCCGCAGTATTCGACGCTGATTACCCAAGCTGATCGTAAAAATTTTCTTAAGTACGAAGTGAACGATGTGTACGTCGAAACCGTTAAACACGTGATTAAAATTTCTAACTTTTATTTCACTAACGTTGTAGGTGGAAAACTTTTCGTTCCGATTATCAGAAATGAAACCAGCAGCCACTACGCAATTCTCTACAATGTTTCTTCATCAAACGGAGCTCCGTTCACAATTGAAAAGGATGATTCTGGAAACATCTACGCATGCTGGGACAACATAGACATAAGAGGACAAGGAACATTTCAAGTGGAACTGGATTACCACGTGTTCTCCTTCAGTCTTCACTACACGGTTAATTCAAGCCTAATAACGGATTACAATAGCGCTTCAGACCTGTACAAGAAGTACACTCAACCGGAAGATTTTATAGAGTCTGATGATCCTGAAATCGTTTCAGAAGCAAAAAGCCTCACTCGTAATGTAAGCGATTTCCACGAGAAAGTCCTGAAGATATACGAGTTTGTAAAAAACCACATCCACTATGTTATCCAGCCCGAGGAAAGAGGCGCCTTATGGGCGTTGAAAAACAAGACAGGCGACTGCTCCGAATATTCATATCTCTTTGTCGCCTTGTGTAGAGCCGCTGGAATTCCAGCGAGGGTTCAAGCAGGCTTCGCCTTTCACGGTTTTAGTGAAACTTTGAAAGATGGACACATGTGGGCTGAATATTACTTGGGAAACTATGGGTGGGTTCCCGTGGACGCTACATGGGGACTGTTTGACGCAACAGATGGGCATCACTTCAGTTCCATCCAAAGCGTGCCGGAGATTATCCCATACGCGAACTACGTGTTCAACTACACGAGTGGACCAGAAGAAGAGTATGTAAAAGATGAACAGCTGGTTTCGACAAAACCCTGCTCTGTAAGCATTTTTAACGATAGCTTTGTGGAAAATGTCGTGAAGACCGTTTCAAAGTTAAGACAAGCAAAATTTACAATTTTAATCGGAAAAATCTTTGGAGCATTCGCACTCTTTCCGTCTGAAGCTAAAGAAGTTAAGCGGACTCTTCTAGAGAGCGAGGTTCAACTGCAAAACGCCATAGAATCTTGGGAGGAATCTCCAAAAATCGCTCAGTCAGAGGCTATTAATGCCTTTGAAAAAGCTGAAAAGGTTGTGCATGACGCTTGGTTGCTCATAGTTAAGACACTAACAGTATTCATCAGCATTCCAGTTATTATTTTGTTAGTTGCATCAATTCTTCTCAAACGACAACATCAAACCCAGCAGAAAGAGAAAGTTGTAACAGAAGTTTCATTTACGTGAAATTCCTAATCAAGTTAAGGAGAAAACCACCTTGATGGTTGGTATAGTGGGAAAACCGAACACTGGCAAGTCAACATTTTTTAGTGCGGCAACTCTCGCACCAGCCGAAATCGGAAGTTACCCCTTCACGACGATAAAACCCAACAGGGGAATAGGATATGTGAGAACTCCCTGCGTATGCAAAGAATTCAACGTTAAAGACAATCCTGTTAACTCCCTATGCCTCGATGGCATAAGACTAATCCCGGTTGAACTGATAGACTGCGCTGGACTTGTGCCGGGTGCGTGGCAAGGGAGAGGCTTGGGAAACCAGTTTTTAGACGAAGTTCGGAAGGCTGACGCTTTAATACACATAATTGACGCTTCTGGAGGAACAGACTCTGAAGGAAGAGCTTGTAAGCCAGGCGAACATGACCCCTTAGAAGACGTACGGTTTTTGGAACATGAGATAACCATGTGGCTTGTAAACATAATGAAGCGAGACTGGTCAAAGATAGCTAGAACCGCGGAAACAGAATCAAAAGACCTTCTATCCATGCTAGAAGAGCGACTAAGCGGATTGTCAATAAAGAGAAGCCACATATTTGAAGCCTTGAGAAAAACAGGGTTAAACGCTGAAAAGCCAACTCTCTGGAGCGAAGAAGACTTCATAAGATTTGTGGATGCATTAAGACAAATAGCCAAACCAATGCTCATAGTTGCAAACAAAATAGACATTCCAACAGCCGAAGAAAACCTTGAAAGATTGAAAGAGCTGAACTATCTTGTAGTTCCGTGCTGTGCAGAGGCTGAACTCGCATTAAGAAGAGCCGCCGAAAAAAAGCTGATAGACTACAGACCCGGAGACTGTAATTTTAAGATAAACAAGCCTGAACAACTAAACGAAAGTCAAAGAAAAGCTCTGGAAAAGATACGGGAAAAGATTCTACTTAAACACGGCTCAACGGGCGTTCAAGAAGCGATAAACATGGCTTTTTTCAAACTCTTAGGCATGATCACCGTTTACCCCGTTGAGGATGTGGAGCATCTGTCAGACCACAAGGGAAGGGTTCTGCCGGACGCCTATTTAGTGCCTTACGGGACAACAGCCCGGCAACTAGCCTACATGATACACTCGGAACTAGGGGAGAGCTTCATATATGCCGTAGAAGCCAGGGAAAAGAAGAGAGTTGGAGAAGACTACGTGTTAAAGGATAGAGACGTAATATCAATAATAAGCGCCAAGAAAAGAGCGTAGCTGAAATTAACGACCAAACCTTCTCTTACGCTTCTGAAACGTTCTGACGGCTCTTAACAAGTCAATCAAGCGGAAATCTGGCCAATAAACATCTAGGAAACACAGTTCACTGTACGCTGACTGCCACAACAAGAAACCGCTTAGACGCTCCTCTCCAGAGGTTCTGATGATCAAGTCTGGGTCTTGCTTTGGCAGATGTGAAGTGTAGAGGTATCTTTCAAAGACATGTTCATTAATTTTTTCGGGGTTTAGCTCTCCGTTATGTACTTTTTCAGCGATTTTCCTCGCAGCGTCCACTATTTCAGCTCTTCCACCGTACGCAAAGGCTATGTTAAAGAAGTGTTCATCGTATTTTTCCGTGGCTTTTTCCACGTCTCTCACAAGTTTCTGCAGTCTTTCGGGCAGCAATTCCACTTTGCCGATAACCTTAACCCGAACACTGTTCTTGTGTATCCTTTCATCAGTTAGAAGCTTCTCAAACTCCTTTCCAGCTATTCGCATAATCTCCTTCACTTCTCTTCCTGAACGGAGAAAGTTCTCCGTTGAGAAGGCATAAACGGTGACGGATTTCACTCCAAGGTTTAAGCACCAGTCGAGGAGTTGTTCAACTTTTTCGGCGCCTTTTTCATGTCCAAACCATGGGTGAAGAGATTTTTGTGAAGCCCATCGGCGGTTTCCGTCTAGAATTACTGCTATGTGCTCTGGTTTTGCTCCGTTTTTAACTTGGCGCCAGAGCCATTTTTCATAAATCTTGTAGGCTCCGATTATTGATAACAGTGTTTTCAGCATTTGACTATCTGAACCTCGCGTGTTCTAATGCGTGGGCGCATGGACAGTTACGCTTGTGTGGTAGAGTCTCAACGGTTTTAATTAAAAGTTGCTTAATCTTCGGGATAACCTGCTTGGAAACCTTTGAAACCTCAAGGGCTGTCAGTCTCTCCTGTATGCCCGCAGCCATGTTTGAGACGTAACAAATAGGTGCGTAACAGATTTCAAGCTCCCTTGCAAGCACAGCCTCTGGCACCCCAGTCATCCCAACGATGTCACAACCTAAACGTCTGAACATTTCTATCTCCGCTGGGGTTTCATAGCGGGGGCCTTCCGTACAGACGAGCACAGCTCTATCCCAGACTTTCAATCCGAGTTTTTCAGCGTTCTCAACCAGCAGCTTCCGAATTTCAGGACAATACGGCTGGGAGAAGTCAACATGAGTCACCGGCTCTTCATCGTAAAAGGTTGTGGAGCGAAGTTTTGTGAAGTCGATAAAGTCGTGTGGAACAACAAGGTCTCCGGGTTTAAAGTTTAAATTTATCGCACCGACAGCGTTTGTAGCTAAAATTCTCTCCACACCAAGCTGATAAAGCGTATAAATGTTCGCTTTGTAATTTATTGTATGCGGGGGAAGGGAATGTTCTGGACCGTGCCTTGGAAGAAACACAACTTTTTCTCTGCCTATCCTTCCTATTGATATTGGTGGAGCTACCCCGTAGGGTGTTCCTAAACGCAACTGTTCAAATTCTTTAAACAACACTTTTTCGAAACCCGTTCCACCGATTACCGCTATTCTAACTTTCTCCGAATTCTCCAATTTTTTCCTCGTTCTCCTTGAAAAATTCCTTTGCAGATCTGTGGATAACGAAGATTATCAGAACGGAGGCTATGCCTATTAAAACACCCACGATTATGGAGAATATGAGTTTTTCATAACCCATCTCCGGGCTTATGAGTATGTCGGATGTTCCGTCTAGAATCTGCCTAAACCAGCCTGTCAAAACTATCAGAGCCGCGTTCCGTAAAAGCCTGACGTCTCGTTCAAAATACTGCTGCAGAGCCTTGCCCAGCAGCAACGCGCAGACACCGACAACAACCAAGTCCATAGAGCCTTTAAGAAAATAGCCTGTAATCTGTGGAAGCATCTCAAGCCAACCAGCGGGAACTTCCGGTGTTGAAATGTTTGTTGTCACGTTTACCACTCCCAAGTAGACGCTGACAGCGATGCATAGCACTCCCGCAATCATGGAAAACTTTGAAATCTGTACTTGGAGAGGTGGTGGAGTGTACTCTTTAACCCATTTGTAAAAGTTTTTGGCAGACTTGTCAACTCCGAAGCCTTTCACCAACATGAACACGCTGACCACGAAGATGAAGGCTATCCAGTAATAGTAGAGCATGTTGAAAATTGAGAGAATCCCTAAAATTAGAAAGAGAAGCCCCGGCAAACCTAACGCGATGCGAGAATAGCGTGGATTTTCAACTAACATTTTAAAATATTTAGTGAAAAGGGCGGCTGTCTCCTCGATTGATTCGCTGTGCTTCATCACTATTCTCCTAACAGATGAAACAGGCACTCTTGACTCAACCAGCGGAAGAACAGCTTCGTCTGAATACCCGTCGCTGACGAGAATAACCTCGTTTGCGGGAAAAGATTTCAATAATTCCTTTAGTTCTGCAACTATTTTTCTGTCGGCACTCACTCCGCCAAGTTCCGAACCGGATATAGATGCTATCTGAAAAGCCTCGTCTTCCTTTCCTTCGCTTTGTAGTCTGTCATAGATGCGAATAGCCTCAAACATGGCGTTTGCGTCGGGTTCTTCAGGATCTATCAGAGCCAAGGCTACCGCAGCGTTAAGGTTTTCCTCTCTTCCTAAAACCGGAGTCTTCACTTTCGCTTTTGTTCCTAAATCATCATCCCTATCCACGCAGAGGATTAGAATTCTCTTCTGCTCTCTTTTTTCTTCCGTTGTCATCTATTCGTTTTTCTCCATTATTATTTATAGAAGATTTACTTTAATCTTGTTTTCCCGCATCCTTCTCTGTGAGAATTTTGAACTCCTCCCAGGTTAGTTTTTCTCCTCTTTTCAGCTTTTCCTCTGCGTGTTTCTCAATTTTTTCCCTCAAGGCTTCTTCGCTCTTCTTTCGCTCTTTCTCTTCTTCCTTCCGAATTTCTTGTCTTAACCTTTTGATTTGATTCAGAATGGCAGCCATTTTGCTATTTTTTCCTCTTGCTTTTTCCCTTGTTTTCAGAAAATTCTGATGCATCCCATCAGCCTCTGTCTTAACTTTTTTCATCTCTTTTATTCTCTCAAGCATCCTTTCATGGAGTCTCTGGCTTTCTTCAGCTCTTTCCGTCAGTTCTTCGTGATAGTTTCTGCTTTTTTCCCTTAGAGCTTCGATTTCTGCTTGCAGTTCAAGCCTTTTTTCTCTTAATCGTTTGATTTTCTCATGGATTTTCACCTGAGCTTCCAGCTTCTTAACGCGTTCGATAAATTCTCTCTCTTCCTGCAGACTTAACGGGTTTGTCTGAATTTCCCACTCTATTTTTTCAACTTCTCTCTTTAAAGTTTGAAGGCTTTTTGAAGGCTTTTTAGCCACCAAAACTTTGATTTCTCGTCTTAACTTTTTCAGTTCTTCTATTTTTTCAAGGATTTCTGCTTTCGTCCTTTCTCGCAATTGTTTTAACTCTTTAACCTTCTCGTTTAACTTGTCTCTCTCTTTTCTGAGTTCACGAATTTCAAGGCTCAAAATTTTGACTCTTTCATTAAGCTTATTCCTTTTTTCCATCAATGTCTCCGCTTCAGCGTTTAACTTGTCTCTTTCCTTCTTTAACGCTGAGAGCTTCTGGTTTAACTCTTTGATTTTCCGAGTTTTCTCTTCCCTTGACAATCACTTTTCCTCTTTTGCTCTGTCCATTTCAAAATCTGCTGGATTAATTTTGCTCCCCTTTTTGATGTGAAAAGTGGCAGTTTCCAGTTTTCTTTGATTTTCCATCTTGTAACCACTTGATCTTCAACCTTTTTGAGAAACGGTTCTTTGTATAAGAGTATTCCTCTTCTCTGCCAGAGGGGAGTCTTCGCTAAGTTCACACCGTGTTTAAATAATGTTTCATGCAGCTCTTCCGTTTTTAATCCCTTGAGTTTTTCAGCTATCTCTGCGGGTTTGCATCCGATTTTTCGGAAAATCCAATATGCGTAAGCATTGTTATGATTTCTCCAAGCGTTCAGTTGCCTCCAACTCAAGTATTCCAGTATTTTATTTTCGTTTTGAGCGACGATCACGCGGGAGTCAAAAGCCACAATACTTCTTTCTTTAAATTTTTCCTCAATACTTAGCGAGAAGGAGCTTGAAACAATACTCGCTAACACAGAGTTCACCTTTTCAACTCTCCCACTAAAAGGAACAGCTTTTAGAAACAGACAGTTCAGTTCATCGCTTGCAACAAAAATCAAAGCTGGATTAAACCCTTTCTTGAACAACATCCTCCCAGAAAAAACCAGACATTCCGCAATTTTCTTGTCAAACGGTTTTTCAACCTTCAAGGTTTCTGAAAGCTTTTTAAACCTCCATCCATCCAGCCTTATGAAAAAAGGCGTTTCAGGCAGAATGTGCATTCTTGAGAATACTTCCCGCTCTGTCCATTTCTCATACTTGTTCAAATTTTCCTCTTGCGTCATTGCTTTACCGCTCTAACTTTTATGTTAAATGCGTTACTAATTGCTTTTGTCAAGTATGTCGCTTTTTCGGTTCCTTTACAAACAAGACCTGAATTACTATGCAGACAATCACAAGTCCGAATGATAAGAAGAAGAGTGAAGCTGGAGAGACGTTTTCGTATAAGAAACCACCCGTCAAACCCCCGAACGCCATAAGCACATACGTGAGAAACTGGCTGCATCCAACCTCCTTTCCACGAAGTTCTCTCGGGACAAGATCAGCCTCCATAGCCGAGTATCCAGGCATGAAAAGAGCGTTGCTGATTCCCCATAGGAAAAAGCTTAGGTAAAGCAGAGGCATGTTTCCGTAAAGGAACAGTAGTGGGAATGGAGCATACAAAAGCCATGAAAGAAGTAAACATCTCGCTCTCCCATACTTATCTACAAGCTTTCCGGAAGGAAGAGCCGCGAATATTGTTATCGTGGTCAGCCAAGTAATCAAAATTGCCCATTCAAATCCTTTAACCTTTAGAATTTGCGTAGCGTAGAGCACTAGGTAGGCATCCATTAAAGCATATGAGAAACTTCCAATGTTATTTATTATAAAGAGGAAAAACATAGAACGCGGAAGAATTTTCCATACGCTGAAGCTTTCTTTTACTGCATGAGGATAAGCCTTTATTAGGTTCTTCAAGTTTTTCCCTTGATTTTTAACGTTTCTCAAGGTTTCTTTGAGTCTTATTCTTATGAGTGCCGCTGTTAAATAGAAAGCAGCTACTAAGAGAAAGCCTATTCGAACTCCCTCGAGCGTTCCATAGTACAAGAAGAGTATTCCTGCTATTGGTGGTGCGGCTAGGGATGCAACGTTTGAAATGAACATTATAATAGAAAAACCTACTCCCCTTTTCTCTGGAGGTATAGAATCTGCGGTGATCGCGGAAAGTGCGGGCTGATAGATTAGACATAGATTTTGTATTATGACAGCGAGTAGCACAACTTCCCATGATGGGGCGAAGGCGAATATCAGGTTTGAAACGGCTACGCCGAAGGTCATTGAGACTATAAGCCATCTTCTACCATAGGTATCCGCTAAGTATCCTCCTAAAAACTGAACCGAGGCTAGCACCATAAAAGATGTGAAGTTTACCACACCGATGATGAAAGGCGTACCGCCTAATTCTTCGATGTACAATGAAAAGTAAATGTAAGGGATATTGCCGACTAGGTCCATAAGCACCCAGCTGAGAATTAGCACTAGGAGATTTCCGCGAATGAAGCCAAACTCACGTCTAACTCTAGAAAGTAAACCCAAAAATTTCACCTCAAACAAAGGTAACGCTTCTAACCTTTACGCTCAAGAGAGCTATACTACCACGATAGCCCTATACCGAAGTCAAGAAAATCATCAAACGTCACCTTTTGCACAGCCTAATCTGGTTTGTAAAATAAGCTTATAAATCTTTAGAATGTTAGAATGTTAAAAGGCGTTTCACAATTATAAGATTATTCTTGCATCCACAGTTTTTGCTCCTTTTTCATAAACCATTATAGGGTTTAAGTCAAGCTCTTTAATTTCTTGATGCTCCATGACAAGTCTCGACGTGTTCAACAAAATATTAACTATGGCTTCTATGTCCGCTGGAGGTGTGTTTCTGTATCCTTTCAGAAGAGGGTAAGCTCTAACCTCCTTGACCATCTCCTCTGCCTCATCTCTTGTTAAAGGCGCGATTCTAAAAGTTACGTCTTTCAAAACCTCCACGAATATTCCACCCAAACCGAACATCAAGGCTGGACCGAACTGAGGATCTTTGATCGCGCCGACGATTATTTCTGTTGAGGATGGAGCCATCTCTTGGACCAACATGCCGACTATCTTTGCGTTCGGCTTATGGTTTTTAACGTTTTCCATTATTTGGTTGTAGGCGTTTCTCACGTCTTCCGCTGTTTTCAGACCGACTATGACGCCTCCAACATCTGATTTGTGAATGACATCTGGAGAAATTATTTTTAGAACCACCGGATAACCTATTTCATCTGCAAAACTTACAGCTTCAGCCTCATTTTTGGCTATCCGAAAATCCGTGACGGGAATGCCGTATTCCTTGCATATACTTTTAGCTTCAGGTTCAAGCAGAAACTTTCTCCCTTCCTCTCTAACTTTGCTGAAGATTTCTGATGCGGTATCCATGGCTGTTCCTCCTAGAATAGCAATATGGGTGCACTAAGTCTTTTAAAGCTTTTAAAATGTTACGGCTCAAGTTTAATGTTCAATTTATCACTGTAAATGCCGCTGTTCTTCAGTTTTGAATATTTTAGGAAATCGCTAAGGATGCGAAGACTTTTGCGTCGTTGACAAGGTTTTTTATTTTTGAGTACTCGTTTGGTTGGTGGGCTGTTTCGTCTATTGTGCTCCAGACCACCGCTGGAATGTTTATTCTTCTAAAGAAAGCTGCGCATGTTCCTCCGCCTATTCCTCCAACTTTTGGTTCTATTCCTCTCAGAACCTTTATCGCTTTTCTTAACATGATAACGATTTTGGAGTTGGGATCCGTTGGTTTGGGAGCGACACTTCTACTTAATACGTTAATCCTTATTTTTGCGCCTGTTTTCCTTTCGAACTCTTCTGCAAGGTTGTGGATATCCTCTAATATTTCTTCTAAGTTATAGTTTGGCAGTATTCTACAGTCAAAGTGGATTACGTCTTCTCCGGGAATTATGTTCACGGCGTCCACGTTTCTATCTTTCTTGGTGGGTTCAAACGTGCTTTCGGGTGGGTCGAACTTTTCGTCTTTAAGCGAGTATTTCTTGTGTAGAAACTTATCTAAGGCTATGGCGTATTCCATTCCTATTCTGTGAGCGTTTAATCCTTTTTTGGGTGTGCTGGCGTGGGTTTGCTTTCCAACAGTGTTTATTCTAAGCCATAAGGCGCTTTTCTCAGCTATCTCTATGAAACTTCCATCTTCGTTTCCGCCATCTGGCACAAGTATCAGATCATTCTCTTTGAAAAGTCCCTGCTTTATCAAATGTTGTATTCCATACTTGCTTCCTTGTTCTTCATCTGCGACAAAAGCCAAGGCTACGGTTCTTTTCGGTTTTACACCCAAATTTTTTAGGGCTTTAACCGCGAAAATTGATGCAACGAGTGACTGCCCGTTGTCTTCGCTTCCACGCCCGTAAATTTTTCCTTCTTTGATCACTGGTTCGAAGGGTTTGGTTACGGTCCAGAGGCTTTCTTCTCCAGGTGGGACGACATCCATGTGAGTTATTATCCAGAGATTTTCAGCCGTGTTCTCTCCGTAGTAATAAGCTATGATGTTCGGTCTCTTGTTAGATGGAACCCTGTCATCTTCAGCGTCATAACGTTCTATCCTGTCAAAGCCCACGTTTTCTAATATCTGTGTCAGCCTTTCAGCTTTCTTTAACTCTCCCTCTCCACCGTTTTCAGGAGCTATCGCCGGAATTCGGATGAGCTCCATCAAAGTTTCAACCATCTCATTTTTTTCATTTTCGATTTCCGAGAGAATTTTTGCAGATTGCATAGGCATTACCTTTGATAATTTGAACTACATTAAGTCTTTTCAATCTTTAACGTTTTTGACTCTGCTAAAAGATGAGAATATTGGATTTAGCTTAGTTCTTGTAACGCTCTCAACCTTTTCACAATATTTGGATGCGTTGAGAAGATTTCGATGATTCTGTCCATGGTTGTTATCTTTCGTGATAGAATTTCCTGAACCATTCTTTGATCGCTTGCTGTCATTCTTGATATGTGCACGGAATCAGTTTCTGTTCTGTCCGGGTCTGCGATGAACAGGGCTTTGAACGCGTTTAGGTGTTGTGCTTCTTTCCTCGCTCTTCCCATGCCTCTGGTTGTGTGGACAATTCTCGCTAGGGCTCTTGAGAGTTTTTGCGGTCCGTCTTCAACTATGGATGCACTGTGTCTGTCAGCGTAGTATTCGCGAAGTCTGCTTAGGTATAGTATGAAGATGTTCAGGATCCATGAGAAAATCATGAAGCCTATGCCTAATAACGCTGCTCCTCCACTTTCGTTTCTTCTTTCAAACATGGAGGAAAGCATAAGCGAGTAACCTATGTAATAGAAGAGCGCTGGCAAAAGCGAGACAAACATCATTATCTGCACGTCTCTATGCTTTAAATGTCCAAGTTCATGTCCCAGAACTGCCTCGATTTCATCGTAATCCAAGTTTTTCAGCAAACCGCTTGTGACCGCCACACGGGTTCCGGCTATTGGTGAACCGTATGCGAAAGCGTTCGGAATAGGTATCTGCGCGAGCATAAGTCTGGGCTTTTTTAAACCGCTTTTCACGCTGAGGTTTTTAACTATTTCGTGAAGTCTAGGATTTTCATGTTCAGGTATCTCTCTAACACGGTATAAAGCGTCAATTATGTAAGGTGCGATCAGCCATTGTAAAATGTTGAATGCAGCCACTAAGACGCCTAAAGTTATCCAACTTAAAGAGCCTATCCAAAACAGAATAGCAGTGAACACCAACGTGGATAAACCTATTATCACAGCTAAGGTTCCTATCATAGACAACCTAAGCTTCCAGATGCTCACCGTTCCACACCAATTAACGTTCACAATTAACACTTATTTATAAACTTTTACCGTAACATTTCCGAGCTCTCTTACAGAATCTTCCAAAACCCCAGGGTTCATTGCTGAAATACTGGCGGGCCCGCCGGGAATTGAACCCGGGACCCCCGGGTTTCTCTGCAAACTTGTTTGCTTAAAAGCCCGGTGCTCTATCCTTGCTGAGCTACGGGCCCTTTTCTCTTTCATCTAGAAAAGTTTTGAAGGTGCTTTTTAGTATTTCGATTAAAAAAGGGTTTTGGATAAAAGTTAGGGTTTGGATTGAACTTTTAGGAGGCTTGTTATGAAGTTTTTGATTTTGTCGTTTGCGCTTAAAATTGTCTCTATCGTTTTCTTTCCCTTTTCCGTGAGCTTGTAAACTCTTTTCCTCTCGTTCCATGTTCCCTCTATTAGTCCGTTTCTTTCAAGCGAGTATAGAAGCGAATATACCGTTCCTGAGCTTACGAGGAGATGAAACTTGTTATGTATGAACGAGATTACGTCGTATCCGCTCATGGATCCACGTCTCAGTTCTGCGAGGACTATGATGTCCATGAAGTTTTTGATTATCCTTTCGTGCATTTTTTTCAGTATTTTTCCTTCCAATTTTCCACCGCCAACTATTATTGTTAACGCAGCCATGTTTATTCACATTTTAACATTTTAACTCAGATATAAATATTTAAATTTTATTCTAATTCAGAATTTGAAGTTGAAACAGAATATAACATATATAAATTCCCCGCGCCTGTTTTTGATACTCAAGAACGCTAAATTTGAATTTTCTAAGTATTTAACGGTTTCAAATGTTTCCATTTTTGGTGCTATAAGAAACTAGTGAAGCTTATAGTTTTTAAAGCATGATTTTTCATTTAAAGGTCCCAAACTGCTTTTTTTATCAACCAGCGATATATCTACATATTAATAAACGTTATTTCCTTCTTTAGCGGCTAAAAAACTGATGGTGTTAAATTTGATTTCGTGGAAGCACTCCTTTGACAAAATAAATGAAGAATTTGAGATTGTGAAGAAAAAGAAGCAAGCTTTGGACAGTTTACTCAGCAGCGGCAGGATCTCCCAATCCACTTACGACCTATTTAACAAGGAGATCGAGAACGCAATAGCTGAGATCGAAAGACAACAGACAGCTCTGCTTGAACGGATGAACTCCAAAGTTGAAGGGCTTAAACAACAGATAAAAACTTTAGAGATACTTCTGGCGAACTTTGAGATTCAACACGTGATGGGCGAGATCAACGAGGAGGAATATCGAAGGGAAGTCGACCTTTTATCCGCAGGGCTTGAAAACGCAAGGCAAGAGTTGGCAGCGATTCAGGAAGCCGTTAACCAGCTTTCAAGCGCTGTGGAGACGGAAGCTGAAACTGTACAGCCAGAAGCGGAACAACCGAGCGAAGAGGCTGCGGTTCAGCCTGAAATCGAGGTTTCAGAAGAAGAAACTTCAGTTATAGAGTCTGAGGAAATATCCGAAGAAACCGTTCAAGAAGTCCCACAAGAGCCTTCAGTGGAAGTTGCCGAGGTAGAGTCGATTCAGAATCAGCAAGAGCAAGAGCAACCGCAAGAAGTTCCGTCTGAAACACCTTCCCAGAGTGTGGAAGAGCAACAAGAACAACAAATGGAAGAGGTAGAGGCTGAAGAAGAGAAAAACGAAGAATAACAGCAAAATTTCCCTCTTTTTCTTTCCGCAATAGCTTTTATACGAGTATCACTATGTTTTGAGAGTGAATCAGGATTTGTCCGGAAAAGTTGTCATAACATATCATGAAAAGTTTAAGCAGTATGACCTAGGCGAAGGACACCCGTTTAGAGGGGACAGGTTTATAAATGCAATGAGGTTGCTTGAGAGTCAAGGCTTGCTTAAGCTTCCTCAAATAATTATTGTTAAGCCTAACCCTGCCTCAAGGAATGACTTGTTAAGAGTTCATGATGAAAAATATGTTGATTTAATCTTCCATTTGGCAGAAGAACGCAAGCCTTACGATATCGAAACTCCTGTTTCTCCAGAGATTCTTGAGGCTGCCATGCTGATTGTTGGTGGTGCGATTGAGTGTGGAAAAGCCGTTTATGATGGTACGGCGCAGAGTGCAGTTTCTATTGGTGGCGGTTACCATCACGCTGGAAGGAGTTACGGCGGCGGTTTCTGTCTGTTTAACGACGTAGCCATCCTCGTTGAATATTTGAGAGCGAATTACAATGTGAAACGTTTTTTGATATTGGATCATGATGTCCACTTTGGGAATGGAACAAGCGACATATACTACAGAGACCCAACCGTGCTGTACATTTCGCTGCATCAAGACCCCCGCACAATTTATCCGGGAACAGGATTTGTCCGGCAGATTGGAGAGGGTGAGGGAAAAGGATACAACGTTAACGTTCCTTTGCCGCCTGGAACGGGCGACGAAACATATCTTTACGCTTTAAATGAGATTTTCGTTCCTTTAGCTGAGGAGTTTAAACCTGAAGTCATAATCACGAACGGTGGAAGCGATCCACATTTCGCGGACATGCTTGGAGATTTGAGTTTGACAGCCAAAGGCTTTTTCAGTTTATCTTGCACAATTAAGGCGGTGGCTGAGAAGGTTTGTGGAGGAAAACTTGTTTTGATGGCTGGAAGCGGATATAATCCAACAGTTTTGCCGATTTGTTGGTACGCCCTCGTTGCAGGAGTGGTTGGACTGAAGGATATTCGCGTCAAAGAACCGTATAACCCGCCTAATGAACCTTCACATTGCCGAAAAACCGTTGAAAACACTGTTGAGGAATTGAAAAGATTGTTGAGAGAAAAATGGAAATGTTTCGGATGAATTGGAAACGTTAAAAACTATCTTTTGAAGAATCAGCGATTCTTTTGAGGATATCTGTTTCTATTTCTACTATTTTGTCTGTGTCAAAAACAGGCTTCTGTTCCACACCCGTCTCGTCCGTGTACACTAACACCATGTAAAATTTTTTCGTCAATGGAAAGGCTAGAAAACCCAGCAAGCCTGTGAGGAGGAGGTTCATTGTTGAAATCTTATCTCCTTTCACGTGGTAAACGTCTGTGATTTTTTTGTAGGGAATCTTTGCGTTGAATTCGGGTATTTCTAAGAACTTCGACGTTAAATTCAGATGAACTTTCATTCGTTTCTGGAAGGCTCTGTGTCCGTTAAGGTATATGACTTCATAACTGCGGTGACTTACCTCTTTTCTTGATGAAAGCAACATTTCTCACCGTTTTCCTCTGTTATTTTGTGGATTCTACTTTTTCTCGACTGGTTTTACGATGACCGCTGTTCCGTAGGCTGAGAATAGTGTGGCTGTTCCTTGGAGTATGTCGCTTGTTTCAAAGTCAACGCCTATTATGGCGTTTGCCCCCATCCTCTTCGCCT
>Ga0164318_10002210_pt1 | contig 17912 bp, 14 predicted proteins | sample GuaBasSedimGuay9_FD_113734 | JGI IMG/M metagenome (GOLD analysis project Ga0164318, IMG submission 113734) | Subseafloor sediment microbial communities from Guaymas Basin, Gulf of California, Mexico - Guay9, Core 4571-4, 0-3 cm | ecosystem: Environmental > Aquatic > Marine > Hydrothermal vents... | reverse complement strand
GCGTTAAAGGATGTCTCGTTTGAAATTAACAAAGGGGAAATCGTTGGTTTTTTAGGACAGAACGGCGCTGGGAAAACTACGATTATGCGTATTTTGACTTCTTATCTTCCGGCTACATCTGGTGAGGTTATCATTGCCGGTCAAAAAGTATCTATAAACTCTTTGGCTATTCGTAAAAAAATAGGGTATTTGCCTGAGACTCCGCCGCTTTATTCTAATATGATCGTAAGAGATTATCTTAAGTTTGCCGCGCAGTTGAAAAGTATTCCGGCTAAACAGCAGCGTGGCCAAATCGACAAAGTAATAGAAGAGTGCAGCCTTGAGAGTGTTCAACGTAAAGCTATTGCTATTCTTTCCCGGGGGTATAAACAAAGAGTGGGGATTGCCCAGGCGATAATTAATGATCCGGAAGTTTTGATTTTAGATGAGCCGACAATTGGATTAGACCCGGTTCAGATTATTCAAGTGCGTAATCTGATCAAGAGTTTAGAGTATAAAAGAACAGTGATTTTAAGCACACATATTCTTTCTGAGATTCAGCAAATTGCTCAAAGAGTTTTAATCATTAAATCAGGTGAAGTTATTGTTGATGAAACTTTAGAAAATCTCTTAAAAGAGTTTGGAACAAATCTTGAAGATATATTTTTAAAATTACATTCTGCTAAGGAGAATTAATCAGGATGAATAAAATTTTTGCGATTGCCGCAAAGGAACTAAAAGTATATTTTAAATCCCCTATTGCTTATATTGTTTTGATTATTACTATTTCGATTTTCAATATATTCTTTTTTTTGATAATTGACCAGGGGCAAGAGGCTAATCTGCGTGATGTATTTAAAATAATGGAATTTTTGTTTATTTTTATTGTACCGCTTTTAACCATGAAAACTTTTGCAGAGGAGAAGTTCTCAGGCACTATGGAATTCTTAATGACTACACCTACGACAAATACGGAAATTGTTCTTGGCAAATATTTGGGCAGTTTAATATTTTTCACTCTTATTATTGGATTAACAACGAGTTATTATTTTATTATCGAATTTTTTGGCCAACCTGAGCTGCTGGCGATATTTACAGGATATCTCGGTATTTGGCTGGAGGGCGCCTTGTTTATTGCTATTGGCATACTGGCTTCTTCATTAACAAAGAATCAGATTATCGCGGCGATAAGCTCTTATGTAATCTTGTTTTTATTGTATTTTTCAATAAGCTTTATCAAGTATTTCAGCGGCCATACAGAGGCCTTGATTCGATATGTCGGTACCTGGAGTCATGCAGGGAACTTTACTATGGGACTGATCACTCTGGCTGATTTGGTGTATTACTTAAGCGGTATTTTTATTTGTATTTTATTCACAAGACTTAACATTGAGAATCGGTTATGGCGTTAAAGAAAAAATTTATGAATTTTCCTTTACTCTTCGGAATGGGGATGCTTTGTCTTTTATCTGGTATGGGAGCTTCTTATATAGAAAACCATTTCACTAAGTTAACCATTATTATTTCTTTAGTCGGCTTAAGTTGTGTTTTGCTTTGTCTTTTTGAGTTAAGGAAGTTTACCAAAAGTCCGGCGCGGGCTTCTCAATGGCAAAAGTATGGGTTGATTGTGATAGTGTTGTTCTTAGTCCTTCTTGTGGGGATTAACTATTTATCGTATCGTTACAATGTGCGTTGGGATGTAACTAAAGTTAAACAGCATACTTTATCAAAAAGTACAGCTGTAGTGATTGAGCATCTGCAAAGGGAAGTTAAAATTGTTGCTTTTAATGTGGGAATACCTCCAAAGTATTTAGAAGATTTGTTTAAAGAGTATGAAAGGCGTTCTCACACAAGGATCAAAACCGAAATTATTGATCCTATTGTGCAGATTGGTTATGCTGCTCAATTTGGTAGTGTAATCAGCGGAAAAGAAAGAAAGGTTATTGTCAGCTCAGGGAAAGAGCGTAAGGACATTGATTTTACCAAGCGACCGTTATCTGAAGAGCAATTAACTAATGCGATTATCCAGGTGGCAAGAGATAAACGCGTTGTCTATTTTTTAACTGGACATGGAGAATACAATGTTTCTGATGAGGGGGATCATGGTTTAAGCATTCTAAAAAAAATATTAATCGCGAATAATGTAGAAGTAAAAACAGTGATGTTGGGATTAGGCGAGGAGACTCCTAAAGATTGTGATGTTCTGATCATTGCCGGTCCCAGAAATTCTCTAACAGAAGAAGAGGAAAAGATGATCTTTGAGTATTTAGAGAATGGCGGTGATGCCTTTTTTTTAATTGAAAACACTCCTGTTACTACAGCGGATAAACTTTTGACAGAACAAGAAAAGTGCAAAAATCCTTCTTTAAATAACATTTTCAATCACTGGGGAATAAAAATTGCTAATGATGTTGTTGTAGATTTATCGAATCATATTGGACAGGATGTAGGATGTCCGGCTACCCGTAATTATGCGCCGTATCAGGCGATTGTAAAGAATTTGGATTATACATTTTATATTCGTCCTCGTTCAATTTCGATTTTAGAAAATCGACGCAAATCAATTAAGCTGGCTCCATTGGTTTTGACTGCCTCAAAGGAGAGCAGCTGGGGTGAAACTGATCAGGCGCTTAATGTCAAATTTGATCAAGGTGTAGATAGTCCTGGGCCTGTTCCCATTGCATTTGTTATCTTGGAGACAAAGGAAGAGAATGAATCTTCTGATACCCGTATTGTTGTTTTTACTGATACAGACTTTTTGTCGAATGCTTTTATTGAGAAATATAGCAATGCTGAGCTGGGATTAAATGTGATTAGTTGGCTTTCAGATGTAGAATATAAGATTTTTATTGATCCGAAAGAAATTAAAGTCGAACGGCTTGATTTAACAAGCAAGCAAAAACGCATAGTGGCTGTTATTCTTGTTGTTATACCTCTTCTTATTGGTATTGGAGGTATAATGATCTGGCTCAAACACAAGGGTTAACAATAAATTTCTTAAAGAAAGTATTTCCATTCCCCCCTGCAATGTTTTTAGCGGGAATCTATACTTAAACGTAATAGGGCTGCAAAATAATAGTCATATTGTCAATAGGGTGTTTACAAATGCGGGGGATGCACCTCAGATTTGAGACTGTTTTGACAAAATTGTTTATTTTATGTATACTGTATATTCTACTATACTCAAACGTAATAGGTCTGCAAAATTTAGGTGTTTCCCTGTGCTGTAGGTTGGAATGCTCTGCCTAAGCCAAACCGCAGAAGCAGCAGGCTGCGCCTAAGGTTTGATCAATGAATAACGTTTCAAAATGCGTAAATCAATAAATATACAGGGAAAAAGTTATTATGATAATAAAAGCGGAACGTACAAAGTTGACAGTGCTGCAAGTAGCAACCCTTAATCAGCCGGTTAAGCAGGATCTTGGTTACAGTCCTATAGAAACGGTTATTTACAATATAGATAAAGGACTTTGCCTTTTAGGGCACAGGTCTATCGTTGCCTGTTCAGGAGATTCTATTGTTGTTGGGGAAAAATACATAACGATCAAACAAAGTTTTAATGAGTACTGCAGTAAAGATACTTTACAACAGCGCGAAAGTATGCATACGCACTTTATTATGTCGTTAGAAAGAGCAAGGGAGAGTGATATCAACATAATCCATGTGCATGACGCACTAATGGCTGAGTATATTTATAAAGGAGTATTCAAAAGCCCTGTTCCAATCGTGATGAGCCTTCATGTTCCGGCTGAAGATAGAAGTTCTTTCAAGTGTTGGCATCAATCATTGGCATCTTCTTCCCAAATGTATTTTGTTCCGATCAGCGAATATCAAAAAATGGAATATCCTAACTTAGTGAATGTTGGCAATGTTATACACCATGGAATTGATCTGGAAAACTACCCGGTAAAAAAGAATTTAGACAAAGGAACCTATCTATTCATTATAGGTAGAATAACTAAAGTCAAAGGGCAGGATAAAGCTATAGAAGTTGCGAAGAAAACTGGTTCTAAACTTATTATTGCCGGTTGTGTCCAGAATAAAGCCGCAGACAAGGAGTTCTTCATACAATTGAAAGATTCGATCGACCTATTGCTTGACGTTGGGAAATATCCTGTGGATAAGGATTATTATGCTAAAGTCATAAAGCCTTTATTGGATTGTGATAAACAGATTATCTATATCGGAGAAATCAACAGTGAACAAAAAAAATTATGGTATCAGCATGCAAAGGCAACTTTGTTTCCAATACAATGGGGGGAGCCATTTGGGCTTGTATTGATCGAATCGATGGCGTGCGGGACTCCAATTCTGGCATTTGAAGAAGGCGCTGTTCCTGAAATCGTGCTACATGGTAAAACAGGGTTTGTGGTGAATTCTCTTGCTGCCATGATTGAAGCAGTTGAGCTCATTGATAATATTGATCCCTATGAATGCCGGAGACACGTTCAGAATAATTTCTCAATAACAAGTATGGCTCAAAAGTATTCAGAGCTGTATCAATGGATATTTGATGACAATAAAATTATAGACAACAGGGGACAAGGTATAGACTTTACTTTAACTCCTGAGTCAAAAGGAATTTATGCCTAGAGACATTCCAGTAAGTAACGGCTCTCTTCTTTTTAATTTTGATTCAGATTATCAAATTCGGGATATATATTTTCCCCTTATTGGTCAAGAGAACCATTCAAAAGGATTTCCTTTTCGCCTGGCACTGTGGGTGGATGGACAATTTTCATGGATGGGGCCAGAATGGAAAAAGAATTTAAAGTATCATGATGATAGTCTTGTGACCAATGTTTTTCTTGAAAACAAGGCTTTGGGGTTGGAGCTTCATTGTGCGGATGCTGTTGATGTTGACGTAAACGTATATATTAAGAAAATTGAAGTAATAAACATTGAAAATTTTGAGCGTGAGGTAAAAATTTTTTTCTGTCATGATTTCTACCTTTATGGTAATGATATCGGAGATACAGCCTATTATGACCCGCGAACTCGTTCTCTCATCCACTACAAAGCACATCGCTATTTTCTGATCAGTTGTTGTCTGGGTGAAAAAAAGGGTGTGGACTACTTTAATTGTGGAGATAAGGGGGAACCCGGAATTCTGGAAACAGGCAAATATGCGGAGAAAGGTGAACTTAGTCAAAATCCAACATCTTGGGGAGCGGTTCATTCCACATTGGAAATCAGGTTGAATTTGTCGGCAAAAGGGGAAAAAACGGTTTATTACTGGATGGCTGCCGGCACTAAATATGATGAGGTTGTTAAACTTAACCATGTGGTTTATGAAAAAACACCGGAAGAACTAATCAAACGGTCGTTGAAGTACTGGAAAATATGGGTAGGTAAAAAGTTAATACACCTTGAAGGTTTGCCCAAAACGGTTACTGAAATTTTTAACCGAAGCCTTCTCATTTTAAGAACACAGATCGACAATCGGGGGGCAATTATTGCCGCAAATGACTCTGATATTGTTCGTTTTGGAAAAGACACTTATTCTTATATGTGGGGCCGTGATGGGGCATTTGTCGCTGCTGCGTTAGCAAAAGCCGGCTACTTTCATATTTGTAGGAAATTTTTTGAGTTTTGTTTTCATTCTCTATCAAAGGGAGGATATCTTTTTCAGCATTATAATCCTGATGGGTCGCTAGCTAGCAATTGGCATCCCTGGATAGTGGATGGAAAGGAGGTTCTTCCTATACAGGAAGACTCGACTGCTTTGATTCTCTGGGCACTTTGGATACACTATGAGCATTCGAGAGATATAGAATTTATCAGGCCTCTTTATAAAAATTTAGTTCAAAAGTCAGCTGACTTTTTAGTAAGATACCGAGATCTTGAAACACTGTTACCGTTAGCTTCCTATGACCTTTGGGAAGAACGTTATGCGGTACACGCTTATACTGTATCATCAGTGATCGCTGGCCTCAGGGCAGCGGCAGATTTTGCCGGATTATTTCAAGATACTTCGCTTAGAGAGCGATATAACACAGTGGCTGATGAAATGACAGAAGGGATTACTAAATATCTTTATCATTCCAGGTTAAAGAGATATGCTCGTTCCGGTACCAGAACTGAGCAGGGGTATGAACTTGATGACGTGATTGATGTCAGTCTATTAAGTTTGGCAACTTTGGGAGTATTGGATCCTAAAGATCCTCGGATGGTTGAAACAGTACAGGCAGTACGCGAACAATTATGGCTTAAAACTCCTATTGAAGGTTGTGCTCGGTACCAGGGTGATATTTATCAACTTAAGGATGATAGCCCAAAGGAGATCCCCGGCAACCCCTGGTTTATCTCAACCCTTTGGTTAGGAGAGTATTTTATTGCTCGATCTGAAAATCTTCAGGAACTTCGCAAAGCTATTCCTTACCTTGAATGGTGCGCGAAGAATGCGCTTCCTTCCGGTGTGCTTGCAGAACAAGTACATCCTATGAACGGTTCTCCTCTTTCTGTCTCGCCGCTCACATGGAGTCATTCGGCTTTCGTGTGGGCAGTTTTACAATATACCGCAAAGTTCAACTTGTTACGTGATAATCGGGAGAATTAGGCGTGATAATCTCGGAGACAATAATAATGAATTTAACAATATACTCAAACCTATTACGTTTGAGTATAGTATGAATTTCCTTTTTAAGTTGTTTAATTGCAAATGGTTACAAAAAGAAGGGTAATCAGTGACTGAAGCGGGGACGCCATAAATTTATCATTTTAATATAATTCAATTTTTCAAATAAGATTCCCGCTAAAAGATTGCGGGCATCTGTCCGGCTTGCAGGGAATCCATAATTGAATCCCCGTTTCATTCATTGATTACAAAGAAGGAAAATTTTTCTTAGTATTTTTTTACTTTTGGATTATAATAATGCGCAGTATCTGAGATTTAAAAGTTGTAGCATAGGATATTTTCTTTGTTTATAATTTTTGGCATAAATTTTGCTTGATTTATTAGTTACTATATAAAGAAATACTCAAACGCATTTGGTTTGTAAAATTTAGGCGTTTCCCTGTGCTGTAGATTGGAACGTTCTGATTGAGTCAAACCGCAGGCGCAGCTTGCTGTGCCTAAGGTTTTGCGAATGAAGAACGTTTCAAGATGCAGTGCAGGGGAACGTCATAAAATTACAAACCAAATGCGTTTGAGTAAAGATATATGTTTTTGTTTTATCAAATTATACTCAGTATTGAGTGTAAATAAAGAGGAGGTAAAGGGAAATATGAGTAAACAAGTAAAGGATTACCTGGAAAAAAAGATACAAATGGCTACACCGTTGGAATTAGTTGTTATTGCTTATGAAGGGGCAATTAATAAATTAGAAGATGCAAAAAAAAAAATTAGCGGGAAAAAAATAAAAGCTGCAAATGATTCTATTGACACTGCTCAGAAAATTATCAGAGAATTACGCAATTCATTGGATATGGAAGTAGAAGATGTTGCGCAAAATTTATTTGTTTTATATCATAATATTGATAAACAATTAACCAGCGCGATTAAAAATAAAAATATCGAGATTATTGACAAAATAATTAAAATGCTTGCAGAATTAAAGGATGCCTGGTCAGAAATTGCTAAAAATTTGCCAGTAGAGCAAAAAACAAAGCCGAATGATACTTCTTATTTAAATACGTATAGCTGATCGGGGGAACAATGGGTGTAGTCGCAATTATTCCTGCGCGCGGAGGAAGTAAAAGAATTCGGCACAAAAATATTAAAGAATTATGGGGTAAGCCATTAATCGCTTATACTATTGAGGCAAGCCTTAAATCTAAACATATTGATAGGACTATTGTTTCTACTGAAGACGCGCAGATTAAAGAAGTAGCTTTAAAGTATGGGGCAGAAGTTATGCCAAGGCCGCTTGAATTAGCTACTGATGAAGCAAAAACTGAGCCCGTAATATTTTTTGTTTTAAAGGAGTTAAAAAAACAAGGTTATGATACGCAGCTCGTTGCTTTACTGCAAGCAACTTCTCCTTTGCGTAGAGCAGAAGATATAGATAGGGCGTTTGCCCAGTTTATTCAAGAAGGCGCGGATTCTTTAGTTAGTGTTACTGAAGAATATCGTTTGTACTGGAAAGACGGCAGGCCTTTAAATTACAGTATAGAAAATTATCAAAAAAGGCCGCGTTTATGCGCGGAGGATATGCCGCCGTTTTTAAAAGAGAATGGCGCGATTTATATTACAAAAGAAAAAATAATCAGAGAGAAATTAAACCGTGTTGGCGGTAAAATTGCTCTGTTTAAAATGCCGCAGGAAACAGAAATAGAGTTAGATACACGTACAGACTGGCTAAGACTGCAAAAGAAAAAAGAAAAAGCAGTGATTAGCAGTAACAGAGTTTATATTATCGCGGAAATTGGCTGTAACCATCAAGGGGATATTGATATTGCAAAAAAATGATGGATGTGGCTAGTTATTGCGGAGTAGATGCTGTTAAACTACAGAAACGCGATGTTAAGTCATACCTTTCTCTTGAGCAATATAATCGAATATATGATAACCCAAATTCTTTTGGACTCACTTATGGTGAGCATCGTGAGTATTTGGAATTAAATTTAGAAGAGCATATTGAACTAAAAGAATATGCGAGTAGTTTGGGTATAGATTATTTTGTCAGTGTTTGGGATGCTGAATCTGTAAAGCAAATGCTGGATTTAGATATAGATATACTCAAGATTCCTTCTGCTTGTATTACAGACTCAAAATTGTTGTCAGCGTTGAAAGACGCTAAAGTGCCGGTAATGGCCAGTGTAGGAATGTCTACTATAGAAGAAATAGATTTTTTAGTGAACGAATTATCTGCTATAGAGGATTTGTATTTATTCCAATGCACTTCTACTTATCCCTGCAGTTTTGATAATTTGAATTTAAGTGTAATTGGTATGTTGAAAAAACGTTATCAGGATAAAGTTAAAGGTATTGGCTTTAGCGGACATCATTTGGGCATAGCTATGGATGTAGCTGCTGTGGCAATGGGCGCTGAAATTATTGAACGGCATTTTACTCTGGATAGGACACAGAAAGGCACAGACCATGCGGCCAGCCTTGAACCTGATGGTATGCGCCGTTTAGTACGTGATATCAGGGCATTTGAAAAAGCTAAAGGTACGTGTGAAAAAAAACGCTTAGATTGTGAACTAAGCGCGTGGAAGAAGTTAAGAAGAACAAAAGAATGAATATTGTTGTCTTTCAGCCCGATTGGGGAACTGCAGCGCCTTATGTGATTGAAAGCTATGTCAAAGCTTTCCGTTTTTTGGGCCATAAAGTTTCGTCTGTCAGCTTGAAGGAATTGGCTGATCAATCTTTTGTTGTTAATAAAATAAAATCATTTAGCCCTGACTTATCAGTTTTTTACGCGCTGCCTTTAAATCAAACTAACATTTTAGAAAAATTAGATGCTTTAGGTATTGCTTATGTGTCATTATTTTATGATGATCCATTTATTTATTTGCAACAATTTGGCAAAGATAAATTAGATTTGTTAAAAAAATCTAAATGGTATTGTATTTTTTGTTCTGATACAGATTATTTACAGGACTTGCGAAAATTTGGTTTTTTGCGTGTGGAATACCTGCCTTTAGCAGTAGATACTGATTTGTTTTATCCGATTAACGCGTTTTCCGGCTGTTTGGAGAAGTTTAAGTGCAATCTGGCATTTGCCGGCAGTGTTGATACAGCCCCTTTGGCAATGCGTAAAAACAGGATGAAAAGATGGCAAAAATTTGCAGTGTTAAATAATCGTATAAATGAATTGACTGATCCTGAAAATATAATTGATGCAGAGACGCTGCGCAGAGAATTAAATTTTTTAAAAACCCAGATGCCTTGGGATATTTATGCGGTTTTTTGCCGTACAGTATATGAAGAAGTAAGTTCTTTTCTAAGGATACATTTAATTAATGCGGTTTCCTGCGGGGAAATTAATGTTTACGGCAATCAGGGCTGGCTTAATTTAAACAATGAGTATGTTGTTTACAAAGGCACAATAGATTATAAAAATGAATTATGCTGTTTATATAATGCTGCTGCGATAAATTTAAATATCACCAGCCCGCAGTTGAGAACTGCGGTTAATCAAAGGGTATATGATGTTTGCGCGTGTTCAGGTTTTGTGTTAACTGATTTTCGTAACGACTTATCAAGACTTTTTGGCGATTTAATTGTAAGTTATAAAAATAGAAATGATCTTAATAGTAAAATAGATTATTTCTTAAAACATAAGCAGGAAAGGGATGAACGCGCGCAAAAAGCGAGACAAAAGGTGCTTGCAGAACACACTTATCAGCACAGGGCAAAGGTTTTGATTGATGCAGTATCCTCAAACGTAATAGGTTTGGCTTAAGTCAGAGCGTTCTAATCTAGGGCACAGGGGGACGTTCTGAAATTGCAAACCAATTGCGTTTGAGTATAGATTCTGTAAAAGAGCCATAATTTTACAGGGAGGATAGAGAAATGTTAGAAATAGTCAGGGAGAAAATAAAGAAAAATCACTTAACATTAGAAGATGTAATGAGTGAATGTGTGGTTATGGTTTCACAGGAGTACTCTTTAAAGTCAGTGGCGCATCTTATGCTGCGCGATAGGATTAGCGGAGTGCCGATTGTAGGAGATGGGAAAAAGTTAGTTGGCATTATTACAATAACTGATTTGTTTCGTATAATCAGCGAGGTGTTGGATGATAAATGTGACTCTTCTCAATATTCTTCTGATGATGGGATTAAAATTAAGTATGTAATGACTAAGGATGTAGTTACCGTTGATAAAGCTACACCTCTTGAGCAAGTAGTGGAAATAATGTGCAGGGATAATATTCATACTCTGCCGATTCTGGAAAATGGTAGAATTGCCGGAATTGTGGGCAGGCATGATATTTTAAACGCGGTTTTTTAAAATTAGAATATGAATGAATCTAAAAATAAATTATTAGAGCCCAAACAGGATTTGCAGTTTGTTAAATGCGCGTTATGCGGCAGAGATGACTATGAGGTTCTTTCAGGATACTGCAGGTATGATGTTAAAGCAAGAAATGTGGTGTGTAAACATTGCGGTTTAGTTTACATTAACCCGCGTAAAAGTAAAGGGCAAATAAGTCAATATTACCAGCAGCAATACCGCAGGCAATATAAGATCATTGATTTAGAGAGCAAAGACTATAGGCGGGCAAACATTGCTTTATCAGGTTCTATTTCACGATTGCTTTTAAAACCGAATTGTGCGGTTATGGAAATAGGCTGTGCAAATGGAATTTTGCTTGAGGAAATGAAAAAGGCAAAGCCTGATGCGGAATTTTATGGTATAGAACCTGATTTAAAGTTATCTTCTCAGGCTCGCGATCGCGGAATAAATGTGTTTTGCGGAATATTGGAAGATTATCCGGAAACCGAAAAAAAATTTGATTTAATTATTTTAATGCATGTTTTGGAGCACTGTGTTGATCCTGTTATCGCGTTTTCAAAGGTAAGGAGAATGCTTAAAGATGATGGGTTTGTTTTTTTTGAGGTTCCGGATATTTTGCATCCTTATGGGGATTTAGAAAAGAATTTTTTTCAGGAAGCGCATTTATTTACATTCTCCGCAAACACTTTGCATATTTTATGCAAGCTTACAGGCTTAGTCTGGCTTGTAGAGCATATTGGCAGCACTCTTGTGTATATTCTTAGAAAGGGAAAAATTTTTAAACCGCAAGACATCGATTTTAACAAAGAGGGTGAAAATTATGTGCGTCTGCGTACTTTTTTGCGTAAGTATAAGGCAAAGTTTAATTGTAAGTGGTAATCGGTGAGAAGCTGTGAAATAATCACTGTTTTTCGTCTGTTCACTTTTGTGTCTCGTCGGAGAAAAAAGTGAGAACGTAAAAAAGGGGTATTATTTCACAGCTTCTGAGTGAAGCGGGGAGTAAGTTATAGATTCCCGCTAAAAACATTACGGGAATGACAAAAATAGGAAAATGGCAAATGATAAAAAAACTTCAAGACGCAGACTCTCATTGTCATTCCCGCAATTTTTTAGCGGGAATCTAATTTAATAAGTATGGGGAAATAAAAAAATGGAAGAATTTATTAGTTTAGCTCCTGGTTGGGCTGAAAAATTGAAACAAATTAAGATAGTAGCTATGGATGTTGATGGAGTGCTTACTGACGGCGGAATGTATTATACGCAGCAAGGGGAAACAATGAAAAAGTTTAATGCCCGTGACGGACAGGCGCTAAGGCTTTTGCGTGAGCAGGGGCTGATTGTTGCTTTGATCACTGGAGAAAAAAATGAAAGTGTTTTGCGCAGGGCTGAAAAATTGAAGATAAAAGATGTGTATTTAAATGCGCGGGATAAAATTGCTGTAGCAGAAGGTTTACTCACTAAATATAATCTAACCTGGAAAAATTTGCTTTATATAGGTGATGATTGGATAGATGTTTCTTTATTAGAAACAGCGGGGTTTTCCTGCGCGCCTTTAGACGCAATGCCTTGGGCAATAGAAAAAGTTGACTTTGTGTGTACGCGAAATGGCGGCACAGGAGTTATGGGGGATATTTATTATTTGCTGAATAAGGTTAAAAAGGGACATTTAGCATAAAGTAAAATATACTCAAACGCAATTGGTTTGCAATTTCAGAACGTCCCCCTGCACTGCATCTTGAAACGTTCTTCATTCGCAAATCCTTAGGCGCAGCAAGCTGCGCCTGCGGTTTGACTCAATCAGAACGTTCCAATCTACAGCACAGGGAAACGCCTGAATTTTGCAAATCAATTGCGTTTGAGTATAGTATAGATGGAAGGACTTAAATAATTGAAAGAGTTGAGTACATCTACCGCGGTTTTTATTTTTATCGTGTTTATTATTTCCTCTCTGAGCGTTACGTTGACATACGCCAGCAGCAATCTTAAAAAGCGTGTACTTATTCTTAATTCTTACCACAAGGGATATACTTATTCTGACAGAAGTATGGAAGGAATAGAGTCTGTTCTAAAAACGGAAGTTCAAAATATTATATTATATATCGAATATATGGATACAAAGAGAATTTTTACTAAAGAGTATTTTCAGCAGTTATACGGGATTTACAAACTTAAGTACAGTAATCAAAAAATTGATTTAATTATCTGCTCCGATAATTACGCGTTTGAGTTTTTGCTTAAATATCATAATGATTTATTTGTTCATACCCCAATAGTTTTTTGCGGCATCGAGGTTTTTGATGGCAATTTTTTATCGCCAACTGATGCTGAGCGAATCACAGGAGTAATAGAAAAGTGTGACACTGAAAAAACTATAGATATTGCCCTTAAATTACATCCCAAATCTCGCCATATTGTTGTGATCAGCGATAGTTCCTCAAGCGGTATGATTTTCGCGCAGGAACTAAAGCAGAAAATAATTCCGAAATTTCGCGGTTTAACAAGGTTCAGTTTTTGGAACAACTTAACGATGGAAGAGCTTTTAAAAAAAGTGGAAAAATTATCAGATGGCAGCATAATACTTTTATGGGGATTTGTGAAGGATAAATCCGGAACAATTTTCAATCCAAAGGAAAGCACTATCTTAATAACCGAAGCTTCTGGTGTGCCTGTATATTGCAATTATGAGGGGCATTTGAACTATGGAGTTGTTGGAGGGATGTTAATGAATCCGTTCTTTGACGGAAAAGCAGCGGCTGAAATTGCTTTACGCGTTTTGCATGGGGAAAAGATTAAAAGTATTCCTGTGCAAAGAGGCGCGAATCGTTATATGTTTAACTATGAGCAACTGAAACGCTGGGGCATTAAACTTTCTGATTTACCAGAAAACAGTATTGTGATTAATCAGCCTTATTCATTTTTTAAGGAACATAAAAAGTTGACTTTTGGTGTGGCTCTATTTATAATTTTTCAAACTTTGATTATTATTGTCCTTGTTGTGAATAGGTTAAGGCGCAGGCAGGCAGAGGAGGCTTTGCTGGACAGTGAAGAGCGATATCACGGCATCTTTGATTCTGCTACTGATTCGTTTGTTATTTTTGATTTAAACGGCTTTATCGTAGAAGCTAATCCTCAAGCTTGCGAGATGTACGGTTATTCTTATGATAACTTGATCGGGCTTTCCAGTAAGGATATAATTCATTCTGATTATTGTTATTTTTTTGAGCAATTCAAACGGGATGTTCTGTCAGAGGGTAAATTTTATGCTGAATCAGTGGATGTCCGCAAGGATGGTGCCGCGTTTAATGTTGAGGTTAAAGGGGCAGGCTTTAATTACAAGGGTGATTTGTGTTTGCTGGCTGTTATAAGGGATATCACTGAGCGCAAAAAGGCGGAAGCTGCGATATACGAGAGTAAAATTAAGCTCCAGGTTCTATACGATTCGTCTAGTGATGCGATAATGCTTCTTGATAAAAAAGGTTTTTTTGATTGCAATAAGGCGGCGCTGCGGCTTTTCGGTTGTACCACCAAAGAGGAATTTTGCAGCAGGCATCCTGCTGATTTTTCGCCTCAGGCTCAGCCGGACGGCATTGATTCGATGACTTATGCCAGCAATAATATTATATTCGCTCTAAAAGAAGGCAGTGCGCGGTTTGAGCATTTACACCGGCGTCTTGATAATGGTACTGATTTTCCTGCCCAGGTGTTGCTTGATAAGATGGTGCTGAATGGTAAGGAAGTACTTCAGGCGAGGGTATTTGATATTACCGAGCGCAGGAAAGTTGAAAAGGAGCTGGAAGAATATCAGATGCATCTTGAGAAGCTTGTGAATGCGAGAACCAGGGAGCTGGAAGCTGCTAATAAAGAGCTGGAAGCGTTTAGTTACTCGGTATCGCATGATCTGAGAGCGCCGCTTAGAAGTATGGATGGTTTTAGTCAGCTTATACTTAAAAAGTACGCTGATAAGCTTGATGCTCAGGGCAAAGATTATCTTGCGCGTATTAAAAATGCTTCATTACATATGGCGCAGCTTATTGAGGATATGCTGCAGCTCGCGCGTGTAACCCGTAAGGAAATTAAAAGAGAAAGAATTGATTTAAGCCGGTTGGCGCAAGATTTGATTGTTGAGTTTCAGCAAACAGATCAGGAACGAAGGGTGGAGGTTAATATACAGCCCCGAGTGATTGCTGTTGGGGATAAAGAGTTATTGCGTGTTGTATTGCAAAATTTATTAGAAAACGCGTGGAAATTTTCTAAAAATAATCCAGCGGCGTATATAGAGTTTGGTACAAAGCAGGTTAAAGAAGAAAAACAATATTTTGTTTGTGACAATGGAGTAGGATTTGATGTAAAATATCGAGATAAGTTGTTTGGTGTTTTTCAGCGCCTTCATTCTGAATCTGAGTTCCCGGGAACAGGTGTAGGCCTTGCGACAGTAGAGCGAATAATCCGCAAACATGGCGGTTGTGTTTGGGCGGAAAGTGAGTTAGGCAAAGGCGCAGTATTTTATTTCACGCTCGCAAAATTTTAGATTAAAAAGAGAGGAGAGCGATGAAGAATAAAATTATTTTACTTGTAGAGGATAGAGATGATGATATTGAACTTATATTGGAGGCATTAAAGGAAAACAGGATAATTAATGAGGTAGTAGTGGTAAGAGACGGGGAAAAAGCTCTCGATTATCTTTTTATGAGGGGGGAATACGCGGGTAACAACTTGGATCGAATGCCAACGGTTATTCTGCTTGACATAAAATTGCCAAAAATAAATGGTTTGGAAGTATTAAAACAGGTACGCGCGAATAGCCTGACAAAATTGTTTCCTGTGGTTATACTCACATCTTCAAAAGAAGAACAGGATTTGATTAGCGGTTACAGTTTGGGCTGTAATAGCTATGTGCGTAAGCCAGTAGAGTTTCAACAGTTTTCAGAAGCGGTAAGAAACTTAGGACTATACTGGCTGCTTATAAATGAGCCGCCTTCAAAGGAGAAGAATTAAGATGAATAAACTATTACATATATTGATAGTTGAAGATACAGAAAGTGACGCTTTACTGATAGTAGAGAAAATTAAGTCTGATGGTTATGAAGTGGATTTTGAGCGTGTGGAGACTGAAGAGGACATGAATGCGGCGCTTGATCAGGAAAAATGGGATGTAATCATTGCAGATTATAAACTGCCGCGTTTCAGCGCTCCTGCAGCTTTAGAGCTGGTTCAGCAAAAACAGTTTGATATTCCTTTTATTGTAGTATCAGGTACTGTTGGTGAGGATGTTGCGGTGGAGGCGATGAAAAAAGGCGCACATGATTATTTGATGAAAGGCAATTTGACGCGGCTTTGTGTTGCTATTGACAAAGAAATAAAAGACGCGGAAGAACGCCATCATCGCAGGGAGGCGGAGCAAAAATTTAGGATTATTTTTGATAATGCCAGAGATGGAATAATTATTGCGGAGCTAAAAGAACGGAAATTGCTTTTTGGCAATAGAATGATTTACGATATGTTGGGATATAGCACGCAGGAGTTTGCCTGCTTAAAAGTTGATGATATCCATCCAAAAGAAGGTTTGCCATATACTCTTGAGCAGTTTGAGAAACAGGAAAAAGGCGAAATTGCTATTGCGGAAAATATCCCGGTAAAGAGAAAGAACGGCAGTGTTTTTTATGTTGATGTTAATGCCTCCCTTATAGTGTTGGATAAGAAAAAGTGTTTACTTGGTGTTTTCCGTGATATTACTGAACAAAAGGAACTTAAGTGGAAACTACGGCAAGACGAGATAAAATACAGAGAATTGTTTGAGAATATGAGTAGCGGAGTCGCGGTTTATGAAGCAAGGGATGAGGGGAATGACTTTATCATTGCTGGTTTTAATAGAGCCGCGGAGAAGATAGATAAACTTAAAAGAGAGGACGTTATTGGTAAAAGTGTTCTGGATGTTTTTCCGGCTGTTAAAGAGTTTGGCCTCTTTAGTATCTTTAAAAGGGTGTGGAAAACTGGGAAAGCTGAAAGCCATCCTGCTGCGTTATATAAAGATAATAGACTAACGGTGTGGAGAGAAAATTATGTTTACAAGCTTCCTGCTGGTGAAATTGTAACTGTTTATGATGACATTACCGAGCGTAAGAAGGTGCAAGAGGCGTTGGATGAGAATTATGGCAAGCTCAATCGTTTAAATTCTATGTTAAGATTGATGTGCGATAATTTGCCTGAGTTTATCTGGACTAAGGATTCTCAGGGTAGGTTTATGTTTGGAAATAAATCTTTTTGTCAGGGAATGCTCGGTGCTAAGGATGTTTATGAACCTATTGGAAAAACTGATATTTTTTTCGCTGAAAGGGAGCAACAAGCGCATCCTGAAAATCCTAAATATCATACCTTTGGTAAAACTTGTACTAATTCTGATCAAACTGTTTTAAAAACAAAAAAAATAGCAAGAATGGATGAATCAGGTTATCTTAAAGGAAAATTTGTTATTTTCGATATTGTTAAATCACCCTTTTGGGATGAGAATGGAAAGGTAATAGGAACTGTTGGGTGTGCCAGGGATGTAACTATGAAAAGGAATGTTGAGGGTGAACTCCTAAAACGTTTAAAGGAGCTCGAAATATTTTATAAAGCCAGCATAGGCAGGGAAGAGCGGATTTTGGAATTGAAAGATGAAGTCAAGCAGCTTACAGAGACGCTTAATAAATTAAAGAATAAATAGAATATTAAATTCCTCGTTAATAAAATTTGTGGGTAGCAAATGGTTAAAATAGTTTGTAACTTATTACAACGAAAGGAATTATACTCAAACGTAATTGGTTTGCAATTTTATGATGTTTCCCTGCACTGCATCTTGAAACGTTCTTCTATCGCCGAACCTCAACGCAGCAAGCTGCGCCTGCGGTTTGTCTTAAGTTAGATCGTTCCAATCTACAGCACAGGGAAACACCTAAATTTTGCAAACCAATTACGTGTGAATATAGAAGTCAAGTCTGTAGGGACAGGTCCTGCCTGTGCGTGCCGCACGCAGACAGGCGTAACCTGT
>Ga0164318_10002209_pt1 | contig 17913 bp, 12 predicted proteins | sample GuaBasSedimGuay9_FD_113734 | JGI IMG/M metagenome (GOLD analysis project Ga0164318, IMG submission 113734) | Subseafloor sediment microbial communities from Guaymas Basin, Gulf of California, Mexico - Guay9, Core 4571-4, 0-3 cm | ecosystem: Environmental > Aquatic > Marine > Hydrothermal vents... | reverse complement strand
TCACCTGCAAAAACTTCACCTGTAGTTCCATCGATAGTGACAATAGAACCTTCTTTATACTTCTTACTACCTACAGACATAACTTTTCCGGAAACAACTACATCTTTACATCCAGCTACACAGGGAGTTCCCATACCACGGGCAACAACAGCTGCATGGCTGGTCATACCACCAGTAGAAGTTAGAATACCTTCTGCAGCATCCATTCCACCAATATCTTCAGGGGAAGTTTCTTTTCTTACAAGAAGTACTTTTTTACCATCTTTAACCCATGCTTCAGCATCGTCGGCAGAAAAAACAATCTGTCCACTGGCAGCACCAGGTGATGCATTAAGTCCCTTTGCAAGAACGGTAAGTTCTTTTCGGAACTTTGGATCAATCATTGGGTGAAAAAGCTGATCAAGCTGATCTGGTGTTACACGCATAATAGCTTCTGATTTTGTAAGCATTTTTTCAGCAACCATATCTACTGCACATTTTACTGCAGCTGCACCAGTTCTCTTTCCATTTCTTGTTTGAAGAATAAAAAGTTTTTCTGACTCAATTGTAAATTCCATATCCTGCATATCACTGTAATGTTTTTCAAGCATATCTTTAATAGATACAAGTTCTTCAAAAGCAGGTTTGTTAATCTTTTTAAGACCGTCAATTTTAAGGGGAGTTCTAATACCCGCAACAACATCCTCACCCTGGGCATTCATAAGAAACTCACCATAAAAAACTTTCTTACCTGTAGAGGGGTCTCTTGAGAAACACACACCTGTACCGGAAGTATCACCAAAGTTTCCATAAACCATTGACTGAACATTAACAGCAGTTCCAATTAAATTCTGAATGTCATTCAATTTTCTATACTTAACTGCTTTGTCATTGTTCCATGAACCAAAAACAGCACCAATTGATACTCGAAGCTGCTCCATTGGATCCTGAGGAAAATCTTTTTTAATTGCTTTTTTATAGGCTTTTTTATAAAGATCTACAAGTTCTTTAAGATCATCACCTGTTAAATCAGTATCATCGTCTACCTTTTTCTTTGCTTTAAGATCACCAAGAATATCTTCAAATACATCAAGATCCAGCCCCATAGCTACATTTCCAAACATCTGAATAAAACGTCTGTATGCATCCCATGCAAAACGTTCATTACCGGACTTTGAAGCAAGACCTTCTACAGAAACATCATTTAAACCAAGATTAAGAACAGTGTCCATCATACCAGGCATTGAAACAGCCGCACCAGATCTTACAGATACTAAAAGAGGATCTTTATCATCTCCAAGTTTTTTACCCATTAATTTTTCGAGTTTGGTTAAATTAGACTGTAACTGATCATCCAGTTCTTTAGGATATTTTCTATTATTGTCATTAAATGCTTTACAAACTTCTGTTGAAATTGTAAATCCGGGAGGTACTGGTACTCCGATATTTGTCATTTCCGCAAGATTCGCACCTTTTCCACCAAGAAGGTCTTTCATTTTTGCATTACCTTCTGTCTTTCCACCACCAAAAAAATAGACTAGTTTTTGTTTAGCCATAAATACTTCTTCCTCCACTGTTATCTTTGCATATTTAATTTTCTTATTTGCTTTTCTAATGTTGTTTTATTGTATTATTTTTATACTGTTTAGCTACAGTTAGAATATAAAAAAAAAGCCCATATGTCAAGGTTGATGACACACAGGCTAATCTATAATAAACGCTATTAAGCGGTGTATGCTTTTAGATGCTGACTTCTGGATGGATGCTGAAGTCTTTTAATAGCTTTCTTCTCTATCTGCCGGATTCTCTCTTTTGTAAGATTGTATCGGTCACCTATATCCTTCAAAGATAAAGGGGTATAACCATTTAGCCCATATCTATACTGAATTATTTTAGATTCTTTTTCAGTTAATGTTGCAAGAATTGAATTTATTTCCGCTTTCAGAGAATTTTCTATAGCAATTGCATCCGGAGATTTATATTCTTCATCTTCAATAAAATCTGCAAGCTGACTGGTTCCTTTCTCTGCATAAACAGGAGTCTCTAATGATATTAAATCTCTGGAAATGTTCATCAAAGCTACAACATGGTCATCTTTCATATTAGTAGCCCTGGCAATTTCACTGATATTTGCATCTTCTCCCTTTTCACCCTGAAGAGCTTTACTTGCTTTTTGAATTTGAACTAACTCATTTGCTCTGTTTAAAGGTAGTCTGATCATTCTTGCTTTTTCACAAATGGCCTTCAATATTGCCTGACGAATCCACCATACTGCATAAGAGATAAAGTGATACCCCTTATCCACATCATATCTTTCAATGGCATTCATAAGGCCAATATTTCCCTCATTTATAAGGTCAGAAAGAGGAAGGCCCTGTTTCTGGTATTTCTTTGCTACATTTACTACAAAACGCAGATTTGATTTAATTAACATTTCAATAGCAGCAGGATCACCCTTTGCTGCACTTCTGGCATAATTATTTTCTTCTTCTCTTGTTAAAAGATCTATTTTATTAATTTCCTTCAAATATATAGATAAAACATTTTCATCATCGTATGGAGATTTTTCTGTATAAATTATTTTTTTTGCTGCCATTATGTCCTCCCATATTACTACTTCCTTACAAGCAATAACTGTGCCAACAATAGCAGTCATAATTCTAAGTACTTCTGGTATAAGATTTTAAATATTTATTTTTTAAATTTTTGGTTTGTTATAATATTTTTAATAAATATAATGTGTCAAAATAACACATAAATCAAATTTAGAACAAAAAAAGAGCCAAAATAACTCTTGTCAATTTAATAACCTTTAATTCAGGCTGTTATTTGTTAATTTCTACTTTAAAAGGGATAATTTTGCCCAAACTTTCTATTTCAGATTCAGTTAATCCAAATGAAACATCCATATATGGAAAATCTATTTTAATATCTTTAAAAATTATATTTTTTTCTGACTGACTCTGCTTATAAAGAATACCTGAATCAATTATTTGTTCCCAGTAAATGTCCAGAAGATCTATAATCATATCCTGTTCAGCTTCTGATTCAATCTTACCAGATTTTTTGACTTGCAGATATGTGGAAAGTTGTATTAAATAAAAATTATATCTATCTTCTGGTAAACGATTTCCCGGAAATAGTTGATTTAAAATGGCTACACCTGATCCGTTTTTATCTGCACACATAGAAGCATCCCAACTTCTTACTGCAGGTTTAATAAATCCCATTTTTCTAAAGGCAATTCCCAAATTAAAAAAAATATCAGCAAGAGCTATCTCATGTTCAACAGGGCAATCTTTTATTGAACGATGAAGGTGATTAAGAGCACCCCTAAGATCCTTACGGATAATACATTTTCTACCTTTAGAAAATTCATCTCTCCAGCTTTCCATTCACTTTCTCCACGAGAAGAAGATACAAAGCATAATAAAAGAAGGCAAGCTATTTATTTTATTACATAATGCTCATATACCAGTTAGTGACTCTCATATTAGATAAAAGTCACTAATTAAATTTAAAATGTGACATAACATAAAAGCTTTATGTCCTTACTCCTTGACGATCTCAATTTTCATGTTTATATTCTCCTAGAACCAGTAGTAGAGACGTAGTATGCTACTTCTCTAGGTTGTATAATACTATTAGAAATAAATTCGGAGGAAATAATGAAAGTAAAACCACTTAGTGATCGGGTACTTATTAAAACAGAAGAGGCAGAAGAAAAAACAGCCGGAGGCCTTTTTATACCCCAGACTGCTCAGGAAAAAACACAAACAGGTGTAGTTGTAGAAATTGGTGATGATAAAGATATGATTACAGTTAAAGCTGGCCAAAAAGTTATGTATGATAAATATGCAGGAACAACAGTATCTATCGATGGTACAGATCATCTGCTTTTAAGAATGGCTGATATACTTGCTGTAATTGAATAATTTTTTTTACTTATAGTTAAAGAACAGGTTATCCAAATGTTTAAACATAATGTTTATTCATTTGTGATAACCTTTTTATTTATGAAATTATAAATTAGAATTATTGTATAAAAAATTTTCCATATCATTAAGAATTTTTCTTGAACTCCCAATACTCTTTGCTGTATCTGGTAATGTACCCAAAAGAATAGGCCCATACCTCTTTCTAATTATTCGGGGATCAAGAATCAAAACGATCCCATGGTCTGTCTTTCTCCGCATCAATCTTCCAAAACCCTGTTTAAGTTTCATAGCTGCTTCGGGCAGTGATAAATCCATAAATGGATTTCCACCATTTTTTTCAATGGCTTCTATACGGGCTTTGATAATGGGGTCAGTTGGAACCCGAAAAGGAAGTTTACATATTATAACCAGTTTAAGGGAATCACCAGGAGCATCAACACCCTCCCAAAAACTGTCTGTTGCAAACAGAACACTGGAAATATCTTTATTAAAACTGGATAACAGTTTTGATCTGTCCTGTCCCCCCTGTTTCATTACTGTTAGTCCCTGACGGGTAAGTAAAGGTTCCAGTTCATTATATGTAGCATTAAGCATACCATAGGAGGTAAAAAGAACAAGAGCACTGCCTTCAGATATCTCTATAGCATCCACGATAATACTTGAGATAAAAGATTGAAAATCAGGACTTCCAGGATCAGGGCCATCATCAGGAATACCAAGCATAACCTGCTTTCTATAATTAAAGGGAGAACTTAGCAAAAATTCCTCGGCTCTATTATCAGCCATCCTGTCCAGGCCAATCCTCCCCTTCCAGAATTTAAACTTTTTCTGAACTGCCAGGGTTGCAGAAGTAAACACTGTTGTTGGCAATGGTTCATAAACTGCTTTATTCATCATATCTGAAATATCCAGAGGAGTATTTGAAAAAGAATAAAACAGTTCTCCTTTACTCGTCTTTTTCTGTTCAATCCAGAAAATATTATCTTCTTTAGTAAGGTAATCAAGGAACCCATTTAAAACTGCTGCAGTATTTTTTAAACGCCGCATAGCAACCTTCATTTCAAAAATATCAGAATTATCTTCATCCTCAGAAAATAGTATTTCACCGCCATCATTTACATAGCTTACCAGCTTAATAATTTTTTTATGTAAATCTCTTATACTATCCAGAACAGGATCTATTAAATCTGCATTAATTTGTGAAGTCAGGCGTAGGGAATAACTACCATTCATAAGGTATGCTGTATTTGTATCTAAAGTTTCAGCTGAAATTCTAATACCCGAAACCAGAACAGGAACATCTTTATAGTCTTCAGGGTGGGGCATCATTTTCTGCATTATTCCTGCAAGCCCCATATTTCTTGATTTCCGCTTGTAAAATATTTTACCAACATGCTTTATAAGAATAAATTTATTATAAATTTGTGAGAAAAAACTTGTGGCACTATTTTCAATAGTATGAGCCTCATCAAAGATAACACGGTTAAATGGTGGTAAAACAGCTGTTCCCTCATACCCGGCTCCATTCATTCTCATAGCCAGATCAGAAAACAGCAAATGATGGTTTACAACCAGAAGATTTGCAGAAGCAGCTTCTTTTTTCAGCTTCATTACAAAACACTTTTCTCTGTAGGAACATCGCATTCCCATACAGGAATCAGATTCAGAACAAACAGAGCTCCAGACTGTATACTCCGGAACAAATGATAAATCCGATTTACTTCCTGTTGCTGAGGTCCCTGACCATTCATAAATTGATTGCAATGTACTGTTTTCTTCCTGAAAGAGGGAGTTATCTTCAAGCTGTTCATGAAGACGTCGCAGGCAAACATAGTTACCCCTGCCCTTTACCAGAACACTCTTGAGCCCCCTGCCCCCTTTCTCAAGCAATCCTGTTATAAGAGGAATATCCTTTTCAATAAGCTGCTGCTGAAGATTTATTGTCGCTGTAGAAATTACAACTCTTTCATTATTAGCCAGACACCATTTTATTGCCGGTACAAGATAGGCAAAAGATTTTCCAACACCAGTACCGGCTTCAGTAATATTTATTAGATTATTATTAAATGCATTTACCACGCCCTCTGTCATCTGGACCTGAGCATCCCTGGTTTCATAACTCTCAATTTTCCTGCTTAATGCACCACCTGGAAGAAGAAAACCACAAACCTCTTCAGAATCCAGCTTTTCACTCTTTCGCTTCTCTATGGCTTCACTTACACAGTAAACTTTTGTGACTGTATTGTTAACAATATAGAACCCTATCCCCTGATTTCCCAAAGTTGAAGCAATCTGCAAATCTGGATTACTTGGTTTTAAAACTCCGGAAGGATGGTTATGGATGACAACATCACTCTCAAGCATAAAGGGATACAGTGCCGGAGCAGCATTATCATGACCTCTTGCAGCAACTTCTACATCAGCTACCAGTCCGTTTTCCGATATATAGCCGGTAAACAAAACCTCCTGGCCCTCTGCATCGTTTATTGCAGCCCTCATTTTAATTATAACTTCCGGGCTTAATTTCTCTCCGCTTTTCATAAACAGCTTTTTGCGCTTTGTCTCATTTTTTACCTTAATAATACTTCTTCTCTAATATAGAGCACTGTAACTGGCGGGAAAAGCCAAAAACAGACCAATTCAATAAACAACACACAATCCTCATATGGGTATTATCCCTTTTATGTTTGTTTTGTAAAGACGTTGTGTGTTTTTGGATACGGGATCCGGATAATTTATTTTTTTATGTTTTGAATAAAATTTGACGTAAACCCGGAATAAGCTTAAACTAACAGTGGCATAGATTGGGAGGTACATATTGAAGTATTCTGCTGTGGTAATATTTCTTGTTTTTATCCCACTTATTTTTTTGATGGCAGAATCTCCAGATCAGGGAACACAAATTCTGCAACATATTATTCTTGAAAGAGACAATGGCAGTTATGCTAATGGCAAAAGATGGGATTCGTCAATTTTACAGGGAAAGATAACTTTATTGGTATATTTCGATCCCGATGAAAGAGATAAAGGCAAAATATTCATGCCTACACTGGAAGCATTTGAGGAAGATCTTGATTTCAGTCAGTTTCAAACTATTCTCATAGTTAATTTGAAAGCAACTCTGATACCTGGGTTTCTAATTAAAACTGTAATTAAGGGTCAGGCTAAAGATCATACAAAACGTAATTATGTTTTTGATAATAACTCAGTTTTAGTAAAAAGCTGGAAACTTACAGATAATGAGTACAATACCCTGGTTATAGATGAAGTAAGCAGAGTAATTTACAGCCATTCGGGGGAATGGGAAGATGGAGAGATCTTAATTTTGAATTCGCTTATACGATCACATGTAAGAAGAAACTAATCATGCTTAATATTTTTAAAATAAAGGTATTTTTCTTTGCTCCATTAATAAAATTTATTTTAAAGAATCCCGGTGTAATGAAATCAAAACTGTTTTTAAAGGCAATGTTGATTTTCCCTAAAATGGTAAGTAAAACATATGATAAAAAAATAGATAGAAGCGGACCGGACTACCATAAGGCTTTAGAAGCCGGATTAACACATATTTTCAATAAGCCGAAGGAAATTATTGATCTGTGTACTGGTACAGGGTTTTCTGCATTTAAAACTGCCGAATTTTTCCCATCATCTTCCATTGAGGCAATAGACCAAATTACGGAAATGCTGGATATTGCACGGGGAAAAGCTCAAAAAAGCGGTAATACTAATATAAACTTTAAAATAGGAAATGCTGCAAAATTGAATTATGAGAATAATAGATTTGATTTTATAGTAACATCCAATGCACCAATATACTTATCTGAAGCAGTTCGTGTATTGAAGCATGAAGGTCTTTTGCTTGTAGTCTTTTCATTTTCCGGAGATGCATTTGTTACTATGGAAGTTCATATAGCTAAATATTTAAAGAACAGTGGAATTGCATTATTGAAAATGGAAAGTATAGGAAATGGAGTATATATTCTCGGGCAGAAAACCAGATAAAAATTTCCAACAGGATTTCAAGGTGTCTACCAAGATCAGTATATATCAGTGTTTTGAACTCTACTTTCTCTTTGTTCCCTTGTTATAAGTTAGATATCAGGATGCAACCACGTGAACGAAGGGAAGACCTTCCCTTTCCAGATAGATAATAGTGTACCTTAAAAAAACCTTTTTATTTGACAATTCAAATTTATGCGTTTAGTATTTGAAGTAGCAATAGTTTTTGTTTATTTTAATATTATGTTACTAAAAACTAATTATTGTATGCTTGGAATCAATAAAAAATGATCTTATAAAGAAGGTTTATGTGAACAGAACATATAATGCTTTTGATACAGCAAAAAAACAATTTGATAAAATTGCAGATATATTAGATCTGGATACTGCAAATAGAGAATTTCTTAGAGAACCTGTAAGAGAGTTTCACTTTTCTATACCCGTCCGTATGGATAATGGTAAAGTTCAGGTTTTCAAAGGTTTTAGAGTTCAACATAACGATGCACTGGGCCCTGCTAAGGGAGGTATCCGGTTCCATCCAATGGAGACAATAGATACTGTAAAAGCTTCAGCGATGTGGATGACCTGGAAATGTTCAATTGTGGATATTCCTCTGGGAGGAGCTAAAGGGGGAATAATTTGTGATCCCCATAATTTAAGCCTAAGAGAACAGGAGCGTCTATGCAGGGGCTGGGTAAGGCAGATGGCAAGAAATATTGGTCCCCTACTGGATATTCCAGCCCCTGACGTAATGACAACAGGTCAGCATATGCTCTGGATGCTTGATGAATATGAAGTTATCTATGGCGGTAAATATCCTGGTGCAATAACAGGAAAACCGGTGGGAATGGGTGGGTCTCTTGGAAGAATAGAAGCTACAGGATACGGACTTATATTTACAGTTAGAGAAGCTTTAAGGGAAATGAATATACGTTTAGAGGAAACAACAGCCAGTGTTCAGGGTTTTGGTAATGTAGCACAACATGCAATTGAACTCTATAACAAATTAGGTGGAAAAGTTATATCAGTTTCCTGTTGGGACCAGGAAAGTAGTGAACCTAGAACATATAGAAAATTAAGTGGTATAGACCTACAGGAACTACGTAATATTACAGATAGTTTTGGTGGCATAGACAGAAACAAAGCAATAAAACTAGGTTATGAAGATTTACCAGGAGATTACTGGATAAATCAAGATGTTGAAATACTAATACCAGCTGCTTTGGAAAATTCTATAACAGAAGAAAATGCTTCTAAAATTAGTAATAAAGTTAAACTTATTGCAGAAGGAGCCAATGGACCCACTTCTTCAGAAGCAGATAAAATAATACAGGAGAAAGGTATATTCCTTATACCCGATTTTCTGGCAAATGCAGGTGGTGTTACCTGTAGCTATTTTGAACAGGTTCAAAGTAATTCCAATTATTTTTGGAGTAAAGAGGAAGTACTTAGTAAGCTGGATAATAAAATGACTGATGCATTTATAAGTGTAAGTGATTTGGCTAAAAAAATGGATTTATATACTAGAGATGCAGCTTATATTTTGGCAGTTGATCGTGTTGCAAAAGCCTGCAGTAATCGGGGCTGGACTTAAACGTTCATGAATAATATCTGCGAATTTTCCCGAAAAACATTTATAGATAACCAATTTACCTATATAGGGAACGGCAGCTTTGGAGGAAAAGCTGAAGGACTAAAAATACTCTACGAAATATCCACTAATGAAGGATTTGACAAATATCAAAGTTTCGAAGTTTCTATCCCTAAAACAATTATATTAACTACAACATGCTTTGATCAATTTATAGAGCAAAATAATTTATACCCTTTTGCATTGTCTAATTCTAATGATATCCGGCTTGCTCATCAATTTCAAAAAGCTTCCCTGCCTGCTAATATTCTTGGAGATTTAAGAGCAATATCTACAAATGCAAAAACACCACTGGCAATTAGATCATCAAGTCTTATAGAAGATTCAGCTAAAACACCTATGGCAGGAATATATGCGACAAAAATGATTCCAGGAAATCAACCTGATGCAGACACCCGATTTTTAAAACTTTGTGAAGCAATAAAATTTGTATATGCTTCTACATTTTTTTCGGCTCCTAAAAGCTCTCTAATAGCAACTGGTAATGATATAAAAAAAGAAAAAATGGCAATTATAATACAGGATGTAGCAGGTTTACTTCATAACAGACAATTTTATCCTGATATATCCGGAGTTGCCAGAACATTTAATTACTACCCTACAGGACACTCAAAATCAAAAGATGGGGTAATAAGCCTGGCTCTGGGTCTTGGTAAGTTTATTGTCGATGGAGGAAATCCATGGCCATATTCTCCTAAATATCCATCATCCCCTCCACCATATAATTCTTTTAATGACATGATGAAAAATACCCAGAACTATTTCTGGGCTATAAATATGGATATTATTAAAGAGTATAATCCTGCTTCTGAGTCTGAATATCTTAAAAAACTTATACTTAAAGAGGCTGAATACGATAACACCCTTAAATATTCAGCATCCACATATGATCCAGTTTCAGATAGACTTAATTCAGGATTATTAGATAATGGTCCCAGAGTTATAACTTTTGCTCCGATACTACAGGATCAAGAACTTCCAATTAATAATTTACTCCTTAAATTAATGGATATATGTAAAACTAAATTAAATTCCCAGGTAGAAATAGAATTTGCAATAACAATATCAAGGGGCTCTAAAACAAAGAATATATTATCAATGCTTCAGGTTAGACCTTTAAATATATCTGAAGAGATAGTCGAAATAGATTTAAAAAAAATCGATGAAAAAAAAATAATTCTAAATTCATCTAACTCCATGGGAAATGGTAATATTCAAGAAATAAAAGAGATTATTTTTATCAACCCTGATGATTTTAACTTTAAAGACAGTTCAAAAATAGCAAAAGAAATTGAATTAATTAATACTCAGATGTTAAAAGAACAAAAAAAATATATTTTAATTGGTTTTGGTAGATGGGGAAGTTCAGACCCCTGGCTGGGAATACCAGTAAATTGGGCTATGATTTCCCAGGCTGGCGTAATAGTGGAGGCATCCCTTCACGGAAGGCCTGTAGATATGAGTCAGGGTTCCCATTTTTTTCATAATATTACAAATCTTAAAATACCATATATATGTATTGATGATTTTTCAAATGATTATCTTAATTGGGAATGGATAAATAGTAATTCTTATAATATAGATAAAAAAATAGTTAAAAGAGTTACTTTGGACAATTCTTTTAAAATTCTGATAGATGGAAAAACTCACAACGGAGTTGTATATCAATGAAAGAAATTGAGCCAATAGATACATTATTAAGAGATCTTCAGGAACGTAGTAAAGAACTTAACTGTCTTTATCAGGTGGAAGAGATACTGCATAAAGAAGAACTATCTCTTACAATGATGTTTAAAGAAATTGCAAATACACTTCCCTCAGGATTCCAGTTCCCACTTATTGCACAATCTAAAATTATATATAGAAATATTGAATATAAATCAAAAGATTATACAGAAACAAGTTGTGAACTAAGAGAAGGAATCTCTAACCAGGATAAAATTACAGGAGAAATAATTGTTTCCTACAAACAGGAATCACCCCAAACAGCATGTATACCTTTTTTAAAAGAGGAATCAAAACTTATAAAGACAATCGCAGATAGAATTAATTATGTTATATTATACAGAGATTTAAAAGATGTATTTTCTGAATGGCAGAGTATGAAAAAAGATACTCAAAAAAAAATATCAAGTGAATGGAGTATTATTCTTGATATGCTCAAGAGAGCAGATAGAAATCTATTTGTATATGTATCACAAAAAATGCTCCATTATCTTTGCTGGAATGGTATCAAAGAAGCAAAAGAACTTCTTGAAAAATATAATAATCAAAGTAAACTATACAAATCTACTCAAACTGCATATACAAACAGTCCAACAAATAAAGCAAGTATTGAAACATTGATTCAATTAAGTAAAGAAATTTTTGAAATTGCATCGTTATACCTTACAGATCAACATATTCTAAATAATATAAAAATCTGGATAGAAGAGGATAAATCAAGATTTTTAGTTAAAGCTCTGGATAACCAGAATTCCTCTTTAGGAACTATTATTGATGCAATAACCAGATACAAGCATATAACGAATGAAGGAACAGTTCTCTCTTCCAGTGCAGAAAAAGGACTACGTGTTTCACTAATTAGATATTTTTTCTCTGATCAACTTGATTTTATTAAAGTTGCAAAAAAACATATTAAAATTAAACATTACTACAATCTTATAGAGAAAATTATATATCCATCTGATAGCCATGGAAGACTGGGAGGTAAAAGTTCAGGCTTGTTTCTGGCAATGCAAATACTAAAAGAGGTAAAAGATAACCCGTTATTAAAACAAATAAAAACTCCAAATACCTGGTATATGACATCAGATGTAATGGTAAGCTTTATCCATTACAATAACCTTGAAGGAGTAATGGAACAAAAATATAAAAAACTTGATGAAATAAATATAGAATACCTCAATATAGTACAAATTTTTAAAAACTCTTTCTTTCCACCCGAAATTGAGAGAGGGCTTACAATGATAATTGATAATATTGGGGAAAAACCAATTATTGTACGAAGTTCCAGCTTACTTGAAGACAGCTTAAAAGCCACATTCTCGGGGAAATACAAAAGTCTGTTTCTTGCAAATACAGGAGATAAGGGAAATCGGCTTCATGCTCTAAAAGATGCAATTGCGGAAGTTTATGCTTCACTATTCAGTCAGGATCCAATTGAGTATCGAAGCGAAAAAGGATTATTGGATTTCAATGAAGAGATGGGAATCCTTGTTCAGGAAGTTGTAGGAAACAAAGTAGGAAAATATTTTTTTCCAAGCTTTGCAGGAGTAGCTTTTAGTGAAAACAATTTTAGATGGTCTTCCAAAATTTCAAAAGAAGATGGGTTTATAAGAATGGTTCCAGGTCTTGGGACAAGAGCTGTTGACAGATTGGCAAATGATTATCCTATAATGATATCTCCAGGTCAGCCAAACTTAAGAGTAAATGTAAGTCCAAAGGAGATTATAAAATATTCACCAAAGTTTTTTGATGTTATAAATATGGAAACTAATAGTTTTGAAACAATTGAAGCATCATCTATATTAAAAAAACTTGGACAACATATCCCTTTAATAAAACAAATGATATCAATCAATTCGGACGGTTACATACAAACACCTCTATCGTTATTTAATATGGATTTCACATCAGATGAAATAATAATTAATTTTGAGGGTTTATTTTCAAACACAGACTTTATTAAGCAGATAAAAGGAGCTCTTGATTTATTAAAATTAAAAATAGGAGAACCTGTAGATATAGAATTTGCTCATGACGGCAAAGATCTTTATCTTCTTCAATGCAGACCGCAAAGTTATAATTTAGAAAACAGCCCCTCTCCTATTCCGCAAAATATTAAAACTGATAAAATTTTATTTACTGCTGAAAACTATATTACCAATGGCCTTGTACCAGAAATTACCCATTTGGTCTATGTAGATCCAGAAGAATATAATTTACTAAATAATATTGAGGATCTAAAAAAAATTGGCGAAGCTGTTGGTAAACTTAATAAGATTCTACCAAAACAACAGTTTATACTTATGGGTCCAGGGAGATGGGGAAGCCGGGGTGATATTAAACTGGGTGTTAATGTAAGTTATGCAGATATAAAAAACACCGCTGTTTTAATCGAAATAGCAAGAAAAAAAGGGAACTATACTCCAGACCTATCATTTGGAACTCATTTTTTTCAGGATCTTATAGAAGCATCAATAAAGTATATCCCACTGTATCCGGATAAAGAAAATATAATTTTTAACGATATTTTTTTTAGTCATGGAATAAATCTTCTTTCAAAATTATTACCCGAATTTTCTTATTTGGAATCTACCCTAAAAGTGATTGATATTCCTAATTCCTGGGATGGGCAGATATTAAAAATTCTAATGAATTCTGATCTTAATAAAGCAATAGGATTTCTTTATGATCCACAAAGCTATCATAAGAGTAATCTTTCTTCAGATAAAAATTATTCGGACCAAAGTAGGGGATTCCCAGCTTCCAAGGAGGATTTTTGGAGATGGAGATACTACATGGCAGAAACAATTGCATCAAAACTTAGTGCCTCCCGTTTTGGAGTAAAAGCCTTTTATCTGTTTGGAAGTACAAAAAATGCATCTGCCGGCCCCTCTAGTGATATAGATATTCTTATACATTTTACTGGAAATAATAATCAAAAAGAGAGTCTTATAAACTGGTTGGAAGGATGGAGTCTTACCTTAAGTGAAAATAATTACCTTAAAACAGGTTATAAAACAGATGGTCTTCTAGACATACATTTTATTACAGATAAGGATATTGAGAACAAAACCAGTTATGCATTAAAAATTGATGCAGTTACTGATGCAGCACATAAACTGAAAATTAAAAACTAGATTAGTTCTCTTTTTGATGAAAGAGGGTCTGAGGGGTCAAAAATGATTATACTTAGCTCCTGTCCATCATGGGATCCATTAAAACAAATCGTTTTACCAATTTTATCATTCCAGTTACCTGTTAGCCTTGTTGATTCATGTATATGACCATGCATTGTTATTAGAGGTTGATACTTACTAATAAAATCTTTTATTGCTATGGAGCCAAGATGAACATCCAGAGGAACATGATCTATAAATTTACCATCAAGATCCCCTCGGTCCAATTGAGTTTGGTATGGTGGTGAGTGAAATAAAAATATGGAATTACTAAGATCATTGGCTTTGGCAATTTTCTCAAGATCAAGTTTTATAGTCCTATATTTATCTTCCGGGTCTTTAACACCAAAACTGATTATTCCTTCTTCTGGTGCTATTGACCCTGGGGGAATAAAACGAGAGACATCATATCTTTCCCAATCCTTGAATAAAAATGGAGTAGGAGGAACATAAGAATAACCATGAATATCGTAATCCATCCATTTCAAATGGGAATCATGTATGTAATACCACAAACCATATTCTTCAATAATACGAATTTCTACTTCAAGAGCTTTACTATCGTCGTTTCCTGGAATTATAAATATTTCAGGATAAAGATCTTTTAAATTATCTTTTAATTTCTGTAACTCTGGTAATACAAATAACATAAAAAAATTATTGTTACTGTTTTTAGATTTTATGTTTTTTATTGATCTGCTTAAATCTCCTCCAATAAAGACAGCATCAGGAGTAAATTTAGTTATTTGCTTAAATAGCTTTTTATATTTTGATTCATTACCGTGGAGATCCGAGGTAAACAGACATTCAAGTTTAGCTTTCATCCATTTAATACTTCTACTAACACTTCATCGTTTACAGGTGATAAAAATGTGGTTCCCTGATTTTTCTGCAGAACAAACTGTACAGAACTACCCTTCTTCTTTTTATCCTTTTTTAAAGCATTTATTATTGCTAATGTGTCAATATCATCTGGTGTTTGTAAATTATATGAATATTTTTCTACAAGTTTTAAAACTTCTGTAAGCCAGTTAGAATCTGTAACTCCCATTATTACACCAGTTTTTAAAGCCTTAATAATACCCCATATTACTGCTTCTCCATGAGAAAAGCCGGTAAAATTTGAAACTGATTCCAGGGCATGTCCAAAGGTGTGACCCAAATTCAAATGGGCTCTTATGCCAGATTCAACAGCATCCTGTTCCACGTACCATGCTTTGACCCCAATTGATAGTTCAACAAGTTTAATCAGGACATCATGATCTCTTTCTAAAACAGCTTCATACTGGTTAGTTAAAATGTTTAAAATTTCTGTATCCCAAAGTAATCCATGTTTTATAATTTCTGCCAAACCACTCATGTATTCTCTATCTGGTAGTGAATCCAATAAATCGATACATATTCGAACTTCTGCAGCTGGAGCAAAAGTACCAATCATATTTTTAAATTTAAGAAAATCTATGCCTGTTTTTCCACCTAATGCTGCATCTGCCATAGCCAGGAGGGTTGTAGGAATAAGAATAATTTCTGCACCCCGCATATAGATAGATCCTGCGAAAGCAGTCATATCACAGACTACCCCTCCTCCAACACCTACAAACAGAGAATCTCTGGCTGCTCCAACATCTACTGCTTTGGATAAAATAGCTTCAATGCTATCCCATTTTTTTGTAATTTCACCTGGTTGAAGTACTATCTCTTCTACAGGAATAGTATTTGGAAAAAGCTTTCTTGTATTTGTATCAAATACTGCCAATACTGATTTATGCTCAAAATATAATAAATCAATCAAAGAGAGAAATCTAACTGTAGTTTTTTTATTACCTATAATAACGGTATGTTCTTTCAAAACAATCCTACTTGAGCATATCCTTTATAAGTGACTTAATAAAAGGATCTAAAATAGAATAATATCTTTTATTACCCTTTACTTCGGATGCTACAATATCTTTTTCCTTCAGAACAGCAAGATGCTGGGAAATTACTGGCTGAGATTGATTAAGACAAGTCCATAACTCTGTAACACAGGCATCCTCATTTTCTATAAGACATAAGATCTTCAGTCTTAAGGGATGGCCGCACACCTTAAGCTTCTCTGCATAAGATTCAATAATTATACCGGAACAACATGTTTTTTCTTTCATATATACAGACATTACACATTATATACTCTTTTTGCAAGTAACTAAGAAAAATGGTTACTAGAATTTCATAAAACTCCATTAGTAATTTTAGGTGTTTCCATATTTTACAATTGCATGGCGAATTGCACATGAAATTATAGACATAAAAAAGCTAATTAGAGCTAAAAATTGTTTTATATGTTATCAGTGCAATTAGCTGCCATTGAAATGAATACGTTCTTTGCTTATTATCCGTGTATGGAATCTATCTATTTTGATTGGGCTGCTACTGCACCCATTTTACCCGAATTACCACAACTAATCTCTGAAGCATTGTTAAATTTTCAGGGCAATCCATCTTCTATACACTCCTCTGGAAAAAAATCAAAAACAGAGCTGGATTATAACAGAAAAATATTCGCAAAATTATTGGAGACTAAACCAGAACAACTTATATTTACTTCAGGAGGATCTGAATCCAATAGTATTATTTTCTCATCATTATTTTTAAAAAAGCCGGGATCACATATAATACTTTCTGCAATAGAACATCCTTCAATTTATGAATTTGCAACAAATCTTAAAAATTTTGGGTATGAAATTGATTTCATTAAACCAGCTGCAAACGGTATTATTATTCCAGAAAATATAGAAAAACACATTAAAAAAAATACTACTTTGGTGTCAATAATGACTGTTAATAATGAAACCGGTGCAATTCAGAAAATAAATGGAATTGGTAAACTTATTAGAAATTTCGAACAAACAAACGGTAGAAAAATTCATTTTCACACAGATGCAGTACAGGCATTAGGAAAGATTCCTTTTAAACCAGGACTATTAAATATTGACTCAGCTTCATTCAGTGCTCATAAAATTGGGGGTCCCAAAGGAGTAGGAATGCTGTTTTTAAAAAAACCTTTAAATGTAATCTCTTCTGGAGGTGGCCAGGAATTTACAATTCGTCCAGGCACAGAAAATATAGCTGGTATAAAAGCTTTTGCAAGAGCAATGGAAATTAGCCTGGAGAAATTAGATATAAACTATAAACTTGTTCAGTCTTTAAAAACTATACTTATTGATGAATTAAAGAAAATAAAAGGAATTAAATTTTTATTTGATAATAATTTTGAATCTGATTACTCTCCATATATTGTAAATGCTACTGTTGCACCCATTCCAGGCGAAGTTGTTGTAAGAATGCTTAGTGATGAAGGAATACAAATCTCAACAGGATCAGCATGTTCTTCCCGAAACAGTAAAAAAAAGCTAAGAGTACTTACAGCCTCGGGGATTTCAGAACAGGAAGCCTCAGG
>Ga0164318_10002208_pt1 | contig 17913 bp, 14 predicted proteins | sample GuaBasSedimGuay9_FD_113734 | JGI IMG/M metagenome (GOLD analysis project Ga0164318, IMG submission 113734) | Subseafloor sediment microbial communities from Guaymas Basin, Gulf of California, Mexico - Guay9, Core 4571-4, 0-3 cm | ecosystem: Environmental > Aquatic > Marine > Hydrothermal vents... | reverse complement strand
GTCAGCGATATCATGAACAACGCTATGTTTATCGCAATGAACAATGCTATAATCTTGTTTACTTTCTTTATCATTGCTCTTCGACCATATCCCAAGAGTATTTATGCTAAATAAATATTGCTTCTTAGTAACAATACTTTGTCTGTTAAAAAATAATTTACCGTAAAATTTAATTGAATTTTAGGTAAGAAAAGGAAAAGGTCATTTGACTAATATACTCTGCAGTTTTGTTTCTTCTATTATGGGTTCGAAGGGTATTCCTTCGCCTTTGAAGAACTTTGTGGAAAACTCATAGTATATCAGTCGTAAAGATTGTATACCTACAGCAAGAGCCTCTATGGCCAAGACTAGAAAGTTGGCCACAAGATAGCTGACTATTTCGCCTGCAAACGTGGCCATGATTTCTGCTAGTACCCCGAAGGCTTCATGAGCCATTGCAAAGGCTGCGAGACGTATGTATGAGAGAGAGTTGGCTGGATATGCGATGACCATTTCTAGTATTTCAGATATTGCATGCATAAGTTTCTCTGAGTTCTTGGTATGAATGAATTCGTAGACTCCATACCCTATGATTGCGCCTATTGATAGAAGTAAGGTATAGATTGCGGGTTGTATTGAAGGATTGGAAAGTATTCCTAAATTGAAGTTGTTTATAGCGAGATGATAGACGATGTATATGCCTGAGAGATAATATATTATACCCATCAATGCTGTTCCACTAAAAATGGCTCCGCCGAAATCTCTAATTCTAAGGTTATTTATCGTGTTCAAAGTCATTGATAAGAGGAGCTGTATTACTCCGAAAATAAGTGCTATAGTTATTATCTCATTTATATTATGAAGCGGGCTAAGTAGTATCGGATGTTCTGAAAGTGGCTTAAGAAATATTATAAAGCCATAGAGTATTCCGAAGATTATGCTTGATATTCCTGAAAGCGTCGCTAACGCTCCAAGGCTCTGTGCTCCTTCTTCGGATATTCCGAATATCCTGTATTTAGTCTTCAGTAGCCAGAGTCCAAAGAGGAATATGAGAAAGCCCTGACCGATATCTCCGAACATCATACCGTACATTATTACAAAGAGAACTGTGAGGATTAGGGTTGGATTAATTTCCCAATAGCTTGGTGTTCCAAGCATAGCTGTCAATGAGTAAACGTATTTAAGCCAACCTTTATGTTCAACATATGTCGGTGCTTTTTCACCAAATTCTACGTCTTTTATCTTAAAGTAGAGTATTCTAGGAACTTTCTTTTTAACTATTTCGACAAATTGATTCTTATACTTAGCTGGTACATATCCCTCAGCGAGTGCTATTCTTCTGTTACGGAAAATTCTCAATTCGCTAATGGACGGTTGAGCCTTATACATAGCTTCAACAATGACTTCATAGGAAAGTATATACTCTATATTGTTTAGGACTTCTTTAGATTTCTGTATGTATACTTCTATTATTTTTTCGTTACCGGCTGCTATCAATTCTAGATCTGTTTTTATATCCTCACTAATTTCTCTCAGCTTAAATGTTGCTTCATCTGCTTTATCCAATATTTCTTTGAGCATTTCATACCTTTTTTCTTCTGCAAGTGTGCGAGGCTCAATTTTGCCCTCTTTTATCATTAGTAATTTGTTTACAAGTTCGGAGATATCTTTTCTATCGATAAGTTCAGCTAGTTTTCTTATCGAAACTTTTCTCTTTCTTATACCGTCGAGAATAAAGAATGCAATAAGAACTATAGCCGCTCTCTCTATATCTTCCTCTAGTTCTTTTATTTCTTCATTTATCTTTTTAATATCCTGTGGTGTTAGATAGTATCTTATGAGTGGATATTTTTCTCCAATATTGGATATGTTTTCAAAAGTTTTTTCTTCTTCGAGGACAAACGCTACAACTTTTTCACTGTTAATGTTGAACGTTTCAATAGATGCTTTATAGAATTCTGTGTCCGAAATCAGGTTTTGCACTACTTTTTCTTCACCTATAAAGATCGCTATCCAGGATTCTGGAAGGTTTTGCACTACTTTTTTCTCTACAAGGTATTGTAACGATTTTCTGATGAGATAAAATCTATTATAACGTAACAGAGAGGCTAGGAATGGTTCACAGAAGATAATGTCCTTTTCCTTTTCACAAATATCTTCTTCAACTAATGTCTCTTCTAGTTTGTTCTCTTTTAGCACTTCGAGAGCATATTCTAAAGCCCTTGATGTTAGTCCCAGTCTCTTTAGAAGGGCTTCTTCTTTATTCTTGTAAATTCTTCTGGCAAGTTCTATTACTACAAGCTTGTTTATAACGTCTTCAAGTTTGGGTAATAGTTTTTTTATCTCCTGTATAACTTTATAAGTATTGGATAGAAGTTCCATCCTAGAAGTTTTCTCAAATTCTATTGCGTCTTTTACGATGTTTGCTACTTCGGTGAGAAGATTATATACTTCCTTCTTTATCCTATTTTTCTCTTCTTCAATTCTGCTAAGAACAATTTGTGGTTTATCATAAAACCATTCAGGAGGCTCTAAGCTTTTTCTTTCGAATAATTGTTTGACCTTTTCTACCTCGTCTGCTATTTCTCTTTCATATATTAATACCAGAAAGTATGTGTCTTCTGTAACCTTTATTCGCCTAACAATCACGTCGATTTTTCTGAGTTCAGCTATTGCATCTGTTACATCTTCTTCTCTAACACACATACAATCAATTATGGTCCTAATGCCGGGTTTTCCTATGAGTTCTGGAGAAATATTCATCTCGATGAGTCTTTCTACAATTTTTCTCAATTTTTCCAGTTTTTCATATTCGTCTAGAAATTTTTCCAGTTTCTTTCTCAACTCGTCCTCTGGTCTAAGTATTTTTCTAACAGTTTCAACAGCTTCATAGATATCCAAGGTTGAGGGGCTTACTCTCCCCTCTAACACTTCTCTAAGCAACGCAGGCATCATGTGTTCCAGGTCTGCCGTGCTTGGTTGAAGGTAAACTTTACCGAAGACTGTAAGCGCATCCATTAATTCGACCTCATGTTCAACTGGTACTGCTATCCTGAACCGGGCCATTTTTTCTGGAACTAGCATTAGCTATAACACCCCTAGTTTCCCCAATTTGCTATTCATATACATAGTTATAAATATACTATATTATTAATCCTGGTATTTCTGCTTAGAAATCAGAAGAAATAGAAGATGTTTTACCAAAAAACTTTTCCTTCCATGCAAAAAAACGGTCGATATATGAATCAAATGCATTTTTTTCCAATAAGTATTTTCCATACAAGTATAAAGCATATGAAGCTTTGATAGCGCGCTCTGGAATAGGATACGAAGGAACGCCCCTACGGTCAAACTCTTCTCTTTCCAAAATTGCAGCCTCACTCCAACCCGTGTCAACTCCTATTATAGGTTTTCTAGATTCTCTAGATATCATGGTAATCTTTCGAGCCAGCTCTATAGGATCGGGTATGCCTGGAACCTGGTGTAACGCTAATACAACAACGATATCGATTTCATCGCTTCTAACAAGTATCTCTGTAGCCTTAACAAACATTTCAGTTGTAGCTGAACCAGTCAAGTCTACAGGATTCCCGAGTTGGGAGAACTCTGGAAACACTCCTTTTTCCTTTAATTTTTCCAACTCTTCTCTAGTCTCTCCCTTTAGCTCTGGAACTTTCAATCCGAGGATTTCCGCCATGTCAGTTGCCATAACCCCCGCGCCACCACCATCAGTAATTATGCCTACACGGGGTCCCTTTGCAGGTGGTTGCATTGACAAGGCTTTTGCTAAATCGAACAATTCCTCAAGATCATAAGCTCGTATAACTCCGCTACGCCTAAAGGCTGCATCGTATATTTCGTCTACACCCGCTATTGCTGCAGTGTGTGATGCGGCGGCTCTTTTCCCAGCCTCTGTTCGACCTGCCTTTAAAACTATTATTGGTTTTTCTAGAGACACTTTAGATGCGACTTCGACAAACTTTCTACCGTTTTTAATGTTCTCTATGTATAGGAGGATCACCCTAGTTTTTTCATCATTCTTTAAGTATTCTAAGAGCTCATTTTCGTCAACATCAGCCTTGTTTCCAAAACTGACGAAATACGAGAGTCCGATATTTTCTCCAGACATGTAGTCTAGAGCCGCTGTGCCAACAGCGCCGCTTTGAGATAATAGTGCAACGAAACCTTTTGGAGGTCTAGGTGTACTCACCGCCTTTTTACCCGTAGAGAGCTCCTTATAGTAAGGAAGAAATATTGTATCGAGACCTGACCAGGGCGAAAATATTCCTATACAGTTTGGTCCTATTATCCGCGTCCCATACTTTCTAGCTATTTCTACAACTTTGTTCTCTAAGTCTCGTCTCCCAACTTCGCTGAATCCTGCAGAAATAATTATAACCGCTTTAATTCCCTTCTTTCCAACCTCTTCCATGACTAAAGGGACAATCTTTGCTGGAACAACGACAACTCCAAGGTCAACGTCTGATGGTAATTCCAGTACAGACTTGTATACTCTTTCTCCTAGAATGTAGTCTGCCTTCGGATTGACAGCATATACATTTGCTTTTAGAATTCCCTTTTTACAATTCTCTAAAAGTATTTTAAATATAACATGCCCTGGTTTATCTTTTTCCCTTGATGCACCTATAACAGCAATTCCTCGTGGATAAAAGAAAGGTTTAAGCATTCCATAATCCATTTTTATCGTTTTAATGGTGTTCTACCAATAAAAATTCTTTAGCTTGTTGTTTACGTATATCAATTTCCAGTTGAAGTAGAGGTTAGTTTTGGAATTCTGATTCTATATGAAAGTAATATTATGGATGACTTATAACTTTTCAAAATAAAATACAGACAACAACACTCCTAAATCATTAAAAAATAAACAACACCTCCCAAAACACAAAACAATAACTACAAACCCATTTTACTTTCACAATACTATTAAAGCCCCTGATAAACCCCCTCTTGTATAATATTTCATCAGAAATAAAGCAGGGTGGCGATTGTGGAAAAACCTTACGTAATGGAAAGAGGAAATTCTCTCGTAAAGAAGGCTGAGGAGGATTATTTAAAGAATAGAGACTGGGAAAAATATGAGAATGCTAATAGTAATACTAGTTATAGTAATTTTCGTAATTTTATTTTCGAACGACTTGTAAAAAGAAAAGAAGTTCTTCTAGAATATCTTCCGTCCAAACCAGTTGAGCTCCATTATCGGGGAGACATACACATCCACAAGCTTCCCGACAGTTTGTGGATACCATATTGTGCGGGATGGAGCTACAAGAAAATACTCCAGATGGGACTTAGAACACCTACGATTGTCTCTAAGCCGGCACGTCATTTCAGTACGGCAGTAACACATCTAACAAACTTCTTTTTCATGGGAGCGCAAGAATGGACAGGAGCTCAGGCGGTTAGTGCTTTCGACCTGTTTGCAGCCCCTTTTGTCAACGAGGATAAACTTCCTTATAAGGAGGTAAAGCAGCACCTTCAGGGAATGTTGTTTGAACTTAATTATCCTGCTAGGGCAGGATATCAAAGCCCATTTACAAACATAACTCTCGTAATGGACACTAGCAAGGACATGCTTGAAGGAGAAGCCATACATTCTGGAAAAAGTATCGGAACCCTAGGCGACTACATCGACGAGGCTATATCGATAAATAGGGCGCTTTTCGAGCTCTACAAAGAGGGAGACGCCATAGGACAACCGTTTACATTTCCAATACCAACCTTGATGTTAACCAAAAATTTCGACTGGAACGGGCGCAGATGGGGCGACCTAACAGACCTGATTTTCGAGGCGCTCGCTAAGAAGGGCACCGCCTACCTTCTCAACGGTTATTCAAGCAACGTAGAAGCATTATATGCGATGTGTTGCAGACTTACAATAGACGTAGAACACGTCATGTCAACTTCTACAAGCTTTTCTCTAAGACTAGACCACGCAAGCGAAGAAGATGCCATGGAAAAATTCCTCAAAAGTGAGAAAAGAACAAGCTTTGGCATTTGGGCTCTGCCAGATGCAACAGGCAGCATAGGCGTAGTCACATTAAACATGCCAAGACTAGCTTTCCTAAGCCGCGGCGAGTGGAGTGAATTCGAAAACCTCGTCGACAGTATACTAGAGCACGCGAGAAAAGTTCTTCTCACCTGGAGAGAGCGCTATGAAAAATCCCTCAAAGCTGGATTCATGCCTCTCACAAAAACCTACCTGGGGCACTTTAAACATCACTTCAATACAATAGGCATAATTGGACTCCCAGAAGCTGCTGCCAACTTTATTCGCGACCCTACTATCTGGACGGAGGGCAGCTACAAGGATATGCAACGCGCGGTTGACATAGAGAAAAAGATGGTGGCCTATATCAGGAAGAGGGCCGAAGAGCTGGAAGAAAAAGACGGCTATCTTTACAACGTAGAGGAAATTCCCGGAGAAAGTACAGGATACAGGCTTGCCAAACTCGACATGGAATACTTCAAGGAGGAGTATAAGAACGGAGAACTCCTAATACCGAGCGATGGCATCGTGCCATTCTACAGTAATAGTGTGGTTCCATATTACGCTGATGTGTCTATATTTAGAAGGGCTATATGGGAGGGCGAAGTTCAGCAAGAGTTTACTGGTGGTGTTATGATGCACCTCTTCCTAGCGGAGCAGCCAGACCCCAAGGCTTTGCGCAACCTGATCCAGAAGATAGTTGTTAACACAAAAGTTGTCTACTTTAGTATTACACCAACGATAACTGTATGCAGAAAGTGTGGACATAGCGTCACAGGGTACATGAACGCTTGTCCGCGGTGTGGGAGCGAGCACGTAGACCACTGGAGCAGAATTGTAGGTTACTACAGACCAGTAAGCAACTGGAACATAGGGAAGAAGGCTGAGTTCAAGCTCAGGGTACAATACAAGTCTGTTGCATAATTTTTGCTTAATCCAAGTTTTTAACAATCCAGTTTTTGTCCTTTTTGAAAAGTACGGCTACCGGATGTTCTATAGGATAAAATCTGCAACTAAATACACTGATTAGTCTTCCGCCAAACATGATTTCGTATCCTTTAGGATATGGCTCATGAGCCCTTATTAACATCTTTAATTCATTATTTTCAAGGAATTGGCTTAGAGCTTTCCTGCCATAGTAAAAGGTGCCTTCTCCTCTTATATTTGGCTCAAACCAATCAATATCTTCTCGTGGATCATTCCACAATATTTCAAATGCAACTGAGTTAGCAGGGATAATGTCATTTTTCGGGAGCGAAAAGATGTCTTTGACTTCTTTTAAATTTCTCGCCAGTCCTCCATGCATTCCTATGATAGCGTTGTTTATTAAGACTGAATAGCTTAGATTTGCGAAAAGTTTTGAGAATTGCCTGTAGGCTTCATAACCATACAAACCTACAATTTTTGTTTGAAAACCATATTTTTGATTCATTATAGGAGATTCGTGGTTGCCTCGAATAAGAAAAACATGTTCAGGAGACTCGAGTTTTTTGCTCAGAAGATATAATATATTCTCGAGTTGATAGATTCCTCTATCCACATAGTCTCCGAGAAATACAATATATTTTGCATCGGTTTTAAATGCAGAAAGCGTTGAGAAAATATCTCCATGGGTGTCTCCAACAACTAGTATATTGTCTCCCTCTATCTCTACCAACTGGGGCTCGTGCTGGAAGAAATCTGTAGCTTCATCTAAAAGAATCTGTAGCTCATCTAAGCTTAGCTTGGCATTAATGGGATCTTCAGTTATTTTATTGATAATTTTTTCAAGTTCCATGTTGAAAAAACCTACTCTAGAGGCTCTCCTCTACAGTAAACTATGCCACGAACTCTTCTGACAAAGTTTGGGCATAAGTAACATTGTAGGAATGAAATTTTTTTCTTTAGAACAGGACATTCAACTGCTTCCTTTTTCATATTAGAAATCATCTTCTTAGATAATGCTCCTTCTATCTGTTTTACTAATTCTTTCGGAGTTCTCATGGCTCTTGGAAGTTTCTCAACAGGAACTTCATATTTGTAGTCTTTTGCTTGCATATCGTTTTTTAATATTCTACTCTTTCTTATTGTTTTCGAAGAGGATTTTTCTTAAGCCTTTCTTATTAATTTCTTCTAAAAGTCCTTTCCAACCCTTCGTTCCAAGGATCTCTAATATCTTCTCCCAATTGATGAATGTCACAACGAGCATTACAATAACAAATATCACTATCGACACAACAACACTTTCCCAAAATTTTTCTCTACCCAAGGTCTCGACGACGATTCTACCCGTATAGGCTGTAAGAACACTTATCAGGATTTTTCCAGCTGTAATAGATACAAAGAATTTGAGGACATTATATTTCATTAAGCCAAGCAAAGCTATGATAACATCGTCTGGTGACGGTGTAGCTGCAAAGAGAAATACAGCCAGAGCGCCATAATTTCCAAGAATTTCCCTCATTTTTTCCAATTTTTTCTTACTTTTATCGCTGATGAAGACTGAAGCACCTCTACTTAGATAATATACAGCAAGCTTGCCCACTCCTCCACCTATACCGCTTACAACACCAACGAGAAAAGGATTACTTCCGGGAATATATGCCGCGTACAGGTATACTGCAACTAGGTAGGGTATCGGGATGAAAGGTATGAGGTTACCTACAACCGATACAACAAATATCCCTAGGTATCCGCCAAAAATGTCTGCTATTTGGATAAGTAGGTCAACGATGTTTTCCATAATACTCCAGCCTTTTATATCTTCTCAGAGTTATTTTAATCAGATGCTTGATACGAGAAACCTATTGAGCAAAAAGGGGTACGAGTTCTATTATTATGTAGAAGAGCCTGTAAATCCTGAATACTCGAATATTACATTTGACAACATAATCTCTTTTCCTCCAGAAGTTCACGGTCACCTTAAACTCTTGAAGGGAAAAAAATTGTACAGACACCAATATGAGGCTTACATTTCCTTGAAAGAAGGGAAAAACATCATATTAAAGGCTGGAACTGGCAGTGGAAAGACCGAAGCGTGGATACTTTATGCCATAAAAGAGAATAAGAAAGTTCTAGCCATATATCCCACGCTGGCTTTGGCAAATGACCAAGTTAGTAGACTCAGGAACTTTGGTGAAAACCTTGGCTTCAAAGTTTTCTTAATAGACTCTGGTGAAAGGATGAGGCTATCTAAGGAGGGCTATAGTCTCGCAAATATCAGAAAGGAAATGAGAGATAGCGCTATTGTTGTTACAAACCCGGCTTTTCTGTTAATGGACATTAAAAGAATAGCTTCACAGCCTTCACGAAGCTTATTTCTCGAGTTTATAAGGAGTATAGATCTTGTTGTGATTGATGAGTTAGATTTCTATGGTCCAAGAGAGCTTTCTCTGCTATTTGCAATGATGAAGATTCTCTCGATGCTTTCTGAAAACAAAGTACAGGTGGCTGTGCTCACAGCTACTATTGCTAATCCCACAGAATTGTGCGATATTCTTAGAGATGTAACTGGAAGAGAATGTAGTATAATTGATGGAAACCCCTTCAAAAGGGAGAATAGAGTAATTATTGTTTTAGGAAAAAATCTAAAGATCCTATTTGAGGAAGCACAAGAATATAAGAGTTTTTTGGAGAAAAGTAGAGCTGGAAAGGACATAGTCAAAGCGTTATCAAATTATGACGAGTTTAAAAAACACGTTTATAAGGTTGTTGAAGCGCTCAGGGCGCTTGGCATAGAACTACCATCTCCATATATTGAGGTGAGCGAGATCTTAAAGGAATATTTGAAAGATGAGGGAGTGACCATTGTATTCACGAGAAGTATTGCTAAGGCTGAAGAGCTTTATAGAAAATTAAGATTTGCTGTTTCAGATGCAGAAAAGAATTTGTTAGCCTCTCATCATCATCTGATATCTAAAGAGAAGCGTTCAGAAATTGAATCGAAAGCTAGGAGAGGAGAGATACGTTTAATATTTTCTCCAAGAACCCTCTCGCAAGGTATCGATATAGGAACAATCGTTAGGATAGTCCACATAGGGTTGCCAGATGAGGTAAGAGAGTTTCACCAAAGAGAGGGAAGAAAGGGTAGAAGGACGAAAATACCATTTACTGAGTCAGTTATAATACCTGCTACAAGATGGGATAGAGAACTTTTGTCTAGAGGAGTTGAGACTTTCAAGGAATGGCTTATTTTTCCTCTCGAGATAACGCCGATCAACAAAGACAATCTTTACGGTAAAATGTTCTTAGCTCTATATAAGGTTAAGAGCGGTATTAGGCTGAATGCTGACGAAAGATCTCTACTAGAGAAGTTAGGATTTATTTCAGGAAAGACTCTTACAAAGAAAGGAGAAAAAGCTTGGTATAACATAAACTTCTATGAATTTGCCCCACCTTTCGGTATAAAAAGGGTTTTCAAGAGTGAACATGGGGAAAGGTATCTTGAAGATATATCTTTCAGTGATTTGGTTGAAAAATTCCAGGTAGGCTGTATTGATTACAGTTCTGACGGCATTGTAACTGCGATTGAGCTGGGGGGTAAAAGTGGTAGAACTGTTAGGAGAGTAGTGGTGTCGAGCTTAAACGAGTCTTCGCTATATAGTAGTGATTCCCTCTCTTATGCCTTAGAGGAATATAAGAAGATAAAGATCAAGTGGGGTGAAAAACCTAACATTTTCCTAGACTATATAAAGGGGAAAATAAGATCAGAGTCTATATGTAATGTCATTCCACCTACCTCTGGATTTGGAGTCTACGTAAAGATTCCGTATAAGGTTGTATGGATTGTTGAAGGTGAAGGAGGCAGGCTTATCGACACACCAGTAGGCACAATTATTTTGAGAAATAGAAGGGTTATAGAAGTTCCTTCAATGGTTGCAGGAAGATATAACGACTATTCCTATGGAAGGGTTTATGAGCTAGATCCTAGGGAAAAAATAGAACATATGAGACTTGGACTAGCTACGTTAATGGTATTTCTCAGAGAAAAATACAGGTTACCTTTGGGAATAATATCATACTCTCTCTCGAGTGTTGGTGGAAGAAAAATCCTAATACTGTGGGAGGAGGAAAGTGCTGGACTAATAGAAAAACTTGAGTGGGAAAAAGTCTATAACGAAATAGACGGCTATGTTCCATCAAACATAGCCGAGATATTCCTTCTATTACAGGATGAAGAAGCTCATATTGAATGGCTTTCGCTCGGAGGAAGATGGGATCTTGCAAAGGATTTTGCAAAGAAGATAGTAAGCTATGTCCTCCTAACAGATAAAATCAAACTACTGGTAAAAGACCGGGAAGTTTATATCCCTAAGCCTGGAAGGCATCTAAAAAAGCTTTCATTAGATACGATTATATTGCCATTAACAGAGGATAAGGATGTGGTCATAGGATATGTGGGCTTCTACGACGGAGAAGTATTCTACAGTCAAAAGTTCGTTAAAGAATATGGAAGGGTAAGTGGAGATCAAGAATCTTTTCAAAAGGAGCTAATGGAGCTTATCAATCAAAGCTTTGACATAATAGTGTATGATATTGAAAGGTTGAGAGAGGATCTACATTCTCTAGGACTTACCTTTCATGCAGCTCTAATAAGTGGTCTCATCCAAATGAAAAAGGTCCATGATACAAAGGTTGGCTTCACCGATGTGTTAGGTGAAAAGAACGTTACGTTAGAAGAGCTTTTTCAAGCGTTAAACCTTAGAACCAGGTATAGTTTAGCTGATATAAATAGCGAGCTAATGAACACTAGGGCTAGGATAAGAAATCAGCCTCTGCATAGGTGGTATTACTTTACAAAGTTTTTGGAAAAGAAGGCGAAAGAGTATTTAGAAGACGCTGTGAAAAACATCTACATATTATTCTATGTTGCAAAGAGCCTTAAGGGTGAAAAAGACGATAATAATAAATATATATAGTTTCTATAAACCTATAAACCTGTATGGTTTCTATAAAATCCCTCGTGGAAAGAATTTACTCTTCACCAGAAAAACAGGTATACGAGTGGATAATAAATCATGCTAAGAAATGCCAAAACACATCTCATAGGTTCTACAATCTCCTCGAAGACTTGGTTGCGGGAAAAAAGATCGATGTTGAAACTGAACTCGAGAATATAATGAAGTTAGAGGAAGAGGCAGACCATATCAGGAGGAAGATACTTGAACGTCTGGCTGTAATAGGTATACCTCCGTCGATCAGGCAAGATTATGTTAGAATAACTGAAAAAATCGACGGTATAGCAGACTGGATTAAAGCAGCGGCTCGTATTGTAAAGATTATGGGTGATATAGATAAATTGGATAAGGACTATCTTGAAGCTCTCCGCAATATGACGAAGATATCTTATGAGGCCTCAAAACTTCTCGTAGATGCATTAGAGAAGAGCAAGGAGAATTATAGGGATGCATTAAACATTATTAAAGAAATAGAGTTGAAGGAAGACGAGGGAGACAACCTATACATTAATACCCTGGCTTTATCTAGGCGTTACCAAGATTTTCTCTTGTTTAAACTGGTCGACAATATAGAAAACTCTATTGATGCAATAGAAGATGCAAGCGATATCCTCGAAGAGATCATAGTTAGGATAATAAGGTAGAGATGGTATGGGAGAGATACTTTTTATCATTCTCGTAGCTTTAGCTCTCTACGTTGCATGGAGCGTGGGTGCAAACGATGAAACAATGGCTCTAGTAGCTGGATTAAATGTCTACAGTATAACTTTGATAGTATTAGTAGGAGCAATTTTCGATTTTCTAGGGGCTGTTACTTTTAGCTACAAGGTCGAAGAAACACTTGGACAAAGACTGTTAACTTTCCCTTTAACATATCTTGATGCTTTAGTGATAGTTTTTGCTATAGCTTCGTGGCTACTTGTTGCTTCGCTGAAAGGATGGCCTGTATCAACGACTCACTCTGCGGTAGGTGCAGCAATCGGTGTGGGTCTATTTAAGATCGGTATAGAAGGGATTAACTGGAACGTGTTATCTGAAGTTGTGGGAGGATGGGTACTTTCGCCAGTTATTGGACTCGTGGGCGCTTATTTTGTCATAATATTTCTGAACAAAATTGCTAGTTTTGTGATCGATGGTTTCAATAAAGAGTTCTTCACAAGAAGAATTTCCGGATGGATGTTGTTTACGTGGGCAGGTCTTACAGCTTTCAGTAGAGGAGCAAACGATGTTGCCAACGCTACCGCCTTTATAATACCGTTTTTCGAAAACGTCAACTTTGCAAGAATCCTTGGAGGTGCTGGGATGGCTATTGGACTATTTATACTTGGTAGAAGAGTCGTCAAGAACGTTGGGCTGGAACTGGTAGAGCTAGACCCCTTAACGGCACTTGGCGTCCAGCTTGTAACAGCGCTTATTTTAACGATTGGAACGTTGCTAGGGCTTCCTTTGTCGGGTACCCATATCCTTGTCAGCGCCATAATTGGTGCAGGATTGGCTAAGAGGGTCTGGGTGAACACGACAAACCTCAAGGAGATATTGGCTACATGGGTAGGGACTTTTCCTGGAGCCGCCATTATAGCATATATTGCTTATCTAGTTTTGACGTTGTTGTAAGTTTGATGAGTATTTAAGTTTTATTCAATTAATTTTTTTAACGAATATTATCCGATTATCTATAGATTTAGTCAAAACATATAAAGGGTTGAGCTAAAGTATCTCATATGCGTAAAACAAAGATTATAGCTACTTTAGGGCCCTCTTCTTGGGAAGAAAACGTAATAAGAAGGCTTGTAGAAGAGGGAGTTGACGGATTTAGGTTTAACTTTTCGCATGCACAATACGATATATTCTCTAAAGTTGCATTTCTCATAAGCTCTCTTGAATATTCATATAGGTTACCCATAATCGGAGATCTTCAGGGTCCAGTTGTAAGACTAGGTGATCTTGAACCGCTAACCGTCAAAAGAGGTGAAGTCATATATTTTATCTATGGTGAGAAGGGTTCATCAGATGCTAGAGAAGTCCCCATTCCAAACAAGCTTGTCTTTGAAACTATAAGGGAAGGTGACGAGATCTTATTGGAAAGCGGTAGGCTGGCTTTCAGAGTCACTTCTGTTAAGGAAGGAAAGATTATAACCGAGGCTCTAGTAGATGGAGTCATTAAATCCAGAAAAACGCTAGCAATTAGGGGTAAGGACCTACCTTTATCACCCTTAACAGAAAAAGATGTATATGACATCAAATTTGCCGTGAAAAACGGCTTTGATGCTATAGCTCTAAGCTTTGTAAAAAGTGGAGATGACATCCAGAGATTGAGAGAAATACTATACGACCTTGATGCCGAGGAAATGAAAATTATCGCCAAGATAGAGACAAAAAGCGCTGTCGAAAACATCGACGATATTATTGAGAAAGCAGACATAATACTTGTTGCACGAGGAGATCTAGCAATATACTATAGGCTCGAAGAGATCTATAGGATTCAGCATTACATTGTAGAGAAAGCAAGAAGTAAAGGGAAACCGACAATAATAGCTACACAACTGCTCGAATCCATGGTCGAAAACCCCGTTCCGACACGCTCGGAAGTCGTTGACGTCATCACAGCTGTAAAAATGGGTAGCGATGCATTGTTGCTTGCGGGTGAAACTGCTGCAGGAAAGTATCCACTCGAAGCGGTAAAATGGCTTGTAAGGATAATAAACGAGGCAGAACGGGAAGAGAATGGTTTCAGCGACTTGGAACCAGAAAACCTTTCGGAAACTATAGCAAAAGGCGTTGTCGTGCTTTCCCATATTATAGGTGGAAAAATACTAGCCTATAGTGAAAAGGGAAGTACTGCTAGGCGTCTGGCAAAATTTCGTCCAACAAACGGAGCTTACGTATTTACTTCCAGTGTAAAGACATCGAGATACATGTCTCTTCTTAGAGGAATATATCCGATCCTTGTTGAAGGGCTAGATAAGACTTCACCCAGACTGTTTGATATTTTGCTAAAATATGCTCTTGACAAGGACATTGTAGGAATAGGAGACCTCGTGATATTTACAGCTGGCAGACGTAAGGGCACAACCGATGTTATTAGGGTTGAAAAGGTGAAACTTCATACAGACGTAGAACACTACGAGCATAGCTAACAGATACTTGGAATTTTTTCTTCAAGAATATATTTTTCTTCGTCCAAAGGCAGGATGTCTCTAATGTATACAATTTCTTCTTCAGGGATTACAGGTTTACCATTTTCAAGAGGAAATGTATATGGCAAAAAGATTTCTCCGTCTATGGTGTTTATTCTTAGTCCATTTACTGTTTTTATCTCTTTAAGGCTTTTTCCCTCGAGAACTTGTCTCAAAACATATATTGCTCCATTTATTGTAAACTGACCCTTCCCGATGTTTCTACCAATTGCTTGAGATATTTTTTCTGAGAGAAACTTTTTGGTCCTTTTCTCAGGCGGATAAGATCCCATGATACCTCCGACAATCACAATATTAGGTTTTTCGAAGTCTGTAGGAGACAATGGTGTAGAAGCCTCTGGGTCCAAAACAATTATTCTGTCGTATTCGAGTCTTTTACTTAGATCAATAATGCTTTCACGGTATACTTTAGAAACATAGCGTGAAAATATTTCTCTCTCGCACTCTCTCTTTACATTTGTTAACCATAACTGGTAGGGTGATGCGAGCAGAGCAGAATGTTTAATTTCGATAAACATCCATTTGCTTGTAAAAGGTTCCAAGTGCTCTATTACGATTATAGTTTCTTTCACAATTTTTCACCGAACAATATCAGCCAAGAGCGTGTTCTTCACTCTTTCTGCTCGTCTCTTCCTCATCATCTCAAAGATGTCTTGAAAATTCTGTCCTAAAACGAATAAATAATTATTGTCAGAGGGGTTCGAGTCTTCACCGAGGATCCGACCTTGCACGGTTCATCATTCAACCATAATATATGTGAACAAAATATTTCGGACTTTCGCCACTACAGTTGCGTCGGCTTTTTAACTAAATTTCCTCCAAATCTGTTACAAAATATTTATGAGAACTTTTAGACAACTGCAATGTTATCCATGCCTTAAGCTCTAGAGCGTTCTGTTTGTCTAGAACCAAGATTATCCTTGGACCACCAAGTGGGTCTTGACGGGTATAAATCTTGTTTACATGTATTTCTTTTAAATGTTTTTCAAGATCGTTTTTATACAAGCTGTATGGTATATTGAAGATAACATTCTCCTTGTTCTCAATAATCAATATTTCCTCCTCCATTAGAGGCCATTGAATCCATTCGCCAGACATTCTGCCTCAAAAACAATTGGCAAGACCTAAATATGTTGAAAACATTTAGAATAACGTCTCATGGCAGAGGAAACATATATTTTAAAAAAGCGCGCCGCGGAAGAGACTCTAAAATACATCAAGGATGGCATGGTTATAGGTCTAGGTAGTGGCTCTACAGTCAAAGTGTTTATTGATTTGCTCGGAAAGAAAATTAGTGAGGAGGGATATGTGATATACTTCATTTCTTCCTCTATTGACACCAGCATCTATGCATCATCAAAGGGGCTTAAAGAGACAACTTTTCTAGAACATGAGCCTGAACTTGCAGTAGACGGTGCGGATCACGTTTTACCGGGCCTGGTATTAATAAAAGGTGGCGGAGGAGCATTTCTCAGGGAAAAAATAGTGGACTATTATTCTAAAGAATATTTCATTATCGTAGATGAGACGAAACTTTCACCGCTAAGAGACTCCTTTAAAGTGCCAATTGAGGTTTTTCCTCAAGCATTTAAGCTGGTTATGAAGAAAGTGCTTGAAATGAGCGAAGTAGTAAATGCTGAGTTGCGAATAGCTGGTAGAGGAAAGCTTGGACCAGTAATCACCGACAATGGTAACTTCGTTCTGGATCTCTATATGGTGAATATTAAAGATTGGGAGAAACTTGAGGTTGAGTTAAATAGCATTCCAGGAGTCCTCGAGAACGGTGTTTTTGCAAAAAAGAAGCCTAGCAAAATATTTGTCGGAAAGAAGGATGGAGTAGTAGTTCTCCAAGAAACATAGTTGGGACAAAAAAGGTTATATTGGCTAAGGCATTCTCCTAAAGGGTTAGAATATGCCAGTTGAATATGATGAAGGTCTTGTCAACGAGCTAAGGGAGATGTTTAGGAACCTAGAAGGAGAGGTTACCATATACTTTTTCACCGATCCCGAGGCCGAATGCATGTACTGTAATGATACAGAGCAAATACTGGAGCTTGTGAAAATGACCTCTGAAGGCAAAGTTAGAGTTGTTAAGCTTACAAAAGATAGTGAGGAAGCGAAAAAGTATAACATTGACATGTTTCCAGCATTACTCATACACGGTAAAGATGAATGGAATATACGATATTTTGGGATACCAGCTGGCTATGAGTTTGGAGCCTTTGTAGAAGACATAATTGATGCGTCTAAGGGAAAAACAAATATCTCTCCGCATCTTGAGAAGATTTTACTAGAACACGTCACGAAGCCGACTAGGATAATGGTTTTTGTAACACCCACATGCCCTTATTGCCCCCTTGCGGTTAGGGCTGTGCACAGATTCGCTATGGTGAACAAAAACATTTATGGAGACATGGTTGAGGCTCTAGAATTCCAAGAGCTTGCAGACAAGTATGCGGTTTTTGCTGTGCCGAAAAACGTTATACAGATAAACGGTGAAGACAAACTGGAATTTGAGGGTGCGGCACCTGACCCATATTTTGTAGCAAAGATTCTGGAAGCTTACGGCGTTGAACCTCCGAAAGAACTACAAGAGGAGCTTTTGGGAATCACGGAGGTTCCGGAGACTTATATCGAAGAAGAGCATGAACATCATCATCACCATAGCCACTATCACTAAGCTTGAGTTCAAAGGAAAGATTAAATAGTGTTTTTCTTTCTGTTAAGTTGGCAGGTGATCATGATGCGGGGCGTAGAATAACTTGTACGCTTAATTTGTTGAGTGATCCTGCCC
>Ga0164318_10002207_pt1 | contig 17922 bp, 21 predicted proteins | sample GuaBasSedimGuay9_FD_113734 | JGI IMG/M metagenome (GOLD analysis project Ga0164318, IMG submission 113734) | Subseafloor sediment microbial communities from Guaymas Basin, Gulf of California, Mexico - Guay9, Core 4571-4, 0-3 cm | ecosystem: Environmental > Aquatic > Marine > Hydrothermal vents... | reverse complement strand
TTTTGAAAGCTCAAAATAAATGCTGTCAATTCTGTTTGCTCCTGCATTTACTGCTGTGTCAATTAGTTTGCCTACTTTTTCAAGTTCTGTTGTTTCTACCACAAATGTGTTGGTTGCTCTGTATCCTTTTTCTATGCTCTTTCTTGTTGTTGGATCCCATTCCATTATTGGGTCTATTCTGTAGTTTTGTGTTTCAATATCTTTTTCTCTTACTCCTGCTTTTCTCAGTTCTTTTATGACTTTGTTTGTTATTTCTTTGTTTTCTTGTTGTGCTTTTTGTGCGTTTTTGTTTTGTGTTTCTATTCTTATTGTTATGCTGGCTTTGTCAGGCATTATGTTTAGTTCGCTTTGTCCAATTGTTGTTATTGAACTGCTTTGCAGTTTATCTTTTAGAACCGTATCTGTTGTGCATCCTGTTGTTGCAATTAACAGGGCAATTATCAAAAAGATTATTGTGTTTGTTTTCATTTTTCCACCCTTGTTTGTGTTTTTTTGGCTTATATAAATACTTTATTTTTTTGTTAGGTTTTTGCCTAACATTTTTTTGCGTTTTTTGTTTTCTTTTATATGTATTGCCAGCAGTATTATTAGTATTATTGTGATAAATAAAAAGATGAAGCTTAGTGTTATGTATGCTTCTGATGGTTTTATAACGATTACTAGTGTTTTTTGTGTTTCTAATTCTGATGATCCTGTTGTTATTATTTTGTTTTGCAGGAAGTTCGTGGTTGTTGTTTGTATTATTCTTTTTGGTATGCTTTTTAGATATGTTAGTATTCCTGCTGTCATAGTTATTATTGTTGTTGCCAGCAACAGCAGTATTTTTGTTTCCTCTGGGTTTAGCACTCCTTTTCCTTTTTTTGTTAGTGCATAGTATTTCCATTTTCTGCCTTCTTCATGTCTTTCTATCAGTCCTGCTTTTGCCAGTTCTTGCAGGTGCTCTTTTATTGTTGGCACTGAAAGTCCTAATTTTTCTGCTATTTCGCTTTGTGTATGTCTTCTTTTTCCCAGTAGTTTGAAGATTTCTGCTCTTGTGTCATTTGATAGTGCTTTTAGTGATTTTTTGTCTAGTTTTATTTCCATTTTTTCACTTCATCAACTAGTTCAATATACGTTGCCGCGCTCCATGCTTGAACAAGGCATCCTTGGCTTTTAAGTGTTTTTGCACTGCTTAATTCGCAATGGTTGCCTATTGCTCCCATTTTCAGTATTTCTTTTGTGCTTGCTTTTAGTATTTGTTTTATGTAGTCTTTGTATCTTTTTTTGTCAAATTTGTTTAAGACTATTGCTGTCAGGTTGTTTATCCAGAACCAGCTGTCTCCGTTGTGGTAGCTTTTTGGATTTTCTCCTGTGTGTTCTTTGCAAAATCTTGGGTCATTCTTGTTGATTGTGCTTAGGCCTCCCCAGTTTAGCCATAGTTTTGGCAGCACGTTGTCAAAGCATGTGATCCATTGTTTTTTGCTTAATAGTTCTGGGTAAACATATGCTGCTATGAATATATTTGGTCTTATTGTGTCATCTCCTGCTCTGTCTTTCAGGTACAGTCCATTCCAGAATTCTTTTATCACGTATTTCTTTAGTGCTTTTTCTATTTTTAATGGTTTTTTTATTTTTTTTAGTTTTCTTGCCAGCTTGCATGCTGCTAGTGTTAGTGCTTGTATTTCTATGCACGCTCCTTGTCTTGGTATTGAGTCCATCCATGTTTCTTTTGCCTCATTTATTATTAGTCTGTTCTGTATTTTTTGTTTTCTTAGGAAATAATCTATTTTTGCCAGTGCGAACATTTTTTCTTGGGAATCCATTTTTCTTAGTATGTCTTGTAATCTCACAAAAACCAATCCAGAGTCTGCGATTTTTTCTGTTAATGTTCCTGGCAGGTTGCTGTTTAGTTTTTCTAGCCAGTTGAAGATTATTTTTTTTGCCAGGTCTGGTTTTGTTTTCAGAATTCCTTTAACGCTTATTAGTTCATCTCTTGCCCATCTTTGGTGGAACCATGGCAGTCCTGCGAATATTCCTCCTTCTGCTCTTAAAGATAGCAGGCTGTATTCTGCGCATTTTTTGGCTTTTTGCAGTTCTGTTCTTGTTTTTGCTTTTGCTGTTTCAGCAGCTTTTTTTGCTAGCTTGTCTTTTTGTATCCATGCGTTCAGCACTGTTTTTATTGCTTCTTCTTTTGTTTTTGCGCAGCTTATTGCTGTTTTTTTTGCTTTTATTGTTCCTGCTCTGTACACCCATCTTGTGTATGGCGGGCTGTTTCTTTCCTTGTCTTCAGGGTATTTTTTTTGTTCCCATTTGTTGATGTCTTTGTATTCTATTTTTGGCGAGAATATTGCCATCCATAGTTCATATTCTTTTCCTTTTTGTTCTCTGTTGTCGTTTTTCTTGTTGTATCTGATTACTATCATTTTATCATTTTTTTCTATTTCATAGCTTCTGCCCCATTCTCTGTTGTCGTAATTTTCTTTGAAATCTAGGATTAGGTCAAACTCTGTTTCTTTTGAAAGTTCATAAAAGAAGACAGGTTGTTCAGGTGCAAACCATAAGTGTTCTAATATTCCATTTCTTTTTCTGATTGTTCTCCATAATTCATCAACCATTGCTTTTGGCTTTTTTTTCATGTCAAAATCTGCTATTGTCTTGTACATTTTTCCATCAAGCAAAAAAAAGAGTCCTTCGTATTTTGATTTTGTTTCTGTTCCTAGCAAACAGAAGCTTCCTGCATGGTTTGATAAGAACAGTTTAGTGTTCATTTAGTTCTCCGCGATAATATGCTGCAGCTCTTTCTGGTGATACTGAGTTTATTACTATTCCTGAGCTGAATTCAAATCCTGCCCATGTTGCGATTCTTGGCAGTATTTCTATGCACAAGTGCAGATCTTCGCCTTTTGGTGAGTAATGTATTATTATGTTATAGGAAACTTTTAACTCTTTGATTTTTTCTAGAACTCTCTTCAGGATTTTTGCCAGTTCTTTATGGTTTGCGTCTTCCAGTCTTGTTATGTGTTTTTTTGGCATTATCCATGTTTCAAAATTGAATCTTGATGCATAGGGGCAGAATGCTAGGAATTCTTTGTTTTCAAAGCATTTTCTTGTTCCTTTTGCTTCTTTTTTCACAATTTCGCAGTATGGGCAGTTCACGAATTTTTTGATTGCAATTAATTTTTCTTTTATGTTTGGCGGTATTATGTTTAATGCTGTTACTTGGCTGTGTGCGTGTATTATGCTTGTTCCTCCTTTTGGCCCTTCATTTTTAAAAACAGCCGCGTATTTTATGTGTGGTTTTTTTTCTAGTTCTATAATCCTGTTTGCATAAACCTTTAGCAGTTCTTCTATTTCTTCTGCACTTAGTTCTGGCAGTTGTTTTTTTGTTGGTGTTTCCACAATTATTTCATGGTAGCCATAGTTTGATGAGAATGTGAAGAATTTGTTGTGTGTTTGAATGTTTGGGTTTCCTTCTGGAGTTAGTGCTGGGAATTTGTTTTCAAACCATCTTATCTGCCATTTTCTGTTTTTTTCTATTCTTCCTTTTTCTGGTGGTGTTAAGTGTTCGTTTCCTGGTGCAAAATAGTCTGTTTTTTTTTCTGTTTTTGCTGGTTGTTCTTTGAATTCTTTTGGTCTTTTTTTTCTTGTTTCTGCTATTATTACCCATCTGTCTAGAATGTAATCCTTTCTCAGCTCTCCCATTGCGCACCTCTTTTAGTTTTTTTATTCAAGCTATCTTTATAAAACTTTTTCTTTTTTATTCTCTATTAAATTCTCTATTAAAAACAAAACATTTATATAAGAAAATTGTTATCTTTGTTTTATGCAAAGAGGTGAAAGAGGAGTGGGTTTTATAGTGTTTGTAGTGATTGGTGTAGTTGCATTGTTTTCTTTTGTTATTTTAACTCTTAATAAGCCTACTGGCAATGTTGTTGATATTAAGGATTTTTATGTTGAGAATAGTCCTTTTTGCAAAAGCGTAATCTGCCCAAGTGGTTTGCGTCCTTATTTTCTTGGTGATATTGGCAATTATGCTAGATGTTGTTGTCCTGAGAGTTATACTGATGCGTCTGGGTTTGTTACGTGCAGGTTTGAAGTTAGAGTTCCTATGGTTTGATGTTTGAAAATGAAGAAAATTCCTTTGGCTATTGTTGTGGTTGTTGCTTTGTTTAGCTTGTTTACTTTGTTTAGGTTTTTTAATACTGTTCCTGCTCAAACTGCTCCAAGCGCGCTTGCAACTTATTATTCTCCCAGAGGTCTTGAGGTTTGTACTTTGCCTGTTCCAGATGTTGCTTTGCCTTATAATTTGTGTGTCAGGCAGGGTGTTGATAATTGTAAGTCAATGTATTTTGCAGAGCCGCAAATCATGACTGGCTGGGATCCTTGTTATAAGGTGTGCGTTCATTATATTTATAACGCATGCTTAGTATAATTAAAAAATTAGGAGGTTGAAAAATGGATAGGCGTGAAATTGAGATTATTTTATTGGGAATTGTTGCTATTTTGGCAATAGTTGGTTTGGTTTTGATGTTTAACTCAAAGATGTCTGAAAAAACAGAAGTAACAGGTCAGGCAACAATGGTTTCACCAGATGCTGCTTGCGCTCAAACACCTATGTGCAGATGGGGCGTTCCAAGGATTGCTATTTCGCAGTATTTGGATCCAGAAGGATATTTGCATGTGACTTGCGGATGCCCTTCAACTCCGTCAGTTGAGGATATTGTTGTTGCAATTAAGGTAAGATGAATATTAAGAATCTTGGCTTGATTGTTTTTGCAATTGTTGCTCTGGCAGCTGTTTTTTCTTTTATTCTTGTTATTGGCAGGCCTCAGAGTTCTGGTGCAGTTGCAGCTTCTCAGTTATATGGGATTAATCCTGTTTATAAGGATGCTTATGTTGCTTGTGCTACTTTAAGTCCTTGTCCTAATAGAGTGCCTGGTGTTCCTATTGGTGTTGCTAACAGGTTTCATCCTGGTGTGATTGAGCCTTTGGATAAGTATAAGGTAGGGATTGATGCTTTTAGAGGTGACTTATATGTTTGCAAGTGTCTTGGTGCTCAACCAGGTGGTTTTCCAGGTGGTTATTATGGTCAGGTTTATCTGAGAAGCCCTTTCAAAGGATAGTTTTTTATTGTTTTTTTCTTTCTTGATTTTTTATGTTAGATAAAGGTTTGCCTGAGCAGCTGATGAGTGTTTTAGAAAAACAAGGTATCACTAATTTTAGGCCTTGTCAGGTTAAGGCATTTGATGCAGGTCTTCTGGAAGATAAGAATTTGCTTGTTTGTACTCCTACTGCTAGCGGCAAGACCTTGATTGCTGAGATTGCTGCTGTTAAAAAGGTTATTGAGTCTAAAGGCAAGACTGTTTACATTGTTCCTTTGATTGCTTTGGCTAATGAAAAGTACAAGGAGTTTAAGAAAAAGTATGGGCATTTGGCTAAGATTGCTTTGTCTATTGGTGATTTTGACTCTTCTGATCCTTATCTTATTGATTATGATATTATTATTTGTACTGCTGAAAAGCTTGATTCGCTTATTAGGCATCGTGCTGTTTGGCTTAGTTTGATTTCTTTGGTTGTTGTTGATGAGGTTCATTTGTTGAATGATGTTGACAGGGGTCCTACTTTGGAGATTTTGATTACTATGCTCAGGGTTTTGATTCCAAAAGCTCAGGTTATTGCTTTAAGCGCTACTATTGGTAATCCTAAAGAGCTTGCTGACTGGCTTGGAGCTAATCTTGTTATTGATGATTGGCGTCCTGTTCCATTAAAAAAAGGAATATATTATAACGAGAAAGTAGTGAATTTTGACTGAAAAATCGTAACATTTATAAATGACTTTTTCTTATTTTCTTATATGGTGAGTTTAGACGAAAAAGTTTTAGAAGAACTTAAAAAAATAAAGGAAGATCCTTTTGCTAAATCTAATAGTTTGAAGCTTCAGGATAATAAGAATCTTTGGTACAATTACGGTCTTGGCAAGGCTGTTTTTGAAGCTGCAAAAAAATTTAGAGGCGATAAAACAGAAAAAAAAGGATATGTTTTAGCTCAATATGAAGTTATTGAATCTTATTTAACTTCTCTTTTAGATGGTGATTATTCTTTTGATGAGCAATGTGCGCTTTTGGATATTCTTGCTTTGATAGGCAAATATGCTAATAAAGTCAGAGAAAGTCTGGAAAAACCAGAGGTTCCTAAACATTTGAAAGCATATAATGGTGTTTTTAAGGTTCTTGAAAAAATGACTGATTTAAGTTTTGATGCTGATTTAAATTATGTTGGAAACTTTGAAACCTTAATATCCAAGGCAAGATATTTTGCTCCTGAAGCAAATAAGATTTCTTATTTTCATAATAAAAAAACAGTGGATGATGATATAAAAGATATTGTGCAAAAGGCTTATCAGTATCTCTCAAAAAAGTTTACTAGTGTAGGTTTAAAATTGAATGATCATACAATTGCTCTGAACAAAGTTGAACAAGAAATCCAGCTTTATGATGCTCTTTTGTTGGATTTTACTGAAATGTATGAGGATAAATTCAGTGAAGAGACAAGAATGAAAACTCAGGCAATTCAGAAAAATAGCAAGATAATTTATAACAATTTAAGAAAAAAAAGAGAGAATCCTGATATTGATGATATTGGCCCTCTTACTTTAGAAGAACTTGATGATTTATAAGCCTAGGTTTGCTAGCAGTCTTTCTTTGTCAAATGGTTCTAAATCTTTGTATTCCTGACCTACTCCTAAAAATAGTATTGGTTTTTTTGTTACATAGCTTATGCTGATTGCTGCTCCTCCCTTTTCATCAATGTCTGCTTTTGATAATATTATTGCGTCTATTTGTATTGATTCATTGAATTTTTTTGCTTGCTCTACACAGTCATTTCCTGTTATGCTTTCGCCTACAAAGATTTTTAGGTCTGGTTTTGCAATTCTTATTATTTTTTTCATTTCATCTAACAGGTTTACATTGCTGTGTATTCTTCCTGCTGTATCTATTAATACTACATCTTTTCCTGTTGATTCTGCGTGTTTTATTGCATCAAATGCTACTGCTGCTGGATCGCTTCCATAATCGTGTTTGATTAGTTTTACTCCTAGCTTGTCTGCGTGAAGTTGCAGTTGGTCTATTGCTGCTGCTCTGAATGTGTCTGCTGCTGCCAGTACCACGCTAAACCCTTGTTTTTTCAACCAGTTTGCTATTTTTGCTATTGTTGTTGTTTTGCCGCTTCCGTTTATTCCTACAAAACAGATGACATATGGTTTTTTCTTTTTTATTTCCTGCACCAGATCTATTTCTTTTACATCAAATAGTTCTTCTATGCTTTTGTGCAGGCTGTTTGTTATTGTTTCATTGATTTTGCTTCTTGGTATTGGCTTGTCAACCAAGCTCTTTTTCAGGTCTTGCTTTATTTTTTCAATGACTTCTACTGCGACATTGTTTTCCAGCAGAGCAATTTCCAGGTCCCAGAATAATTCTTCAAACTTTTTTTCATTTAGCTTTTTTGTTGTTAGTGTTCTTGCTATTTTTGCAAAAAAGCCTTTTTTCTCTTTTTCTTCTTCTTTCTTTTCTTCTTTTTGCTCTTCTTTTTCTTTTTGCTTTGTTTCTTCAGCTTTTTTTTCTATTTCTTTTTTCTCTTTTTCTTCTTTTATTTCTTCAGCAAGTTCAGGTTTCTCTTCTTTCTTTTCTTCTTTTTGCTCTTCTTTTTCTGTCTTTTTTTGTTTTTTTGTTTTTGCTACTTTTTCTTTTTTTTCTATTTCTTTTTTCTCTTTTTCTTCTTTTATTTCTTCAGCAAGTTCAGGTTTTTCTTCTTTAGTTATTTCTTTAATCTCTTTTTCTGTTGGCGGCGCAACTGCTTCTTTTTCTGTTACTGTTATTTTTTCTTCTGGCGCTTCTTCTTCTATTTTTTTTGTAAATCTTCCCAGAACTGCTTTTACTTTTTTCTTTAGAAACTTAAACATTTTGTATTATTTCGCTTAATTCTTTTTCTGTTTTTTTAGCTTTGTCTATGATTAGGTCTAGTTGTGTTATTAGGTCTGTTTCTGTTTTTCTTAACTCACTTATTTGTTTGTCCAGTATTTTTTTTGTGTCTGGTATGTTTTTTTCTACCATTGTTCCTGAGCCAACATTTAACAAGACTTCATCTACTTTTTCAATTTTGGCTTTTACCAGTATTCCCGGTGTTATTGTTACAAAGCTTTCGCTTCCAGGTTCTGCTTTTGTAAGCTCGTCTAGTATGTTTTTTACTAGTTCTAGTTCTGATGCTTGTTGTTGCAGTACTTGTGCTTGTTGTTGTAGTTGTCTTATTTGTTGGTCAAACATTTGCAGTTCAGTATATTTTGTGTTGATTTTCTTTTGTTTTTGCTCTTTTTCTTTTAGTTCTTTGTCTTTTTCATTCATTTTTGAGTTTCTCCATGATTTCTTTTAAAAACTTTTCATAATCATCAGTTCCTTTGACCCATACTGGTGTTGTGTCAAAGTCTGCTATTTTTTCGCGTTTCTTGAAATCTTCCAGTTGTTTTTCAACAAGTGCTTTTAAGTATTTTTTCTCATCTTTTGTCAGCATTAATTCCACCTCGTGCAGTTATATGTATTTCTCCAAAAGGTTTTTCTTGTTGTATTTTAATTTTGTTTTGGTTGGATAAATACAACAAAGGTATAAAGGTATAAACTTTTTCCTTTTTTTCATTGCTTTTTAACAGCTTTTTAAAGGTTATTCTTTTTGCACTTGTTAAGAAAGAGATTATTCTGTTGTACAGGTTTTTTATTGCTTTTTCAATGTCAAATTTTTTTTGGGGAATTTCCATATGCGGTGTTCTTTTGTTCAGCACTCTTCTTTTTTTGACCTCTAATGCCTTTTCTAAAGCCCTTACCAGATCATAAACACTGACTTTTCTTCGTCTTGGTTGTGGCAGTCTGGGTTGTAGTTCCATTTTTTCTGTTGGCTTGTCTTCTTTGAGTGTTAATTCTTGTTCAAGCTCGTCGTAAAATGCTTCTTCATTCATGTCAGGTCCTGCCAGCAGCCTGTCAAACTCATTCAGGTCGTCTCCCATTAGTTTGTTGCTTTTTATTCTTAGTAGTATAGCTGCTGCAAGAAGGACTTTTCCTCCGATTTTCAGGTCAGCTTCTTTAAGCCTTTTGATTCTTTCAATGTATTTTTGCGCTATTAGGGAGATATTGATATCCCACGGATCCATTTGTTCTGTTCTGATTAAATCATAAATTATGGACTTCCAGCTGATTTCGTTTTGTTCTACTAATAGTGCCAACAGCTTGTCTTCCATATTGTTTTTACCTGTAAATCTGGTTTATAAAGCTTCTTATAATTTCTTGCTCATATAAACCCCGTCTTTTGCGTATCCTAGTTTTTTGTAGTATTCTTTTACTCCAATTCCAGAAATAACAAGTATTTTTTTGCATCTGAATTCTTCTTTAGCTATTCTCTCTGCTTCTTTTACTAGCCTTTTACCAAGACCTCTGTGTTGGACTTCTCCTTTTTCTCCTGTTAGTGCTTGCGCTCCATACACGTGCAGTTCTCTGATTCCTGCATCTCCTTTGTTTATTTCCTGCCTGTTGCTTTTTGGCATTATTCTTAATCTGCAAAATCCCAATAGCAGGTCATTTTTTGTGTCTTCAAAGCTTAGGAATATTTCGTTTCCGTTGCTGCTTTTATAGTCTGTTCTTTTGAGTTTGACGTGTTTCCAGCTGATTTGTTTGTTTCTTGGCTCTCTGCACCTTATGCATTTGCATTTTATTTCTTTTTCCTGCATTTTTTTGTGAACAACTTCTCTTAGGTTTGTTTTTTTGATTCCTGCATCAATGTATTTTTCTGGTATGTCTCTTTGTATTCTCATTATCCTGCACCATTTTGGTACGTGTTTTTTTGCTTCAATAATTAGTTCTGTAGCTTCTTTTTCATTCAGTGGTTTAAATTTTCCTTGTTTGTAAAGATTATATAGTTCAGTTCCTTTGAATAATAAGCACGGGTATATTTTCAGGTTATCTGGCATGTATTCTTCTTTTGTGAATAATTCTTTGAACATTTTAATATCTTCTTTAGGGCTTGTTAATGGTAGTCCTGGCATCATGTGGTATCCAAATTTTATTATGGAGTTTTTTAGTAATTCTGTTGCTTCTTTTACTTCTTGCACTGTGTGTCCTCTTTTAACAAAATCTAGGACTTTATCATTAAGGCTTTGCACTCCTAGTTCTACTCTTGTGCAGCCAAAGTTTAGCATTTCATTGATGTGTTCTTGTTTGCAATAGTCTGGTCTTGTTTCTATGCATAGTGCTACGCATTTTATTTTTGCTTTCTCATTCTTTTCTTGTTCTTTTTTTAAGGTGCTTTTTCCTTTTAGTTTTAGTATTTTTTTTCTTATGTTTTCTTGTCTTTTTTTATCACCTATTTCCCCAGGCAACTCAAAGAATTCTTTGAATTTTTTGATATTTGGTTTGTTTCCTGAAAAAAATATTTTACCAAAGTCATTCAATGCCTTGAAGGTGTACATTATGAAGTTTTCTTTGTATTCTTGTGGAAAAGCAGGAAATGTGCCTCCTTGTATTATGACTTCTGTTTTTTCTGGTATGTGCCCGTTTACTATGTATTGTTCTAGTCTGTTGAATGTCATTAAGTATGGGTCATAATTGTGTCGTTTTCCCCTTAATGCGCTTGGCTCGTGTCCTGTGTAGCTTTGCGGTACATCACCAAAACTGCTTTTTACGCCGCCAGGGCAGTATATGCATTTTCCATGAGGGCATCTAGATGGTTTGGTCATTAAGGCTATTACGCTTACTCCGCTTTGTGTTCTCATTGGCTTTGTTTTTATTTTTATTCCGTGTAATACTAAATCATAGTTTGGCGGTACTTTGTTTAACTTGTATTTTTTGCAGAGTTCAATCTTTAGCTTATTTAGTTCTTTTTTGTTCAGGTTTTTGCTTTTTCTCTTTAGTTCTTTGTAAAATTCTTCCATTTGTTCAGAATTTTTGTTGGCTCTTTATAAATTTTGTTCTAATGAGAATTTTATTCCTGTTATGTGCAGTATTGTACCTGGTTCTATGATTACTTCCAGCACTAGATTGTTTGCGTTGAATGTTTTTGGGTTTAGGCTGCAGGTTTCTACGCACTTGTTTACAAAAACTCCTTGCACTGCTTCATACCCGTCTGGCAGTGTTTCTATTTTATTGATTGGTTTTCCTGGCATTACATTTATTTCTTTTGTTGCTAGTCCTGTTATTATCTCCAGCGAGCTGCCTTTTTTTTGTTTGTTTGTGAATACCAGCAGTTTGTGTTTATTTTTGTCTTTTAGGTAAACATTTACAAGGCCGTCTCCTGTTATTTCTCCGCTTAATAATAAGGATGTTATTGGCAGGTCTTTTTGGTTGGCGCTTTTTATGAGTATTTCTTGGCTATGGTCTACTTTAAGGTTTATATTTTCAGAGTATGTTGATGTTGGGACATATCCTGTTATTGAGGGTTGGTGAAAAAACAGCATTATTATTAGAACAAGCACTACTGTGGATGCAAGGAAGATTCTTTTGTTTTCCATTACTTTTTTTTATTGTTCTAGTTCTTTATAAAGTTTTTCTATGTCTTTGCGAATATCTTTTGTTTTTTCTTTTTCTGGTTCTTTGTTGTTGTTTTCAATCTCTGCCAGCATTTTTTCTATTATTTTTCTTCTTTCAGCAACTTTTACTTCATTGTTTGTTGATAGTTTTGAGAGTATTTTTTTGGTTTTTTCTTTTATATTTGTGCTTTTTTCTTTCAGGTTTAATTCTGGTAATTTAATGTGTTTAACTGGCAGTGATTTTTCTCTTGTTTTTGCTTCTTTTATTTTCTTTTTAATTTCTTCTTTGAGCTTTTCTTTTTGTGTTTTGATTATTTTTTTTAATTTTTGAATCAGTGGAACTGGTGGTTTTGTATTTTCTAATCCTGTTGTTCCTGTTTTTTTCCATTCTTCTGCTGCTTTGCTAAGTTTTTTTACAAAAAATTCGTACTCTTCAGTTTCTTCTATATCTTCAATGTCTTCTTCTGGTTCTGTTGTTTGTTCTTCTTTAATTTTGTTTAATTTAATTTCTTTTAGTTCAGTTTCTTTTTTGGTTTTTTGCTCTTTTGCTTTTTTTTCTTCTGCTTGCTTTTCTTTTTGCTTTCTTTTCTTTTTTGCTTGTCTTATTTTTTCTTCTGCTTTTATTTCTTCTTCTAGCGGTATTTCCAGAGTGTCATGAAAAAAAGAAAAGACTTTTCCTAATGGCCCTTTTTTGCCTGTTTTCTTCTTTTTTTTCTTTGTTTTTGTTTTTTTCTCTTTTTTGTTTTTTTTCTTTTTCATAAGAATTATGCGTATTTTATTATCTCATCTATTAGTTTGAATAGCAGATCATTTTTTTCAGCGCATTTTCCATTACATTTTATTATTTCATCCCATGTTTTTGTGATTCTTCTGTTTCCTATTTCATTTATTGTTTTGTCTGCTGTTGTCATTGCTTTTGAAAATTCTAGGACTCTTTCTGTATTATTCCAGAACCTGTTTGTTGCAATGATGTTCATAATCAGTTTGCAGTGTGGCAGATCTTTTTTGTATTCAGAGCATAAGACAAATATGGTGTCTGAGAATGCTTCGTCAGGGCATCCTTCTCCTAGGCAGTTAACTACTCTGTTCCATTGTTCAGTTAGTGTTGGGTTTTCTGCCTGTGCTACGTAAGTATCTAGGCTGGATATTAGTTGAGATTTTGTAACTGGTTCTGTTGCTGTCCTTAGTTTTATTGTTGTTGTTATCATTGGCTTTACTGGTGTGTTGCTTCCAAGTATGCTTGCTATTGCAATGATTGTGATAAAGAAAATAATTACTCCTATTATTGACAATACTATGCGTTTTCTCCCTCTTTTTTCTCTTTCTTCTGGCATTTATGTTTATAATATTTGTTTATTTAAAAAAGATTTCGGTTTTGGCTTATTTTAGCAGGATGCTGTTTATTTTTGAACAAATTCCTCTTGTTAGGTTGTTGTTTTCTTGAAGTTTTTTGTATAAGTCTTTTATGACTTCTTTTTTGTATGCTGAAGCGTGTTTTTCAAAAAAATTTTTTTGCCATTTGTTTAGTGTTTCTTTTGTTTTCATATTTGAGCAGTCTATTAGTGCTGTTCCTTTTTTTGTTGAAACAAAGTTTTTTGCGACTGCTTCGCCTAGTTCAAAAGTGTAGCCTGCTTTTTGCAAATCGTCAAGAAACTGTATCAGGTTATCTATTTCATAGCCCTTGTGTTTTTTGGTTCCATACGTGTTTCCTGGGATGAATTCTTTTATTATTGCTGGCACTTTTTTGTTTGTGACTGCTTGCAGGTAAAATTCTCCTGTTAAGTATCCTCTGAAGTGTCCTGGTAGCATGGCTTCATTTTCTTTAATGATGATTTCAACAAGGTTTTTTGGTTGTGGAACAAACAATCCATTATTTAATAGTATTTTGTAGTTTTCAAATTCTTCTTGTGCATGTTTAGCATAGTGTGGTGTGTAAACTTTTATGCATTCTGTTTCGTTTAATTTCAAAATTAATCCCTCTCGTCCATGGCCTATTATTTCTTTGTTTTTCAGTTCATCCCACAGAATTTGGCTGTCAAACTGCATTTTACTGGAAAGAATTCTTTGCATTTATTCGATTTTTATTTTTTCTTTTCTTCTTTCTTTGTTTCTTGTTTTGCTGCTGTTTCTGCTGGTAGGATTTCTTCAATTATTTTTGTTGGGATTTTTGCTTCTACCATTTTTGCTTTTATGACTCCTCTTGGTTGTCCTTCGTTCTTTTCTAGTATTTGTTTTGCTAGTGCTGTGAACTCTGCTTTTCTCTTTTCTATTTCTTCTGCTAATTTCTTTCTTTTTTCTTCTACTGCTTTTAGTTTTTCTGCACTTAGTTCTGTTTTTTCTGCTTTTATTGGTTCATCATATTTTCCTTCATTTACTTCTTTGATGAAGTCTATTGCTCGTTTTCCTTCTACCATTACTCCCATGCTGTTGCATGTTCCTGCGACTTCTTTTACTTTTGCAAACATGTCTTTTCCTGACAGGCTGTCTGTTTTCATTTTTGCTATTTTGATTACTTGTTCTATGTGTATGTCTGCTATTAGTTCTGTTTCTGGGTTTGAGGATCCTTTTTCTATGTGTGCTTCTTGTTTTATTAGTGCAGAAACAGGTGGTGTTCCTACTTGTATTTCAAATTCTTTTGTGTTTGTGTCTACTATGACTTTTACAGGTACTTGCACTCCTTTGAAGTCTGCTGTTTTTTTGTTTATTTCAGCTATGACTTGTCCTATATTAACTCCTAAAGGTCCTAGTGCAGGGCCTAGTGGTGGAGCTGCTGTTGCTTTTCCTCCTTCAATAAGTGCGTCTACTGTTTGTTTTGCCATTTTTTATCTTAATTGCCTCAACTTTGGTCTGTTTTTTAAGTTTTTCTATTTTTCTGTTTCTTCTTTTTCTCTTCTGATTACTTTTACTGCATCAAGTTTGACTGTTATTGGTATTGGTACTGCTGCTTCAACTAGTTCTACAACTACTTCTTCTTTTGCTTTGTCTACTCTTGTTACTTTTGCTTGTTCTCTTTTGAATGGGCCTGATATTATTTCCACAATATCGTTTTTTTGTATGTTTACTTCTCTTTTGACTTGTTCTAGCATGTGTTCTATTTCTTTGTAGTCTATTTCTTTTCTTAGCACTCCTCTTGCATATGGTATGTTGAAGCTTGCTTGTTCTGCATTCTGTCTGTCAGCTGCTTCCAGGAATATGTATCCTCTCATGCCATGCGGCCTTATCACTGCATAAACTTCTAGTTTTTTCTTTTTTATATTGCTGACTATAAAATCCATTACTTGATCTTCCCTGTTTGCTGTAGTTCTAAGTGCAAAAATGTGTGTTGAGATTCCCTTTTCTTCCTTTTCCTTCTTCTCTTTATTTTCTGGCATGATTACCTCAGAAAAGAATATTTTTCTAAATTTATCTTTTGTTTTTAAAACTTTCTATTATTTGATGCAGGTTGGTTTTGCATCTTCTCAGGCTTCATGAGAACCAGTTTCATATTCTTTGAAAACAGTTTCCAAGTCTTTTTTTAGTTCTACTGCATTCTTGTACCTTTTTTTTGGATTTACTTCCCAACATTTTTCAACTATTTTGATTAGACTGCTGTGCATTTCTCTTTTTAGGCTTTTTAACAAGCTCTTCTTGTATGTTTCATCTTGTTTCAGATTATATGATATTTTTTCATATTCTTCTCTTTCTTTTCCTGGCTTGTCAGGTTTATCCATATTGCTTGGCAAAAAAGGTTCTTTTTTCATCCATAACCAGTAAATCAGGCATCCGAAAGACCAAACATCATTTTCAGGGCCTCTTGAATGATTTGGTTCATGAAGTTCAGGAGCCCTGATAGCAATATGTCCCATGCTGACTAGGGATTCTTCTTCATTTTCTAAATTATTAAGTGTTTGGCTTAGCCCAAAATCAGCTATTTTCAGAATGTATTTTCCACTTGGTAATTTTTTAAACAGAATGTTTTCTGGTTTCAGGTCTGAATGGATTATTCCTAATTCATGAACATAAGATAAGCCTTCAATAATTTGTTTGATAATATCTATTCTGAGAGCGTCTACCTTTTTTTGCGGAAAGTCTGTTCTCATTAATCTTTCCAGAGTGCCGTCTAAAAGCTCTGATACTCCAAATTCTTGTCCTGTTCTAAAGTCTTTGTTAAGTTCAAAATAACAGATATTGTTATGGCTTATTCTAAAAGGTGAAGTCTTCAGGTCTTTTTCCATGATATCGCGAATAGTCAATCCTTTATCTTTAAGAATTTTTATCATTCTTTCATTAAGATTGTATAAGGAAAGAGCAACATTTTCCTTGCCTTTTTTAGCCCAATAGACCTTTTTTGATGCTCCTTGTCCTATTTTTCCAATGATTTTGTATCCATCTATTTTGATTTGTTGAGCTTCTTGGTATTTTTTCAGGAAGTATGGTTGCAGTGCTTGTTCGCAAAATTCTTTGTAAAAATCTTTCAGCATAGTTGAGTTATTGCTTTCTTTGTACATTTTGAAAGACGTTTTTGTTGACTTTATTTCTATGCTTCCTTCTTTATCTAGAAGAGTTTCTTTTGCCTTTTTCCTTAAAACTGCGCTTAATTCTTTGTCATGACACTCTAAGAAAATAAAAAATTTTTTTCGCCTGATTTTTTCTTTTAGAAAGTCCAATTTGCCTTTTGTTTTTTCAGGTACGTCATTAATAAATAGTTCCAAGTCTCTCAACTTCATTTCAACATATTTTTCTAAATCATCGTATTCTTCATCTTTGTTTGGAATAAGTCTTGGTTCATTGATGGTTTCTGCTAAAAAACTCAGAGAAGCAGCAGCTATGAACTTCTCTGTTTGATTTGATTTTTTTTCAGAAGACCTATCTAATATGCTTTTATATTCTTCCAAGAATTCTTTTGGGTTAAACCTGCTTAATTCATAAAAAAGAGAAAACAATTGCAATTTCTCATTTTCAGGTTCTTCTTCAGTTTCATTTTCAGACATGCTTTGGATTTCTTTTTCCAGGTTTTTTCTTCTTTCTTCTAAAAGGTTTTTTATCAGTTCTTTAAACTGTTGCTTCTCAATTAAGAGAACTTCTTCTGTTTTGGATAAAGGAAATAAATGATTCTCACAAAGTTCAATTTCCAGACCTTTGGACAAGAATTCTTCAAAGAGGTTTTCATCTGCTATGGCTAGTCCGTCTAGCATGTAGGCTGTGCCTTCTCTTATTAGTTCAATTTCGCTTTCTAGTCCTTTTTTGTACAGTTCAATAACTAGTTTTCTTCTTCTTTCTCTTTCAACTTCATTAAGAATCTTTTCTATATTTAGTTCCATAATATAACCTATTAAAAGTTTGTTTTGGTTTTATAATTCTGAAATAATATAATCAATGCTTGGCCTGTCATTAGGATTATACGACAAACACTTTTTGATTATTTTTTGATGTTTTGGTTTTAGGTATTCTGTGAGTTCTGATAAATTTTCATAAAATTTTTCTTGGTTATCCTGGCTGCGAATCAGAATATCAGGATATGTATAGTGAGATGTCAGCAAACGTAGTAAACACCATCCAATTGCATAAATGTTTGATTTAATATCTTGAGGTTTTCCTGTTTCATTCTCTGGAGCTTCAAAAAAATAAAATTCTAAGCCTGATAGAAACTTTGGAAAATAATCATGTAGGTCTATTAAGTCTGCGTCATTTATTTTTGCTTTGGTTAATTCTTTGTTTAATAGTATATTTCTTAAGGTCAGGTTTTTGATAGCTCCTTTTTCATGAACTTTTTTAAGACCTATTAATGCTTGTCTGAATAAACTTACTTTTTTTTCTTCGTCCGAAGAATATTTCATATCTTCCAGAGAGCCACCTTCCATGAATTCTTCTTCAGTAAAAACAGTGTTTTCATAAATTCCGTAATTGTTTATTCTTACAATATGTTCACACTCGTTCAGGTCAAGCATGTTTTCTATTTTTTTAGAAAATACTTCTGTTAAAGGGGCTTGCTTTGTTCTCTTGTAGAATTTCTTTTTTAATTTACTTTCTTCTTCAAAGAGCTTTATGACTACTGGTTCTTTAAAACCGTCTTTCATTGCCAGATATGCTATTCTTGATGTCCCTTGTCCTATTTTTCCAATGATTTTGTATCCTTCTATTTTGATTTGTTGAGCTTCTTGGTATTCTTTCAAGAAGTATGGTTGTAGTGCTTGTTCGCAAAAGTCTTTGAAAAAGTCTTCCAATATTTCTAAATTGTCATCTTCTTTGTACATTCGAAAATGATTTAAAAAATAAACTTGGGTGTTTTCAAATATATTCAAGAATTGCTCAGTGGCTTGTTTTTCAAAAACTTTGCTTAATTCTTCATCAAAACAGATTAAATGCATCAAAAATCTTTTTTTCTGATATTCAGTACGAAG
>Ga0164318_10002206_pt1 | contig 17922 bp, 16 predicted proteins | sample GuaBasSedimGuay9_FD_113734 | JGI IMG/M metagenome (GOLD analysis project Ga0164318, IMG submission 113734) | Subseafloor sediment microbial communities from Guaymas Basin, Gulf of California, Mexico - Guay9, Core 4571-4, 0-3 cm | ecosystem: Environmental > Aquatic > Marine > Hydrothermal vents... | reverse complement strand
TATGATACTTACACTGCTTCTGCTTATTTATATGGATATTCGTTGGATAAATGGAATGGTGTGATTGACCAATTTCATAATGTAGTTAATTTTACTCTTACTATCTCTCTGCCAGTTCCCACCATCTATGTGATGCAAAATCCGTATCAGCTTAATTACGCACAATTCGCAGTGAATATTATTGAAGGTATTGAGGAGTCTCTATGTCTAAAAGTCAATGGCGAGGAAATTGAACTAACAAAAATTGACACAAGCAGTTATATCTGTTCATATCATTTTGAAAATAGTGGAACTTGTACTCTTGAAGTATTTGCTGAAAATGAGATTGGCGATAGCACAATAATTCGCTATTTTGATGTGATAGATGGTGGTAAAGGTGGTATTGGCTCATCTTTTGATGGAAAATTCGGTGCTAAAATACAACAGGGCAGTTTGCCAAGTAATTCTTTTATTGTCCTTTTGGATTCTTCTTTAATCCTGAATAAACTTGATAATAAAAATGCCTACATAGTAGGAACAGATGGAATTATTTTGAGCAAACCAGCAGAGATTTATTTTACCAATGTAAAGCCAAATCAGTCAATCTATCGTTATGAAAATGGGAATTGGATAGAATTGGCAAGTGAATATAAAAGTGGAAAATTAACTGCTAAAAGTTCAAAATTAGGATATTTCACAACAATGCAATGCACAAATATTGTTAGAAAATCATATTTAGCAAACATCTATCCGAATCCATTTAATCCGACTACTACAATTTGCTTTAATATTGGGGAGGACAATACTTTCTGCACATTGAAAGTTTATAATATCAAAGGGCAGAAGATAAAGACATTGATAGAAGATAGATTATCATCTGGGACACATTCTATAATATGGAATGGAAAAAATGATGATTCGCAGATGTGCAGTTCAGGTGTTTATTTTGTGATAATGCAAACTAATAAGTATTTATCGGCTCGTAAGATAATTTTGCTTAAATAAAACAAAAGCGTGTGGATGAACCTACACGCTTTTTGTAACTGCAAAACTCATATTTTTATTAAAGATGCAGAAATTTTTCCATATACTTAAACTTATCTGTCAATTTTCCATGATAAAGTATCAAAGCTCTTCTTATCTCATCAGGTAGATGACATTTTTCAATTGAACTGGAAAAATCTGCCTTTGCTATGGCTGGAACAAATTTCATTAGCTGCTTGCTAAAATAAATAGATGCTTCTTTTGAAATCTCACAAGGTAAATTATCCACAGCCATAATTACAATACCATCTCCTTCTACTCCATCACTAATTTCACCTGTTGAAGAATTATACACATATATCGGATTATCTGGCTCAGTAGCTTTAACTGTCAGTTCTATTGCACCTTCAATATCACAACTTATATCACCAATTACTAATAATTTTAATTTATTATTTTTTACATAATCTTTTGTTATCAATTTAGGGTAAGGTTCATCCCAATAAATGCCATTTATTAACATTGATAGATATGGAATAAATTGCTCAAAATTGCTAATGTATTTCTCTGGATGATGATAATAATCCTGTAATTCAAATTTATCATTATCATTTTTCGGTCTAGCAATATGTTCTTCCTTAAATATAACTTTATATAATTTTTTATTGGAATAGGAAACGAGTTCCCTTGTTAATAATTCTTTTGGTGAAATTTCCTCGTAAGGTAGTAAATCAAAGATTTTTTGTGCTCCAGTAGATACATGACCATATCCAGCAAAGCCACATATAAAAGGAGTAATCTCTTTTGGTAACCCATGTCTTGCTATTTCCTGACCGATTTTTCTGATTGCCTGCTTTGCTTGTTCCAAACTTTTGTATGAATGTGCCATGTTTATTTCATCAAAATGATTAGTTATTCCAAGCCAATCAAGCTTTCTACCAAGAGCATAAAAAGAATCTATCATTCCTGCATAGCCAGCATAAGTGCCAAAAAATATCAATCTTTTCCCATGTTTATCAACCACTTTTTCGTAATCAATGAGATTATCCTTTAACTCCATCATTCTTTTAAGCATTGGAATATTATATGCCTGACCTTTTATTGTATGAGAAAAAAATATGTATGTTTTATCCTTTTCAAAAAAAGATAATGGAATCTCTTTAACTGCAAATATTGGACTACATTCTGACAAATTCTCATTTATTTCTGCTCCGATGCTGATGTATTCTTCATCAGTAAAAATTCTTATTGGTGATGGCTGAAGTATAAATTGTAAATTGTATTTATCTATCAATATTTTCATATCATTTGGAGTAAGTGGTACTCTTTTTTCCCATTTGTTCTTATTCTCTCGTCTAATTCCAATTTTCATTATTGACTCCTTTTTTATTAAGAAACCCGACTTGAGTTCATAGAACCCGAGTCGGGTTCTGTATTAAAATATCCACTATTTATCTTCAATTCGGAACACAACGCCTCCTGGGTCAGGACAGCATAATTTCTTCATTTCTTTGATATAATCTTCACCTATTAATTCATCCTCACGCTGTTTACTTGCAAGAAAAGGGATTAAACTATGCAAAGCAAACATACAGATTTCTTTATTATCAGGTATCATAATCTTGCCTTTTCCAGTAACATAAAAGCTATCACCTGGTTTTAGTTTTGCTCCACAATGATCCACAATCTCTTCTACAACTATCTTTAATTCTTTCATAATTATACTCCATATTTTACTATGTTATAAATCTCAACTAGTTCATTTAATCTATAAATTAACATGCATAATTAACACTCATAAATTATGAGTATAAAATTTTGTCAAATTTTAATATGGAATTTTGTTTAAAAAAGCATAATTTTACTTTATAAAAACAGAAATGTATAGTTTTTTGAAGAAGAGTATCTAAAAGTTGACAAAGAAATTACTCTATATAGTTTTTAGTTATCTTAATCAAAAATATAGGAGGAGTCGTAATGAAATACGATATGGACAGAATTCGTAATTTTGCATTAGTCGGAGCTAGTGGTTCTGGGAAAACTTCACTTGCAGAATTGATGTTGTACAATGCTGGTGTTGTAAATAGAATTGGTAAAGTAGAAGATGGAAATACAGTAATGGATTATGATAAAGATGAAATAGAAAAGAGAATGTCAATCAATCTCTCATTAGCAAAATTAGAATGGAATAAAACGAATTTCAATTTAATTGATACACCAGGTTATCCAGATTTCCTTGGTGATGTTATAATTGCAATCAAAGTTACCGAATCATCTATAATTGTGGTTAATGCTGTTAATGGTATAGAAGTAGATACAGAAAAGATATGGCAATTGTCCGAAGAATATAAAAATGCCAATGTTGTGGTTATAAATAAAATGGATAGAGAAAAGGCAAATTTTGATAATGTTCTTGATGATATTGAGAAGAAGTTTGATAAAATACCTCTGCCAATTATTTTGCCAATTGGAACTGGTGAAACATTTAACGGGATAGTGAATGTTATTAACAAGAAAGCATATATTAAAGGAAAAGAAGCGAGTATTCCTTCGGATATGATGGATTTAGTTGATAAAAAGCATGAAGCAGTAATTGAAGCAGCTGCTGAAAGTGATGATGCCTTGATGGAGAAATTTTTTGAACAAGGCACTCTATCAGAAAAAGAGATAATTACAGGATTGAAGAATACAATTCAGCAGGGAAATATTCTGCCTGTGATTGCATGCTCAGCAGAACTTAATATTGGCGTAAAAAATCTAATGAATGCAATCTCTGATTATTTACCATCTCCAAAAGATAAAAACATAATAGATGTAATAAAAGATGGAAAAGAGATAAAATTAGAAACTGGTGAAGATAAGCCCAAATTAGCATATATTTTCAAATCAATTTCTGAACAAAATCTTGGAGAATTAGCATTTGTTAGAGTTTATTCCGGTGAAATAAAATACGGAGACACTGTTTATGTGCCAGAGAAAAACAATAAAGAAAGAATAGGTCAAATATTTAAGGTATGTGGGAAAAAGCGTGATGATATGGAGATGATTCATACTGGAGATATTGGTGCTTTAGTAAAATTAAAAACTGCTAAGTCATTAAATACTCTAACAGATAGCAATGAATCTATAAAAATTAAGCCAGTGAATTTACCATCACCAGTATATTGGCAGACGATTAAAGCCGTAAAACAAGGTGATGAAGATAAAATCTCAAGTGCATTGTCAAAATTGATAGATGAAGATCCGACTTTACGTGCAGAATTTAATATTGCCACATCTGAACAAATACTTAGCGGATTAGGCGAGGTTCAAGTTAATTTAGTAAAAAAGCGTCTAAAAGATAGATTCAATGTTGACGCAACTCTAAAAAATCCAAAGATTCCATATAAAGAAACAATTGAAGGAAGTGCTGATGTAAGTTATCGTCATAAGAAACAAACTGGTGGTAGAGGACAGTATGGGGAGGTATATTTCCGCATTAAACCTAAGCCACAAGGACAGGGCTTTGAATTTGTAAATTCTATTGTTGGCGGAGTTATCCCATCCAAATTTATACCTGCTGTTGAAAAAGGTCTCAAAGAAACTTTGGAAAAAGGCATATTTGCTAATTATCCTATTGTTGATATTCAGGTTGAACTATATTATGGTTCGTATCACGATGTTGATTCTTCTGAAATGGCTTTTAAACTCGCAGCTTCTCATGCTTTGAAAAAGGGCTTTATGGAGGCTAAGCCTATATTATTAGAGCCAATTCATAAGCTGAATGTTACAGTGCCAACAGAGTTTATGGGTGATGTAATGAGTGATTTAAGTACTCGTAGAGGAAAAATTCTTGGAATGGAACAGAATGGAAATAGACAAGTAATTAAAGCAGAACTGCCATTATCTGAGTTATATAGCTATCACACGAGTTTGAGATCCATAAGTAAAGGTCAGGGCTCATTTACACAAGAATTTGCATATTATCAAAAACTTCCTTTTGAATTAGCTGAGAAGGTTATTCAGGAAAGTAAAAGAGACAATTAGTTAGAGAGATTAAACGCAAACTAAACGCTAACTCAACAAACTCATCACAAAAGATTTATAAAAAAGATAAAAAAGGTTCGCGTAAGTTCGTATAGTTCGTATAAGTTCGCGTCTGCAAGATTAGTTAATAGGAAGAGACATAGAAAGATTGTAAGGATTGTTGAAAAGTAACTTTGAAACCCAGTGGCTCACCGATTTTTAAAGGCATTTTTATTTTACAAATATTTATCCTAATAATATCAGAATGCTTTATTTATAATATTTAACTCAGGCATATCGGCTTAAGTTAAATTCATAGTTAACATTACCAATTTAAAATGAGGAATAAATGCCATATATTTCTATGTTTTTTGGTATAATTATCAGGATGTTTTATAATGAACATAATCCTCCTCATTTTCACGCAGAATATCAAGGACAAAGAGGTATATTTGATTTTAATGGCAATTTGATTGATGGTAAAATTCGATCAAAAACAGCCAGAAAAATTATAAAAAAATGGGCTTTAATTCATAAAAAAGAACTTGAGAGTAATTGGAACAATATAAATAATGGTGAAGAATTAATTAGAATTGCACCATTAGATTAGGAGTAAAAATGGGATATTTACCAATTGTTATCAACGCAAAATATATTAGCGATTATAAAATTGAAGTGGAATTTGATAATGGGGTAAAAAAGACGATAGATTGCAAAAATTGGCTAAAAGGAAAGATATTTAAACCGTTAAAAAATAAAGATTATTTTAGCAAATTTTTTATTGATGGTTGGACAATTGCGTGGCCAAATGGAGCTGATATTGCTCCAGAAACATTATATAAATACACAACTAACTCAACAAAGACACAAAACCACAAAGTTCTCAAATAGTTTTTATAATAGAAAAGTTAAATTTTTTCTGTGTTCTCTGTTACTCTGTGTTTGATATTTGCGGTTTCCCGTGCTATGAAATTTCAAATTGCTATCAAGAAATCTGCTAGAAAAAGAATTAACAAAGCTTGATAGAAAAAAATCGCATTAAGATAGCAAAAACAATTGATTCTTTAAGCTGGACTTCCTTTGCCTATGGATGTAAAGAATTAAAAGGAAAGTCAAAACAGATATTGCTTACGAATGGGTAGTTACAGAATAATATACCCTGTTGATAAACAAACACTAATAATTAAAATTATAAAACTCGGAAAGCGTAAAAGTATCTATCAAAATCTATGAAAATAAAAGAAATAGTAGACGAATAAATGACAGGCAAAGAAATAGACAAAGCAATTAGTGAAGTATGGGCTTTATTTAAAGAGACAGATAAATAAATAAAAGAGCTCAAGAAGCAGATAGAAGGCCTGGGAAATAAATTTGGTGGATTTACCGAAGGAATGGCTTTTTCTTCTATGAAGAGAATATTGATTGAAAAATTTGGTATGGAATTTATCAGTCCCAGAGTTCTGGTTAGAAAAAGTGGGGACTCTTATGAATTAGATGTTCTTGCTTACTCTAATAGAACTAAGAAGGAAGTTTATGTAGTAGAAACAAAAAGTCGTTTGCGAGATGATGATATTGACAAGATGATAGAAAAGTTAAGAAAATTTCCTAAATTTTTTCCTGAACATAGAGATAAAGCCCTTTTTGGAGTTATTACTGCGATAGATGATGAGACATTTACACTTAAAATACCAAAAGGATTTAAGGCAATTAACTTTACAAAGGTTTAGTACCTTTACAAAATTCCAAGCAATCTTTGGAGGTATATATGTCAGGACATAATAAATGGAGTTCTATAAAGCACAAGAAAGCAAAAGAAGATGCGAAAAAAGGGAAGGCATTTACCAAAATTATCCGTATGATTACTGTGGCTGCGCGTGATGGTGGAGGCGATCCAGAAAATAATGCTGATTTACGCACTGCTCTTGACAAAGCAAATGCTGTAAATATGCCTAAAGAAAATATTGAACGGGCAATCAAAAGAGGCATAGGAGAATTAGAAGGTGTGCGATATGAAGCATCTACTTTAGAAGGATACGGACCTAATGGAGTTGCTATTTTCGTTGAATTGCTGACAGATAACAGGAATAGAACTATTCCAGCAGTAAGACATACTTTAAATAAATTTGGTGGCACATTGGCAGAAAAGGGTTCAGTCGCATGGAATTTTGAATCAAAAGGAATGATTATGATTCTACGAAATAAATATGATGAAGATGAACTAATGATGACTGCTTTAGAATGTGGTGCAGAAGATTTCATTACCCAAGATGAATACTATATTATCTATACAGATCCAAAAGAATTTCATAAGGTCAAACAAAAATTGGAACAACAGGATATAGAAATTGAAAGTGCTGAATTAACTATGATTCCTAAAAATACTGTGAATATGAACGACAACGCTCAAACTGTTATTAAACTTATAAATGAATTAGAAGATAATGATGATATTCAACATGTGTATGCTAATTTTGAAATTGACGATGAAATTTTAGAGAGGATTTCTGATGTTTAAATTTTACAGCATCAAAAGATATAACAAGTTTAAAAAATAGAGCATATTTAATTATCCTACTCTGTATCTCTGTGGCTATTCCCTGTAAAAACTGGTAGATAAGCCATTATTAGAATATTAAGTCATAAAAATACATAAAGACATTAAACTCGCATAGCAATGACAGAAACAACATATAAAGTTGATAGAACATTCTTTACAAAGGCAAAAATAAAAGATTCTCAAAGCGATTTTGCTTATTGGCAAACCAAATCTTATGAGGAACGGCTTGCAACTTTGGAAGCTATCAGAATAGAATATAATAGTTGGAAATATGATACTCAACAAGGATTTCAAAGAGTTTATACAATTATTAAATGATAATAATGTTCGTTATCTTGTAGTAGGAGGATATGCAGTTGCTTTTCATGGTTACCCACATTATACAAAGGATATTGATTTGTGGATTTGGTTAAATAGAGAAAACGCAGAAAATCTTATTAAAGTTTTGGATGACTTTGGATTCAGTTCACTTGGACTGAAAGTGGAGGACTTTCTTACACCAGGTTATGTGATTCAATTAGGTTATCCTCCAAACCGAATTGATCTTTTAACAACAGTTACAGGACTTGATTTTGACAAATGTTATGCTTCAAGAATAGAATTGAATATTAATGGAACAAGAATAAACTTTATTGGTTTGGATGACCTTAAAAAGAACAAAGAACTCACTGGCAGATATCAGGATTTAGCTGATTTAGAACATTTAGAATAAAGATTTTATTGATGAGACCGCTCTAAAAAGATCTGAATGTATCAGGTGAACCAACAGTTTCAGTTGTGGAGAATGGAACTGATATTTGCACTACGCATTACGCATTACGCTCTACGCTCTACGCTCTACGCATTACGCTCTACGCATTACGCTCTACGCATTACGCTATGTAATGGAAGACCCGATAAAAAGTAAAAATTATGAAAACAATCAACACTGCTCAGTCGTTGCTAAAAAATGACTGTCATCCCAAAAACGAATCTGTACATTCTAACTCATCGCAAAAACAGATAATTATTGGCATTGATCCAGGCACGGCAATTACTGGATATGGTATTCTAAAAGTTAGCAAACAGCAAGCCATTCCTATTAAATACGGTGTGATACAAACAAAAAGTAATGTCCCACTGGAAAGGAGAATTGCCCGAATCTATTATGAAATGGGAAATCTATTAGATGAATTTCAACCGAATGAAGCAGCAATTGAAGCGATATTCTACGGTAGAAATATTAAAGCCGCATTTTCACTTGGACAAGCAAGAGGCGTAGAAATTCTTGCACTTACAATAAGAAATATTCCTATATTTGAATACTCTCCACGAAAAATAAAACAAGCTGTTGTAGGTAATGGTAATGCATCTAAACAGCAAGTACAATATATGGTAAAAAAATTGCTACATCTAACAAACATACCTTCAAATGACTCAGCAGATGCATTGGCAATTGCTTTAGCACACTTTCATTCAAAAAAATGGAAATAGCAAAGCTCATATAATCTTAAAACTTTCAGAATGTTAAAGGGAATTGCTTATGTATGCATATATTACGGGAAAAATTATTGAAAAAACTCCTAACTTTGTTATTATAGATAATCAGAGAATCGGATATTTAATAAATATTTCTCTTAATACTTTTGAGAACTTACCTAATAAAGGAAAAGATTATACTCTTTATATTTACCACTATGTCCGAGATAATGACATTAAATTATATGGATTCTCAAATAAAAACGAGAAAGAATTATTTGAATTGCTTATCTCCGTGTCTAAAATCGGACCGAACATAGCTCTTTCTATACTGTCAAAAATGTCTGCTAATTCCTTATCAGAAGCGATATTAAACAATGATGCGGATTTACTGTCCACCATACCAGGTATTGGAAAGAAAACTGCTCAACGGATTATTATTGACTTAAAAGAAAAGATTGATAAGTATGGTAAAGATACAGATTACGAAATTGTTGATTTAGGAATATCCAGGGAGATTATAAATGATGCAGAATCTGCTTTAATTTCATTGGGTTATCCAAAAAATAGGGCAAGAAAGGAAATTATCAACTTCCTTAGACATAATAAAGTATCCTCTTCAGAAAATTTGATAAAGGGTGTCATTAGAAAAAATTATAATCGGTAATATCCAATCTGGCTGTCCGAAAATTTTTTGGAGCATAACTCGGGTGGTTTTTACAATAACCACTTAATATACGGATTGATAAAAATTTGACTAACAATTTTATTTTTCCAAAGTTTCGTCAGTTTTTAGTAATTTAATTAGGAGCGAAAATGAATGAATATTCAGATATGCAATTGATTGATAATATCGTCTCTAAATATGAAGGAGAGCGTGGAACTCTTATACCAATTCTTCAAGAGGTTCAACAAGTTAATGGTTATTTATCAAGAGATGTAATGAAATATATTGCACAAAAAACAGGTAAATCAGCCAGCATCATTTATGGGATTGTTACTTTTTATACTCAATTTAGATTACAGCCAATTGGCAAAAATATTATCAGGATTTGCAATGGGACTGCTTGTCATGTTTCAAATGCTATTGGCATTATACATTCCATATTAGATTACTTAGGAGTTAAAGAAGGAGAAACTACAAAGGATGGAAAATTTACTGTGGAAATAGTAGCATGCCTGGGATGTTGTAGTTTAGCACCAGTAATTATGATTAACGAAAAAACTTATGGACGCTTAACTCCTGATAAGATAAAGAAAATATTGGCTGAATACTAAAAGATTGATAATAAAATGTGGAGTCGCTACGGCTAATTCACAAAAGACCGTAGATGCGTCCTATTGAATAGCGTTTTTCAGAACGCTTTTTTTTGAGCTGATGTGTGGGCTTTCGTATAAGGCGGATATGTCTTTTAGCATAATACTCACTCGCATTTGTATATCATGCATTTTTTATATAAAATGATTTCACTGAGAATGCGATATAAGGAGGAATTTTGGAAAATAAAAATATAAGAATTACTGTTGGTTTAGCAAGTTGTGGCATTGCCGCTGGTGGAAATTATGTATTTGAAAAGGCAAAGGAATATATTAAAGAACATAATATTGATGCCGAGCTTGTCCCAACTGGCTGTATAGGAATGTGTTATAAAGAGCCACTTTTGGAAATATCAGGGTCAGATATAGGCAGAATTATCTACGGTGAAGTAAAACCCGAACAAGTTGGACAAATCATTGAGTCCCATATTATCAATAAAAAGCCAATGCTAAATAATATTGTGCTTTCTGATAAATTTGGTGGAAGTGAAACTCAGATTATCAATTCACAGACAAGAATTGTTCTGCGAAATTGTGGTAGAATTAACCCGGAATCTATTGAAGAATATATTGCGATAGGTGGATATGATGCCTTAAAAAAAGTGCTTACTGATATGAAGTCCCAGCAAGTAATTGATGAGATAAAGGAATCAGGATTGCGTGGTAGAGGTGGTGCTGGATTTCCTACTGGCGTAAAATGGCAATTTGCTCATAATTCTCCTGGAAATGAAAAATATCTTATATGTAATGCTGATGAAGGTGACCCAGGTGCATTTATGGATCGTAGCGTTCTTGAAGGTGACCCACATTCGGTACTGGAAGGAATGATTATTGCAGCTTATGCTATTGGCACGACTCATGGATTTGTTTATGTGCGTGCTGAATATCCATTAGCAGTAAAAAGATTGAGAAAAGCAATAAAAAATGCTCAGGAAAAGGGATTTTTGGGAAAAGACATTCTTGGAACTGGTTTTGACTTTGAATTAAAAATAATGGAAGGAGCTGGTGCTTTTGTCTGTGGTGAAGAAACAGCACTAATGGCATCTATTGAAGGCGAAAGAGGAATGCCAAAAATTAGACCACCTTACCCAGCAATATCAGGACTTTGGGGAAAACCAACCAATATCAATAATGTAGAAACTTATGCTAATGTAGCCTGGATTATTCGCAATGGTGCAAAAGAATTCAATAAACATGGCACAGAAAAAAGTAAAGGCACAAAAGTATTTGCTTTAGCAGGGAAAGTTAAAAAGAGTGGCTTAATTGAAGTCCCAATGGGTATAACTTTACGAGAAGTAATTTTTGATATTGGAGCAGGCATAAAGGATGATAAAAAGTTCAAAGCAGTACAATTAGGCGGACCTTCAGGCGGATGCATTCCAGAAAAATTGTTGGATACACAAGTAGATTATGATTCTCTTACTGCAACTGGTGCGATTATGGGTTCTGGCGGAATGGTAGTTATGGATGAAACTGCCTGTATGGTAGAAGTGGCTAAATATTTTCTCACTTTCACTCAAAATGAGTCCTGTGGTAAATGTACATTCTGCCGCATCGGAACTAAAAGAATGTTAGAAATTCTAAATAGAATCACACAAGGAAATGGCAAAAAAGGAGATATTGAATTATTATTAGAATTGTCTGATAAAGTCAAACGAGCTTCCTTATGTGGTTTAGGACAAACAGCACCAAATCCTGTGATTACTACTATTAAATATTTTCGTGACGAATACGAAGAGCATATTGAACACATGCATTGTCCAGCAGGAGTATGTAATGCATTAATAACTTATGAAATTACTGATAATTGTAATGGATGCCATAGATGTTTCAAAGTATGTAAAGTTAATGCAATTACAGGTGAAGTTAAACAAAAACATACTATTGACCAAGAGCTTTGTATTAAATGTGGTGCTTGTTATGAAGTATGTAAATTTGATGCTATTATAAAGAAGTGAGAGGTTTAACAATGTCAGAGATAACGATAAAATTAAATGGTAAGAAAATATGTACAGAATCAGGGAAAACAATATTAGAAGTCGCTAAAAAGAACAACATTGAAATCCCAACTTTATGTAATGATAAGTACTTAAAACCTTATGGTTCTTGTTGGGTTTGTCTTGTGCAAGTAAAAGGAGCAAAAGGATTTGTTACATCTTGCGGCACAACTGTTCAAGAAGGAATGGAAATAGAAACAGATAATGATGATATTCATTGTGCAAGGAAAATGGCTTTAGAACTATTATTATCAGACCATTATGCAGATTGCGTAGCCCCTTGTAATTTAGCTTGCCCAGCTGGAATCAATGTGCAATCTTATATTGCTCTTATCAGTAATGGTGAATATAGGAAAGCAATTAGCTTGATAAAAGAGAAATTACCTTTCCCTCTTACAATTGGCAGAGTTTGTCCTGCTCCATGTGAAGAACAATGCCGTAGAAATATTGTTGATGAACCGATTGCTATTAGACAATTGAAAAGGTTTGTCGCTGATAAAGACATCCAATCTGAGTTTCATTACAAGCCAGAAATCAAGGAATGGACAGGCAAAAAAGTGGCAATTGTAGGTTCTGGACCATCAGGATTATCTGCGGCTTATTTTTTGGCTAAACAAGGACATAAATGTGTTGTGTACGAAGCATTACAAAAAAGTGGTGGAATGCTTCGTTATGGTATTCCTGAGTATCGGCTACCAAAGGATATTTTAGATAAAGAAATATCACTCATTGAAGAATTAGGTGTAGAAATTAAAAACGATGAGAAATTGGGACGGGACTTTACATTGCAATATTTATCTAAGGAATACGATGCTATTTATTTAGCAATGGGTGCTCACAAGGCAATCAGTTTAAGAATACCAGGTGAAGATTTGGATGGCTATTATCTTGGCATTGATTTTCTGCGAGAAATAGCAATGGGAAGAGATATTAAGATTGGTAAAAAGGTCGGTGTTATTGGTGGTGGTAATACTGCTATTGATTCTGCACGAACCGCGTTGCGATTAGGTGCAGAACAAGTGTATATTATTTATCGTCGTGCAGAAGAGCAAATGCCAGCAGAAAAACTAGAGATTGAATATTCAAAAAAAGAAGGCATTCATTTAGAATTACTTCGCAATCCAACTAAAATTCTTGGCACAAATGGTAAAGTTAGTGGTATTGAACTTATAAAAATGAAGCTTGGCGAACCTGATGAAAGCGGTAGAAGAAGACCTATCCCTATAGAAAATTCTGAATATACAATAGAAATAGATATGATTATTTCTGCTGTTAGCCAATCTCCTGATACAAAATTCTTAACAAAAGAAAATTATTCCATACAAGATAGATACCTGGATTTAACTAAATGGAATACAATTGTTATAGATGAAAAGACGCAAAGAACGAATATTGATAAAGTATTTGCTGGTGGAGATGTAACGCGTGGGCCTTCAACAGTAGTGGAATCTATTGCTGATGCAAGAAAAGCAGCTTTTTATATTGATAAATATCTAAAAGGCGAAGAAATTATACCCATAGATGAGAAATTCAACAGCAAAAAAGCAGAGGATATTAAGGATGTTGATGTTAAAGAATATGAACGGTTTGAGAAAGTTCCTCGTGCAAAAATGCCAGAATTATCAGTAGAAGAGAGAATCACTAATTTTAATGAGATAGAGCAGGGCTTTACAGATGAGCAGGCAATTGAAGAATGCAAACGATGCATGGAATGTGGTTGTCAGGTTAATGAGACCTGTGATTTGCGAAAGTATGCAACTAATTATAATATAGTGCTAAAAGATTTAATTGGTGAATCAAATCATTATATTATAGATGATAATCATCCTTTTATTTTACGCGATCCAAATAAATGTATAAATTGTGGTAGATGTGTACGCACCTGTATGGATATTCAAGGTGTGGGTGTGTTGGGCTTTATGTATCGTGGATTTTCTACAATCGTAGGTCCAGAATTCGGAAGTCCATTACAGGAAACCGACTGTGAATCTTGTGGCAAATGTATTACTGTATGTCCTGTTGGTGCTTTGACAGAAAAGACAATTTATCATAAACTAGCTCCATATGAGAGAGAAAAAATTCAAACGACCTGCGGTATTTGTGGAACAGGATGTCAACTTTATATGGAACCTGCTGATAAGAAAATATTACGAACCACAGCCGCAGAAGGTATTGTAAGTGATAATAATATCTGCTTCTTTGCTCATTTTGGTTATGAAGCATTACAGGAAAATGATAGATTAGTTAATCCTATGATTAGGCGAGAAGGTACATTAAAAACAGTATCATGGCAAGAAGCAGAGAAATACATTAAAGAAAATATTGAAAAATTGTCTGATAATTCTGCAATATTCACAAGTGGTAGAATGACATCAGAAGAGCTTTCCATAGTAAATAAAATTGCTGAAAGATTCTCTCCTGAAAGGAAATACTCGTTCAGCATTCCACATTCATTCCTGAATGAAAAGCTTCATTTTAATTATTCTCCAAATCCAATTTCTGACCTGGAATTAACAGACATAATATTAGTAGTTGGACAGCTAAGCCATACTCTTGGTATAAAAATATTATCTGCTAAAAGACAGGGCAAAAAATTGATAGTCATCTCACCAGAAGATAACAAATTCAAAAAATTAGCAGATGTATTTATTAAAACAGATGATTATGGTGGATTGCTCAATTATGTAGCCAAATATTTAATAATAAATCGTAAGCATAATGTATCTGCAATTACGAGAAATGTTAATAATTTTACTGAATATAACCATCAGGTTCAAAAAGGTGTTGCTAATTATAATGAGGACACTAAATACGAAGAATGCGCAAAATTGTTTGCCGAATGTAAAAAGTCAATCATTATTTATTCAGAATCACGCATTAGTAGAGATGTTCAGCAGTCCATATTTAATTTAGCATCACTCAAAGGCGATATTGGTATAGAAGGTGAAGGAATTATTTCCACTTCTGAAATAGCAAATTTAAGAGCATTGCAATCTCTGAATTTCCGACCGATTATCCAACTTCCAAATATTAATTCTGCTTTTATTATTAATGAAGACCCGCTAATTGATAATAAAATGAATGTATATAATTGGCTTAATAATTTGGAGTTTTTGATAGTTATGGATTCTTATTTAACAGAGACAGCCAGGATGGCGAATGTAGTTTTACCAAGTGCAACTTTTGCTGAATCAAAAGGTAGCTTTATTTCTGATGACGGCACTGTTCAGGAAGTAAAACAAATATTAAGGCCTATATCTGGAAAAAGTAATATTGAAGTGCTTAATATGTTTCTTAACGAAAATATTAATGAAAACTCATTACTTGTCAATTGGGAAAATGACACTCCATATTCGTATAATAAACAGAAGCGACTACATATAGAAAAGAAAGTTGACTTACAATTTATGCTTAAACACAGTGTCTCGCAGTTCAGAAATTATGATATAATTAGAAAGCGGATTATTAAATTGGAGCAGAAGTTGAAAGTGTAAATTTTTATGAAACATAGGGATTGTTAGATTTTAGCCACAAAGTGCGCGGAAGAACACTAATAAAATTAGATATTAGGGGAATTTAGCATTCCACATAATATTCTTCATCGCCACAGATAGAGAAATAATCTTAGGGTCTTCGTTGCTAAGCAATGCCAAACTTATTAAATTTTTGGTATTCCCCCAGAAGTAGTGGTGAATGATTTATTAAATAAAGCATCTCAGAATACAACTACTTATACCTGACTACACATTTTCAGACAATATACCGTGAAACCCGACTCGAGTTCAAAGAACCCGAGTCGGGTTTCTGTACACTATTAATTAATTCCATCTTTATTTTGCATTTGCTTTATCCCTATGCTCTGTATCAGTTATCTTATTGTCTGGCTCTTGTTTTTCCATGTCTTTCTGCTTAATTTCATCAGCATAGTTGAGTTGTAAGTCATAGATAATTTTATTAAGCATATCATCTTCTTCTTTGCTAAGATTGCCCTTTACTTTTGTTCGTATGGCTATCAAAGAATCAATGGAATACTGAGCTGCATCCAGATTTTTTTCAATTTTTTGTGTTGCAGGATTCATTACCTTTCCCATAAAAATCATTGCCTGCATTTGCAATGATAATATTAGCTGTTGAAACAGTATATCATATTTAGACATTTCATCCTTCATAATATAGCACCTTTATTTATGTTTGGACTTTTGTAGATATAGATTTTTTCCACACAGAGAGAGAAATAATAGAAAAGCTTAAGTTATAGATTCAAAACAAAAACCCGTTTATTCTGATAATCTAAGATTAAACGGGTTTTACAACTTGTATTGATTATTTCTGTTCTCCCAATTTATTTTTCCTATCAAAATATTCTTTAGCTTCAGCTTCGTTCCCAATTTTGTATAGGGCTGGAATCACATAATCATAGGGCTCAATATTATCAGGTTCTAATTCAATCCATTTTTTAGCATATTTTGCTAAATTTTCATAGTCCCTTATATTGACATAGCAGAAGCAAAGATATTTTATTGCTTTTAAGTTTTGTGGCTTCAAGTTTAATATTCTTCTGTAAAATTCAATTGCCTCTTGATATCCGGTGTCTGTTTTTTTCTCAAAGTAAAGTGCCGCTATATTGAAAAGAATATCAGTATTATCTGGCTCATATTCTAATGCTTTTTTGTAAAATTCAATAGCATTATCAGTTTGTTTTAAGTTACTATAAGAAATAGCGAGATTATATAAGATAGTAGAATTTTCAGGTTCAATATCAACAGCTTGTTTGTAATATTTTACAGCATTTTGATAATCCTTTTCTTTGGCATAATAATTACCGAGTTGAATGCGTGATGAAGTATCATTTGGATATTTCTCTGCAATTTTAGTATAGATTGCCATTGCATCTTTTTCTTTATTCAGTTTTACTAATGTTGCAGCTTTCATTTTCTCGGACTTTACACTATCCGGAAAGATTGTTATTGCTAAATCAAAATGCTCAAGTGCCTTATCGTAGTTTTCAGCATTATATTCAGTTATACCTTTATTATGTGATTTAGCCCAGATGGTCTTATAAAGCATATCTATTTCTTTTTTATCCCAGCCGTATTTTTCAGCTTGTTGTGCATTCTCATACGCCTTTGTATAATCATCTTTTTGTCCATAGATTTTTGCAATGAACATATAAGCTTCAGCATTATCCGGATGCAGTTCCAATTCTTTTTTGAAATTCTCCAACGCTTTATCAGGGTCTTTTTCATCTCTCAATGCTAAGTAACCAGTACGCATATATACACTTTTACATCCAATAGATATAAGCATAATAATCATCAAGATACTAACGAAAACATTTTTTGCTTTCACATTTCCTCCTACATATAACTCCTTATTGAATATAAATAATAAAATTGCAAAATAGAATTTTCCTGTCACTTATAGAGATTGCAGAGTCACTCCATTCCTCACGATGATACTATTTTTACCTAATTTTGCATAATTCATCTAAACTTGGGACTAAAATAAAAAAATCCCGAATTTCTCTGTCAAATTTTTCTTGGAGAAATTAAACGCGGACTTGCAATCGCGGACTTATACGAACTATGGCAAACTTACGCGAACCTTTTTATAAATTAAATCTTT
>Ga0164318_10002205_pt1 | contig 17924 bp, 17 predicted proteins | sample GuaBasSedimGuay9_FD_113734 | JGI IMG/M metagenome (GOLD analysis project Ga0164318, IMG submission 113734) | Subseafloor sediment microbial communities from Guaymas Basin, Gulf of California, Mexico - Guay9, Core 4571-4, 0-3 cm | ecosystem: Environmental > Aquatic > Marine > Hydrothermal vents... | reverse complement strand
GAAGAGGGGTCATGAGGGACAGGGACATCTAGGCGGGAAAGACGAGCTCCACCGGGGGATCGCCCTCGATGACCTCTCCGATGCTCACCGCCCCCATGGCCTCCAGGCAGGCGGAATCCACATCCGGCGGTATGAACATGACCATGCCGAGGCCCATGTTGAAGACCCTGTGCATTTCCCGGGAGTCGATGCCGCCCCGTTCCTGCAGCAGGCGGAAAATGCCCGGCGTGCGCCAGCAGGCCGTATCCAGGTGCGCGCAAAGGCCCTTAGGCAGAACCCGTGGGATGTTGTCGTAGAAACCGCCGCCTGTGATGTGCACCAGGCCGTGCAGGGCCTCGCGCCCGCACCCGGCCCAGAAGGCCCGTACCGGTTCCAGATACGAGAGATGGACGGCCAGCAGGGCCTCGGCGACCGTGACGCCTTCCAGTTCGTCCGGAGTGTCCTCCAGCTTCAGGCCGGCCACCTCGAAGATCACCTTGCGGGCCAGGGAATAGCCGTTGGTATGCAGGCCGCTGCTGGGCAGCCCCCAGATGCGGTCGCCGGCGGCGATGGCCGAGCCGTCGATGACGTGCCGGGCCTCCACCTGGCCCACGATGGTTCCGGCCAGATCGAACTCGTCCGGGCCGTACACGCCGGGCATCTCGGCCGTCTCCCCCCCCAGCAGGGCGCAGCCGTTGTCCCGGCAGCCGGCGGCGAAACCGGCGATGATCTGCGGCAGGATGTCCTCGTCCAGTCTGGCGGTGGCGAAGTAGTCCAGGAAGAACAGCGGTTCGGCCCCCTGGACCAGGATGTCGTCCACGCAGTGGTTGACCAGGTCCCGGCCCACGGTGTCGTACACCCCGGCCATGCGGGCGATCATCACCTTGGTGCCCACGCCGTCCACGCTGGCCACCAGCAGCGGCCCGCCGGGCTGGGGTTGGTAGAGACCGCCGAAGGCGCCGATCTCATTGCGCACCCGCGCATCCCAGGTGGAGCGGACGGCTTCCTTGCTGCGGGCCAGGGCCCGCGTGGCCGCATCGATGTTCACACCGCTTGCAGAGTATTTCATGACTGGACACCCGGCGGACACAGGCCGCTTCAGATCGAGGGTGAAAAGGCGGTGACCCGGCTTCAGTCGCCGGTCGCCTCATCCTGCAGGGGATACTGGGAGAGTCGCCGATTCAGGGCGTCAAGAACAGCAAAAACCACGGCCTGCTGACGATTATGATCGGCACCGCAGGTCCCGAACAGAACCTCGCTGCGGCGGCCCTCGACGAGGTTGACCGCAGCCAGCACGACTTCCTTGCCGCCCAGGGTCGCCGTGGTGATCTCCCGGACGTGCAGCAACACGTCGGTGGCCAGCAACTGGCCCACGGCGGCGAGGGTCGCCTCGGCGATGAGTGTCACGTCGCTCTGGGGATGGTTGGGGCCTTCGCGCATCCCTCGGACCGCCAGGTCGCCCGCGCTCAGTTGCACCTCGGCGCGCACCAGGGACTCGGAGACCAGGACCCCCACCCCGGCGCAAAGGATCCGCGGCGGCAGGTCCTCGGCCACCAGGATCGCCGGTATGGGCGGGCGTTCAGGGGCCTGCTGATCCTGCTGGTCCCTGGCTCCGGACGAGGGTTCCTGTTCCGGAGATTCCGGAGATTCCGGAGCCTGCTCAGCGGAGGTCTCACCGGGATGCTCCGGTTCCTGCGGTGCATGAAAGGTCACTCCCGACGGGGCTGCCTGTGATGTCTTGTCGCCGCCCGGCCCCGGTTCCCGGGCCGTCTCATCCGGGCTGTAATCGTTCTCGAGGACCTGGACCACACCGATCTTCTTGTAGTAGACATCGATGCCCAGGCGGGCTTTCAGCAGACTCTCCACGTCCCGCACGATATGCCGGGGATCCCGGTCGAAACCGGCCACGACATGGATGCCGAGGATCTCGCCGTCGGCATCGAGCTCGATCTTGCTCTGCAGCACACCCTTGATCTGGCCGATCCAACGCTGCGCGTCGGTGACCCAGGCGTCTCTTTCCTCGGGATCCCACTCCAACTGGCGACTCCTCTTGAGATCAATCGGTTTTGATCATCACATTCACCATACACGGCACTTTGCGCACCGTCAGGTAAGTCATGGTATCACTTTCCAATTATTCCAACAAGATGTTCCTGCAATTGACCCCTGAATCCCCCAGAAATCCCCGATTTGAAGGGGTTGTCTCAGGGAATCATCATGTCCCGCAAGGTCTGCAGGCGGCGGGCGTAGGCCTCATCGGTCAGGGCGATCAGGCCCTCGACGCTGAAGCCCTCGGGACAGAAGCTGGCCGTCACCGTTCCGTCGAGCATGGCCTGCCTGAACACCTCATCGCCGTCGTGACGGTCGGCGCCGCTTTCGGCCAAGGCCCCCATGAAGCCGCCGGCGAAGCTGTCGCCGGCTCCGGTGGGGTCCACGACATCGTCGAGGATCAAGGCCGGCACCGCCAGCACCGAATCGAGGCCGAAGTAGATGGCTCCGTGTTCGCCCTTCTTGATGATCACGCGCTTGGGCCCCAGCTCGGCGATGGCCGCAGCGGCCCGGGCCAGGCTGCGCAGGCCGGTCAGCTGGCGGGCCTCCCCGTCGTTGACCAGCAGGATGTCCACACGGGCCAGGACCTCGCGCAGTTCATCAGGCTTGGTCTCGATCCACAGGTTCATGGTGTCGAGAGCCACCAGGCCGGGGCTCGTCATCTGGTCCAGGACATGGAGCTGCAGGGAGGGATGGATGTTGGCCAGGAAGAGGTACTCGCTGTCACGCCAGGCGGCGGGGATCTCGGGCTGGAAATCCGCGAACACGCCCAGCTCGGTGGCCAGCGTGTCCCGCTCGATCATGTCGGCGTGGTAGCGGCCGGCCCAGTGGAAGCTCTTGCCGGCGGTGCGCACGATGCCCTCGGTATCGGCGCCATGGCTGCGCAGCAGCTGGAGATCCTCATCCCGGAAATCCTCGCCCACCACGCCCACGCAACGGACCGGACCTCGCCCACGGGCGGCAATGGAGAAGTAGCTGGCGCTGCCGCCCAGCTGCCGTTCGCGCTTTTCCTGCGCGGTTTCCACGGTGTCGTACGCCACCGATCCGACAACCACAATCGACATTTCAATCCCTCTTTTCCATGGCTTCAGGCATCTCGATGCCGATCAGTTCGGCTACCTTCCTCAGCACGTACCCCGTCGCGACACTCAGATGCAACAGGGCGAGCCGCCTGCCCGGATCCTGGTCCAGGATGCGCTTGCACTGGTTGTAGAACTGGTTGTAAAGGGTCGCGATCTCCAGGGCATACCCCGTCAGCCGATGGGGCTCCCTGCTTGTGGCGGCCGACACGATCACCTGGGGCAACCGTACCAGTTCGCGGGCCACCGCCCAGGCGCTGTCGTCCTCCAGGTGGGCCAGACTCTCGGCCGTGGGCTCGCCCACCTCGACGCCGCGCTCGGCCGCGTTCTTCAGGAGGGAACAGGACCGGGCATGGGCATACTTGACCTTCAGCACGGGATTGACGTCGGACTGCTGCCGCGCCAGGTCCAGATCGAAATCCAGGTGGCTGTTGGGCTTGCGGGTCAGGAAGAGGAACTTGGCCACGTCGGCCCCCACCTCGTCCATCAAGGCGTCCATGGTCACGAACTGGCCCTTGCGCTTGGACATGTCAAGGATCCGACCGTCTTCCAGGAAGGTCACCTGCTGCAGGATCTGGATCTCCAGCCAACCTTCCGGCACGCCCAGGGCCTTCATGGCCCCCTGCATGCGGGGGATGTAGCCGTGGTGGTCGGGGCCCCAGAAGTCGATGGCGTGCTCGAAACCGCGCTGGAACTTGTGGTAGTGGTAGGCGATGTCCGCCAGGAAGTAGGTGGGCAGACCGTCCGAGCGCACCAGCACACGGTCCTTCTCGTCGCCGTAGTCGGTGGAGCGGAACCAGACCGCGTCGTCCTGCTCGTACACCGCGCCCTGCTTCTTCAGGCGTTCCAGGGCTCGTTCGATGCGCCTGGTCTCGTGCAGCTCGGACTCGAAGTACCAGGTCTCGAACCGCAACCCGAAACGGCGGCAGGTCTCCCGCTGCCAGCTGAGGATCTTCATCAGGGCGTACTTGGCGAAGCAGTTGACCGACTCGTCCTCGGGAAGATCGCTCCAGGAGACGGCGTCCCCGCAGGGAAGCTCGATGCGCTGGAAACTCTCGTCGTCGAAGGCGGCTCCAGCCTCCTGGATGCCCTTGCTGTCCTTGGCCAGCAGTTCGGCCGCCATGATCTCCAGGTAGCGGCCCTTGTAGCCGTTCTCGGGGAATTCGACCTGCCGACCCGTCAGCTGCAGGTAGTGGGCGCGCAGCGAACGGCGCAGCAGCTTGATCTGGCGACCGGCATCGTTCACGTAGTACTCGGCGTGGGCGTCGAAGCCGATGGCGTCAAGCAGGTTGGCCAGGGTCATGCCGAAGGCGCCGGCCCGGGCCGAAACCACGTTCAAGGGGCCGGTGGGATTGGCGCTGATGAATTCCACGTTGATGCGCTTGCCACCCCCGGTCTTGATGGCCTCCAGGGAGCCGTCGGGCCGCAGCAGGTCCAGCAGACGATCGATCTGGTGGCTGCGGGCGATGCGGAAGTTGATGAAGCCGGGCCCGGCGATTTCCACCGATTCGATGATGTCCCGCGGCACCGAAACCGCGGCGGCGATCTCCCCGGCGAGTTCACGGGGCTTGCGGTGCAGCCTGCCCCCCAGCATCAGGGCCAGGTTCGTGCTCAGGTCGCCGTGGCCCGACTCGCGGGGCTTCTCCAGCACGATGTCGACGTCCTCCTCGAAGACGCCGTACTGCTCCACGGCCTCCAGCAGGGCTTTGCGCAACAGATCCTCGAGTTTGAGCATAAGCTATGAACCTTGTGTTTCCGCCCCGGGGGCGAATGTGAATTTCAGGTCGGGGTGGCGCTCGGCCACCGCGGAGTCCCGGAACCAGTCCGCATCCAGGTCCAGCCGTCGCGCGTCATTCCACAGCCGTTCCAGCTGGTAATACCGCCTGGTCTCCCCCAGAAACACATGGATGATCACGTCGAAGAAATCCAGCAGCACCCAGTGGCCCTCGCTCATCCCCTCCACGTTCAGGATGCGGTGTCCCCGTTCCACGAGACCGTCCCGCAGATGCCGGGCCAGGGCCTTGACCTGGACGTCGGAGTTGCCCTCGGCGATGACGAAGAAATCGCACACGTCCGAGGAACCGCGCAGATCCAGGATCACGGTCTCCTCGGCCTTCTTCTCCAACAGGAGCCAGACGGCGGCTTCGGCCAGCCGGTATCCTTCGGAGGCGTCGGGGATGGCGAACTCCTGCTGCTGGGCGTCGGACTGCGGGGATGCGGGCGTTTTTTCGGTCATGAGTATCCTAGTTCAGACGGTTGATGACGTATTCCACGGCGACGGCCAGGAGCTTCCGCTGGGGACCCCTGGCCACCGGGGCCAGGGCGGCCTTGGCCTGCTCTCCGTATTCCCGGGCCAGGCCGAAGGAGAAATCGATGCCCCCGTACTCGGTGACGAACTGCTTGACGCGGGGCCAGGACAGCGCCCGCTTTTCCGGCTCCCTGGCCAGGGAAAGCTCCTCGATCTCCCGGCGTTCGTCCGCAGGCGCTTCGGCCAGGGCGGCGATCAGGGGCAGGGTGATCCGGCCTTCCTCCCAGTCCTGGCCGGTCGGCTTGCCCAGCCGGCGGGCATCCCCCAGGTAGTCGAAGATGTCGTCGGTTATCTGGAAGACGAGTCCCACCTTGTGCCCGAACTCCCCGAAGGCGTCCTCCTGATCGGCCAGACGCACGTTGAACGAGGCGCCGATGCGGCAACTGTTCTCGATCAACGAGGCGGTCTTCTGGTAGATGATCTGCATGTAGCGCTCCCTGGAAATGTCCAGGTCGTAGCGGTACTCAAGCTGCAGCATCTCCGCCTCGCTCATCAGGACCGTCGTGCGCGCCAGCAGCTCCACCGCATGGTGCAGTCCGGTGCTGCACAGGTTGTGCAACGCCTTGCTGTACAGGAAATCCCCCATGATCAGGGCCGCGCTGGAGCCGAATTTCTCGTTCACCGAGGGCAGTCCCCGCCTGGTCAGGGCCTCGTCGATGAAATCGTCGTGGACGAGGGTGGCGGTGTGCACCAGCTCCACACTGGCCGCGGCGGTGATGGCCTCCTCGGGAAAACCCCTGTCGTCCTGGGCGGCCAGCAGCAGGAGGGTCGGCCGGAACCGCTTGCTCTTGCCCCGGTGGATATGCTCGCATATCTCGCGCGTCAGGGGACTGTCGGCCTCGGTGATCCGCTGGAACTCGGTCTCCATCCTCGCCAGCGCCGGAGCGATGGTCCGTTGCAAGGTGATCAGCTTGATGCGTTCCTTGTCCACGATGCCCATTGCCACCCGCTCTCATCTTGTGCCCCGACCCCGCGGCCTCGGCCCGTCGTTCCGGTCAACAACAGCGGGCCGCTCAGGAAGATCCGACCCCGACTGACAAATATTCGCAAAACTTTCCCGCTGTCAATTTCCTTTACCCCGCCGCCTGGTCACCAGCAGCGAGATCAACACCGATCCAAAGTACAGGATCAGGACGGGGACGGCCATCATCACCTGGCTGATGACGTCCGGGGGGGTCAGGATCGCCGCCACAGAAGCGATGACGATGACGGCCACCCGCCAGGTCCGCAGCAGCATGCGGGGCTTGAGAATCCCCACCCAGCTCAACCCCAGCACGAGCAGCGGCAGCTGGAAAACGAGCCCGAATGCCAGGCACATGCGCGAGACGAAGCTGAAATAGTTCCCGACGCCGATCAGGGGCACCATGGTCTGGGTGCCGAAGCTCAAGAGAAAGGTGATGACCTGCGGAACGACCACCAGGAAGCTGAAAACAAGTCCCGCATAGAACAGCAGGGTCGAGGATATCAGCAGGGGCGCGACGACCCGACGCTCGCTGCGGTACAGGCCCGGCATGATGAAGGCATAGACCCGGAACAGGATGAAGGGCAGCACCACGAAGATGCCGACCATGCCGGCGATCTTCAGGCGGGTCAGGAAGGCCTCGTTGGGCGCGGTGAAGTAGATCCCCTGCTCGGCGATGGGCGAGATGAGGACGTCGAGGATCCTCGCGGACCAGAACCAGCACAGGGAGGCTGCGGCCAGGGCCGCCAGGCCGGACTGGATCAGGACCGACCGCAGCTCCTCCAGATGCTCCACAAAACCCATGCGGGCCTGCTGGTCTTCCGGATCGGCGCCGCCGGCCTGCCCGCTCCCTCCTGGGATATCCGTCATGACGGGGGCTCCGCGGTTTCCCTGGGGCCGTCCTCCGCCGCACTCTTCATGTCCTTCAGCAGGGCGAAGAACTCGTCCACGCTCTGGAAGCTGCGGTAGACCGAAGCGAACCGGACATAGGCCACCTCGTCCACTCCGCGCAGTTCATCGAGTACCAAACGGCCTATGACCTCGCTGGGCACCTCGCGTCGGCCCGAGGAGGCCAATCTCTGTTCCACCCGGTCGACGATGATCTCGATCTGCTCCAGGGAGACGGGCCGCTTCTCGCAGGCCTTGGTCACGCCCACGATGACCTTGGAACGGGCATAGGCGGTCCGTTCGCCGCTGCGCTTGACCACCAGGACCGGACGGGTCTCGATGGTCTCGTAGGTGGTGAACCTCTCGTGGCAATGGAAGCACTCCCGGCGGCGGCGCACACCCCTGCCGTCGCGCACGATCCGGCTGTCGACGACCTTGTCGTCCTCGTGGCCGCAGCGGGGGCATTTCATGGGCGCACCTCCGATCAGCTCAGGTCAAATCCCCGTAGAGAGGGAAGGCCCGGCACAGTTCCTCGCTCTCGCCGCGCAGGGCGGCCAGGGCGGCCTCGTCGTCCCGGGCCGCCACGGCCCGATCCATGATGGAGGCGATCTGCTTCATCTGCTCCGGTCCCATGCCGCGGGTGGTCAGGGCCGGGGTACCCAGCCTGACGCCGCTGGTCACGAACGGGCTCTGTGTATCGAACGGAACCGTATTCTTGTTGGCCGTGATCCCCACCTTGTCCAGCAGGTTCTCCATGTCCTGGCCGGTCAGCCCCTTGTTGGTGACGTTGACCAGCAGCAGGTGGTTGTCCGTACCGCCGCTGACCAGATGGAAACCCTTTTCCTGCAGCGCCTCGGCCAGCACCGCGGCGTTGGCCACGGTGTTCCGCGCATATTCCTTGAAGGAGTCCTGCATGCACTCGTGGAAGCAGACGGCCTTGGCTGCGATGACATGCATGAGCGGCCCGCCCTGGATGCCGGGGAAATTCATCTTCTGGATGGCCTTGAAGTGTTCCTTGGTACTGAGGATCAAGCCGCCCCGTGGGCCGCGCAGGGTCTTGTGGGTGGTGCTGGTGACCACGTCGCAGAAGGGCACGGGATTGGGATGGACCCCGCCGGCCACCAGGCCCGCGATGTGGGCCATGTCGAACAGCAGGATGGCGCCGACCTCGTCGGCGATGCTCCTCAGGGCCTCGAAATCCCAGAAACGGGGATAGGCGCTGGCGCCGCCGATGATCATGCGGGGCCGCTCGGCCTTGGCCTGCGCCCGCAAACGGTCGTAGTCGATGGTCTCGGTCTCCTTGTCCACCTCGTAGTGCAGGGCCTCGAACAGCAGGCCCGAGAAGTTGACCGGATGACCGTGGGTCAGATGCCCGCCGTGGGACAGGGAGAGTCCCAGGATCTTGTCGCCGGGCTTGAGGAACGACAGGTAGGCCGTCATGTTGGCCGTCGAACCGCTGTGGGGCTGGACGTTGGCGCGCTCGGCGCCGAACAGGGCCATGGCCCGCTTCTTGGCCAATATCTCGGCCTGGTCCACATGGACGCAGCCCCCGTAGTAGCGCTTGCCGGGGTAGCCCTCGGCGTACTTGTTGGTGAGCACGGACCCCATGGTCTGCATCACCGCCGCGCTGGTGAAGTTCTCGCTGGCGATCATCTCCAGCTGAGAACGCTGACGGGCCAGTTCCAGGTCCAGCACCTCGGCGATTTCCTGGTCAACTGCGTGCACCTGCTCGTACATGATTCCGCTCCTATTTCAGGTGATCTTGCTCGTAGGCGGTGATCTTGCCGATCCGGCGGGCGTGACGCCCGCCCTCGAAAGCCGCCGCCAGGTAGGTCTCGACGAGGGCCAGGGCCTGATCGGGAGTCAGGGCGTCGCCGCTCATGCACAGCACGTTGCTGTCGTTGTGGCGCCGCGTGGTTTCGGCCTGGTCAGGGGTGAAACACAGGGAAGCGCGCACACCGGCGACCTTGTTGGCCGCGATGCTCATGCCGATGCCCGAACCGCAGATCAGGATCCCGAATTCGGCCCGGCCGGAGGCCACCAGTTCGGCGGCGCAGAAAGCGGCATCGGGATAGTCGGCGGAAGCCGTCGAACCGCAACCGCAATCGGTCACCTCCCAGCCACGCCGGGCCAGGAGGGTCTTGATGGCCTCCTTGTGCGGATAACCGCGGTGGTCCGATCCGATGGCGATGTGCATGGCGCCCCTTTCCCGCCGACGGCCCTGGCCGGTTGATCGCTAACCTCTCCGGTTTCACTAAATTAGACCGCCCCGGAAGGGCCGTCAAGGCGCCCCTCGGCCGGGGGCGGGAAGGGCAGGGGACCGTCCCGGAGCACCTTCGGTTCGGCACCGGTGAAATCCACCAGGCAACTCGCCTGGGCCGCCGGTCGAGGTCCGGAAACGCCGCCATCCCAGTAACCATCCACGGTGGTGCCGAAGATCGCCACCGCCGCAGCCACATCGGCGGCCGGGGCCGCGCCGGCCCGGTTGGCGCTGGTGGACACCAACGGCCCGCCCGCCTCCAGCACCAGTTCCCGCAACTCGCCGTACCCGGGGACCCGCACCGCCAGTCCGCCCCCCTCTCCGGCCACACCTGCGGCGGTCAGCCCGGCCCCGGGCAGAATCAGGGTATAGGGTCCGGGCCAGCAACTTACGCAGATCCGTTCCTGCTCCCTGTTCAAGGGACGAAGAAGGGACCGGGCCTGGGCCAGGGAACCGGCCAGGACGACCAGGGGCTTGCCCTCGGCTCGGCCCTTGAGCCCATGGATCCTCGCCACGGCCGCCGCATTGTCGGCCCGGGCGTGCAGTCCGGGCAGGGTGTCGGTGGGCAGGATCAGCACGCCGCCGGCCGCCAGGGCGGTAGCGGCCTCGGGCCGCTGTAACCTGCGGCAGGTCACGTCAGCGTCCGCCCCGGGCCATCTCCCGCCGATGGTCGTCGACGGCCCGGGCGACCTCTTTGTCGTGCAGGGAGATGATCCGGGCCGCGAGCACGGCGGCGTTGCGGGCCCCGGCACTGCCGACGGCCACCGTGGCCACCGGAACCCCGGGGGGCATCTGCACCATGGACAACAGGGCGTCGACCCCGGCCAGGGGCCCGGAGGCCACAGGCACGCCGATCACCGGCCGGGCCGTCAGGGAGGCCACGACCCCCGGCAGATGGGCCGCCATGCCCGCCACGGCGATGAAGACCTCGGTCCCCCCCTTGTCCGCGGCCTGGACCACACGATGCAGCTTGCGTGGTTGGCGGTGGGCCGACGCGATCTCCACCCGGTGGGAAAGGCCGAACCGTTCCAGCAGGGGCAAGGCCTTCTCGATGACCGGCAGATCGCTGGCGCTCCCCAGCAGCACCATGACCTGCGGCGCAGGGGCAGCACCCATCAGCGGTCTCCTTCCTTTTCTACGGCAATATCCCGACGGAAGGTCAGGCCCTCGAAATGAACCTGGTCCAGCAGTTCGTAGGCGGCCCGCCGGGCCGCCGCCAGACTTGCCCCGGTGCCCACCGACCCGAGCACCCTGCCGCCGGCGGTCACCAGGCCGTCGGCCGTTTGCCGCGTACCGGCGTGGATGATCCACCTGTCGGCCGGCACATGCGAGGGAAGATCGATGGACTTGCCCTTGGTGTAGGTGCCCGGATACCCATCCGAGGCACCCACCACGACCACGGCATGACGGTCCCAGGCGGTCAAGCCCGCACCGGTCCAGCCGGCGGGCCCGCCCGCCTCGGCCCGCGGGGCCCCCTGCAAATGCCTTCCCAACTGGCCGGTGGCCGTGGTCCAGCACAGGTCCAGGAAATCCCCCTCGTACAGGGGCAACACCACCTGGGTTTCCGGATCGCCGAAACGGCAGTTGAATTCCAGCACCTGGGGACCACCCGCCGTCAGCATCAGCCCGGCGTAGAGCACACCACGGTAGGGAATGTCGCGGCGGCGCAACTCCGCCAGCACCGGCAGCACGATGCGCGTATCGATGGCCGCATGCATCCCAGCAGGCAGTTCCACCGGCGCATAGGCGCCCATGCCCCCCGTGTTGGGCCCTTTGTCCTGCTCCCCGATGCGCTTATGATCCCGACTGGGAGCCAGCAGGCAATAGTCCTGTCCGTCGGTGACGATCAGCACCGACAGTTCGGGACCGAACAGGCAGTCCTCCATGATGATCCGCAACCCCGACTGCCCGAATACCTGGTCCTGCAGGCACAGACGGATGTGGGCCTCGGCTTCTTCCCTGGTGGAGCAGACGGCCACGCCCTTGCCCTGGGCCGCGCCGCAGGCCTTGACCACCACGGGCAATTCGACGGTATCGAGATGCTTGAGGGCCGACTGGACGTTGCTGAAGGCGTGGTAATGCGGCGTCGGCACGCCCGCTGAGGCCAGGACCTCCTTGGCGAATTCCTTGTCCCCCTCCAGACGTGCACCCATGGCGCCGGGTCCGAACACGGCGATGCCTTCGCGGCGCAGGTGATCGGCCAGTCCCCCGATGAGGGGATCTTCCGGACCTACGATAACCAGTTCGATCTCCTGTTCCCGGCAGAAACCCGCCACGAGATCGAAGGACATGGGGTCCAGATCGACATTGACCGCGTGCTGGGCGGTGCCCGGATTGCCGGGACAGGCGAAGATCCGCGGCTCCTGGGCCGAAGCGGCCAGCCGCCGTACCAGTGCGTGCTCCCTGCCTCCGGATCCCACGACGAGAACCTTCATGCTTCCTCATCTCCGGTCACGATGCGCGTTCCCGCGCGGCCCTCGATGGCGGCCAGCAGATTTTCCGGGGAGGTGATCAGGACCTTCCTGCCTCCCCCGGCCAGGAAGGAGAGGGCGGATTCGATCTTGGGGCCCATGCTGCCGGGGGGGAACTCGTCGGCCTCCAGCATGGCCGCCGCCCTGACGGAATCCAGCACCGGCAGGGCTTCCTGCTGCGGCGTGCCGAAACCGGCGTAGACCACATCCACCTGGGTGATGATGACCAGGGTGTCGGCCCCGATGAGGCGCCCCAGCAGGTCGCTGGCACGGTCCTTGTCGATGACCGCATCCACGCCCTGCAGATGCCCCGCGGCATCCCTGATCACGGGCACGCCCCCGCCGCCGGTGGCGATGGTCAGGACCCCGCCGTCGACCAGGGTACGGATGGCCTCCCATTCGACCACTTCCTGCGGCCTCGGGCTGGGCACGACGCGCCGCCAGCCCCGGCCCGCATCCTTGACCACGGTCCAGCCGTTCTCCCTCTCCAGAACCCGGGCCTGCTGCTCGTCGTAGAAGGGCCCTATGGGTTTGGTGGGATGATCGAAGGCGGGATCCTCGCGATCCACCAGGACCTGGGTGACGACCGTGGCCACGGGTATCTTCAGACCTTCGTCCAGCAGGGCGTTGTGCAGGGCCTGCTGGATCATGAACCCCAGCCCCCCCTGGCTGTCGGCCCCGCATACGAACATGGGCATGTCGGGGATGCCGTACCTGGCCTGGCCGGCGTCGTTGCGCAGGATGATGTTGCCCACCACCGGGCCGTTCCCGTGGGTCATGACCACCCGGTGACCGGCCGCCGCCAGTCGCGCGACCTGCACCATGGTGCCGCGGGTGATCTCCACCTGCTGCTCGTAGGTTCCCTCCTGCCCCGCCGGGATGATGGCGTTGCCCCCCAGGGCGATGACGAAACGGCGGGCCGGTTCCGCACGCGAGGATCCGGTCACGATCGGGCCGCCGCCACGAAGTCGGCGAAACGTTCAAGAGCCTTGCGGATGTTCTCCTGGCTGTTGGCATAGCTGAAACGCAGGTAGCCCTCTCCATACTTGCCGAACGAGGTCCCGGCCAGGGCGGCCACGTTGAAGTCATCCAGCAGCTTCTGTTCGACCTGCTTGCTGGTCAGACCCAGGCTGGAGATGTTGGGGAACACGTAGAACGCCCCGCGCGGCCTCTTGCAGGTGATGCCGTCGATGGCGTTCAGGCCGTCAACCAGCAGGTCCCGGCGCACCTTGAATTCGGCCACCATGGCCTGGGCCGCATCCTGGGGACCGGTCAGGGCCTCGGCCCCGGCGATCTGGGTGAAGGCCGCCGTGCAGCTCGTGCAGTTGGTCTGCAGCTTGGCCACAGCCGCGGCCAATTCGACCGGCATGACCCCGTAACCCAGCCGCCAACCCGTCATGGCGTATGTCTTGGAGTGCCCCTCCAGGATGATGGTCCTCTCCAGCATACCGGGCCTCGTGCTGATGGATTCGTGACGTCCTTCGTAGATGATCTTGCTGTAGATCTCGTCGCTCAGCACCCAGAAGTCGTACTTGACGGCCAGCTCGGCGATTGCGTCCAGGTCCGCGGCGCTCAGCACGCCGCCGGTGGGATTCTGTGGCGAGTTGATGATCAGCAGCTTGGTCTTCTCGTTGGCCAGGGCCTTGAGATCCTCGATGTCGAAGCTGAAGTCCTTCTCCTCGGCCAGCTTCAGGGGCACGGGCTTGCCCTCGAGGAAACGGATCACCGACTCGTAGATGGGAAAACCGGGATTGGGGTAGATGACCTCGTCGCCGGGATCGACCAGGGCCGTCAGGGGGAAGTAGATGATGGGCTTGCCCCCGGGCACGATGACGACGTTATCCGGCCCCACGTCGATGCCCCGGTCGGCGGCGATGTGTTCGGCGAAGACCTTGCGCACCTCCGGCAGTCCCGCAGCCGGCCCGTAGTGGGTGTAGCCGCTGCGCAGAGCCTCGACGGCCTTGTCGATGATGTTGGCGGGGGTATCGAAATCCGGCTCGCCGATCTCCAGGTGCACCACGTCGCGGCCCTGGGCTTCGAGCGCCTTGGCCTGGGCCAGCACCTCGAAGGCCGTTTCGGTGCCCAGATTCTGCATCCGTTTGGCAAACATCATGAACTCCCTTGGAACAAGGTCCTCACACGACTTCTCCGCAACCCCCGGCCTGGGCCGAAGACCCGCGGAACAATGATTTCATGCTGCCAAACCTAGGGGGATTGATGAGTCAAGTCAACCGTGTCAGGCCAGAGCTTCCAGGTATTTTTCGATCTCCCGGATGACTTCCTTGCGTATCCCTGCACGGTCCTGGGCCATCCGTTTCAGATCGATTTTCGAGACGTATTTCACATGGATGAATTTTCGCAGGATCTTGACCGAAACATTCACAGGGCTGCGCAGGCAGGCGATGGGCACTCCCCGGTTGGCGAAGCCCGTGTGCAGGGTACGGTCGACGGCTATGGTCTCGATGACCCGGGGGTTGCGCGTGCGGGCGGCCACGGCCTCCACAAGCCCGGGAATGGCCACGAACTTGGGATTGCGCAGGAAACCCAATATCAGGCTCGTGGACTGGATATTGGTCAGCACGAGGTTCTTCATGGCCGAGGCGCTCACATCCTGAGCGGCCTCGTCCTCCTCGTCCCGGGCGTCTTCCCTGGCCGGCACCTTGGCGGCGACCGGCTTGACCAGCAGAGGGTCGGGATCCGACGGAGTCGGCAGGAAATTTCGCCAGGGCGGGAAATTCTCGTCCTGCTCCGGCAGCACCACCACGAGTTGGCCCACAAGGACCTCGACACCGTCCAGACTCCATTGCTCGGGCCCGCAACCCGACCCGCACATCCCGCGGGCCCCTTGCAGGGCCGCCTCCACCGGCGCCAGGATTTCCCGGGGCACGACCAGGGCGACCTCGCCCCGGGCATGAGCCTCCACGACCAACCGGCACGCACTGATCAGGTCCAGCGTGGATTCACGCAGCCCCTGCTGCTTCAGCAGCAGGGACATGGTCTGGATCCTGGCGACGCCGTAGGCCAGGACGGAAACGGGCAGGGGATTGACCTGCTGGAGCTCGAACAGTTCCGCCAAGGGCCTGAGGCCCGGGTCGTCGGCCAGGACCTTGTTCAGGACCGAGAGCTCCTTGTCTTCCAACACCTCCAGGGCCCGCAGGCGGGGCCGGGTGAAGGCATCGGTGTCGTGCTTCTCCCTGATCATTTGCACCAGGTGCCGCAGGTCACGGATGTCGGCGTCCGCCTGACTGAGAATCGGCAACACCCTTGATATGGCCACGACACGGAAAGGATCTATGGTGCCTGCCAGATAGCTGATCCTCTCCTGCCAGGCATCGATCTCCAGATCCAGCAGATCCGCCAGCATGGTGCGGTCGCCGTCGGCGAGGACCCCGCCACCAAGCGCATATCCCACCAGTTTCAACACTACGGCCCGCATAGGACCCCAGGGTTCTTCCCAACCCACTCGCCCGGCGGGGACGGATTCCAGCTTGCCCCGTTCGGCAAGAGCCTTCCGACAGGCCGACGACAACTCATGCAGGCGGCGTGTCCAGTCGGCAATGACCGGGCCCGGCGACGAGTCATCCTTCAGACGTCCCAACCACAACCTGCGGCTGGAGGACATGTTCCGGACCCGGGGCAACAGGCGCCGGGCCGGCGCCGCAACCTCCAGCATCGCTGCCAGCAACCGTGCACCCGCCCCTTCGCCCGCCGAGGCCAGGTACTGGATCCCCGCCAGGATCTCCCGGCCCTCCGGCCTGCCCGCCTGTTTGCGCAGGGTCTCGTAGAGCACCGCCGAAAGCTCGGCCGGATCCCGCCCGTTTTCCGCCACCTCGCGCAGCTGCTGCAGCAACCTTTCATCGGGCGCGGGGCCGATCGCGGGGGCGTTTCCCTCACTCCACAGATCGACGATATGATCCGAACCGGTCAGCACAGAGTCCTCCTGGCCAAGCAATAGCAGTCGTTGGTCTCCTCCTTCATATCGGCTGTTATCGCCTGGTCTTGAAGGAGTTCCGCGGCAAGTACCGGCGGCTTTCACCAGCGAGCCGAGATCTCCATCCATCCTTCCAGAACCGTACCGGTGGAAGCGGTCGTAGGGGCGGGATCCCGGCTGGCCATCCCCGCTTGCAGACGCCAAGGTCCGATTTCCCGCCCCACACCCATCATCAGCTCCTGCCGCCATCGAGACCAGTGGCGCGGTATCACATATCCCTGCAACGGGTTCAAGGCGCTGACCAGGTCGATTTCATCTCCCCAGGCGGTTCCCCAGGAGGACCGGAGCCGCCAGCCCCCGGGGGTTTGCCGATCTCCACTTATCGCCCACAGATAGCGGGTCCCTCCATCGACGCCGTTCACCATGTCCCTGGTGCGTACCGAAACCCGGACCCTGTTCCGGACCCCCTCATACCTGAGGGTCAATGCGGTCGTGGTCACCACCTGCGGATCATCCTGCACCGCAGGCAACCAGGGAAATCGCTGGGACCTGGACCATTTCCCTGTCTTTTGACAACGCCAGCGCAGGCTGCCCCGCCAGTTATCATCCCACGCCCAGTTGGCCAGGACCTCCGTCGTCCGCCGACGTTCCAGTTCATCGCCGGCAGGATTTTCCTGCTCCGCGGCGGCGAGCAGGAACTTCAAGGCGGTTCCGGTGGCCGGGTGGGTCACCGTTCTCAGCGCCCATCCCCCACCGCGCCAGCCGTTCAGCACCGCAGGACGTGTCGCCAGCAGGGACGGCCTGCCGCCGCAGCACCAGGCCGCCCCGCCTTCGACGACAAACGACCTGCGGACGACCAGGGTCAACCGGCCCATGAAGGCCCGGGATCCTTCCGCCGCCTCGGGGGTCGTACCCATGACCGCTTCCCCGGCGGCCACCAACAAACCTTTCCCCGCCCGGGCCGCCAGGCTGAGACCCCGTTCCCGCGGACCATAGAGTCCCAGCAGGGAAACCTCGTTCTCCTCGCCCGCCGGGCCAAGAGACAGCCTGACAAGCCGGTAGTCCGCACCACCCCCGGATGCGGACTCCATCCTGACGCCTGCCAGGGTTTCCAGGGACAAACTACGCCTGACAACCGCGACCCCCGCCCCGCGCAACACCGATCCGCTCGGACCGTAGGGCCAAGGCTTGAGTCCGGATGTCCCCCACGCCAGAGGGCGGTCCGCCCCGGGTGAGGCCGTACGTCCGGGGTTGCCGGCAAGCAACCCGAACCCGTGCACCAACGCCACATCCCCGGCCCACAACCTCAGGCCGCCCCGGGTCCAGGAAGAGCTTGCCCGCCAAGGATCCCGCTCACACCCCGTGCGGCCGCTCCTGACCTTCAGGAGCAGATCCTGCCGGACCCAGTCCACCTTCAGGTAACCCGGCTGCGCACATCCGCGGGAAAGACCCTGCCGCCATAGAACCGACCCACGACCTCGACTCCGTGTTTCGGCCAGCATGGTCTCCAGTTCCTGATCCGTCGCCGGACACCCCGCCGCCGCCAACTGGGACAGCACTTCCTCGTACTCGCCGAGATCCGTTTCCCGGGGTTGCCCGGTTTCCCGCCCTGGAGCCGAAGCCGCATGACCAGCCGGCACGAAACACAAAAAGAGGCAGATGCACACACCCGAGCTGGTCAGAACCGACAAGCCTCCCACCTCCCCAGCACTACCATCAACCTGTGGGTCGTACCCAGGACCGGATGCACCAGGTGGGAGGTCATCAACAGCATTCCCGGCCGTCCCAGGCAGATGCCGGGCCCTGCCGTCCCGGTCTCCGGATCAAAGCGCAAGGTCAGACCGAACGGCTCCATATCCCCGTACAGAAGCTCGAAATCGGGGTGTGGGATATCCCTGCGGTCGCGAGCCAGGCGGATGGACAGGCCGGCACGTCCCTCGCCGATCTCCAGCTGACACAACCGCTCATGATCATCCATCCCGCCGAATGATTCCCCCT
>Ga0164318_10002204_pt1 | contig 17932 bp, 19 predicted proteins | sample GuaBasSedimGuay9_FD_113734 | JGI IMG/M metagenome (GOLD analysis project Ga0164318, IMG submission 113734) | Subseafloor sediment microbial communities from Guaymas Basin, Gulf of California, Mexico - Guay9, Core 4571-4, 0-3 cm | ecosystem: Environmental > Aquatic > Marine > Hydrothermal vents... | reverse complement strand
TACAACGATTACACCTACACACCTGGAGAACGCGAAGCATATGGTAATGATTTCAATCCATGGGCAAATATAAGCTATGTAAATGGTGTTTTGACAATACGTGGCAAATCATATGATCCAAGACCATATGGAAATGTTACGAACATACATGTATGGATAAAAGACAAAAATGGAAATGTAATATTTTCAGATTGGAGAAACAACACAGAGATGTACTATGAAGGGGAGTGGACAACAGGTGAAAAAACTTTATACGGCCGTGGCGGAGCAATGTACTACATGAATGACTTTGAAAAAGAAATAATATGGGCATCCAATGGGAATTTTACAGGACAAAATGATGTCATAAAAGCAATTAATGAAGGTAGTGGATTCTTATTTATGTCGGGGCATGGTAGCCCAAATGTCTGGGCTGACCATTATCCAGGTATACCGGGAAACAGAATTCATGCAAGTATAACTGGCTTAGAAGTCGTGACTTTAAAACCTTGGGCACCTTTCATATCGAGACCGTTATTCCCAATAGACACTCTCTCAAATGGCGAAAAATTACCAGTTGCAGTAATAGGTGGTTGCCATAACAGTCAGTTTAATGTTTCATCAGTATTGGGAGTACTTGATGCAATGCCGTATTTGTTCAAATTCGCACCTAAAAGATCTATGTGGTGTAGTGGAATACCCGTCCCAGAGTGTTTCAGCTGGAGACTTATAAGGAACCCAAATGGCGGGGCAATTGCTTCTATGGGCAACACAGGACTTGGGTATGGCATGCCAGGCAAAGAATTAACAATAGGTGGTGGTGACGGTTGGATTACTATTGAATTTTTCAAACAGTATGGTGCAGAAGATCATGAGATACTTGGAGATGCTTATTCTCAAACTCTTGTAAGTTATATCCATACTTTTGATATGACTGATCTAGAGGCAGGTCATCCAAAAACATTACAGCAATGGGTATTGTTAGGTGACCCAAGTTTAAAAATAGGAGGATATCCCTCCTAAAATTTTTATTTAGATTATAATGATTTTTTGAAATATATCCATCCAGGAACTCCGAAAAATAATTTAGTAAAAATATTTTTTTTAATGCCTATTTTTTTAAAACCAGATCTCAAACAAAGGCTTATTGAATTATGGTTAGTCGTTTCAACAAAGCCATATAAAAATTTTTTATTTCTTTTTTTTGCGGATTCTTCTGCTTGCATCATTAACTTTTTACCTATGCCTTTCCTTCGGTACCCTGGCAAAACAAACACGTTTTCGATATAACAAGCATCCTTGCGAATATATCTATCAGAGATTGATTGATGATAACCACCAATAAAAAAAGATCTAAGACCGTGATATAAACCAAGATTCTTTAGAAAGATGTTTAGTGCTTGAATAAAATTTTGCTGAGTTTCTCTGATTTTTATAGTCATTGCTCCAACAAGTAATCCATCTGCAACAACAATAAAATTCCCGTCTAATTTTTCCCTGATTCTCATTTCTTGAATTAAAACATCTTGACTTTTTTCCATTTTTGATTTGAATATGATTTTGAATTTATCTTCATATACTTTCATTAAAATTTTAATAAATTCATCGATATCTTCTTGTCTGATTTCTTTTATTATTAACGACTCCACGCTGTTGAATTCCCATTGTAGTTATTAAATTTGTTTATCGTTTGAATACAAAAAAATTATCTTAATCTTTATAATGAATTATTATATCCATAAATTGGATGAAAATTATATTTGTTTGGCCTAGACCCCCAAATCTAATTTTTGAGGAGTATGATCCAAATAGAAGTGTCTTTTCGTGGATTATGTCAAAAATTTTGTCATTTCCAAAACCACTAACATTTCCAATTTTAGCATCTGTTACTCCTGAGGAGTATGAAATAGAAATCATTGAAGGAGGACCACGCGATATTGATTATGATATAAAATGCGACATAGTTGGCATTACTTGTACAACAAGATATGCCTTTTGGGCTTACGAGATTGCTGACGAATTTAGAAAGAGAGGAGTTTTTGTTGTCATTGGAGGTTGGCATGCTTCAGCCTTGCCTGATGAAGCAATACAGCATGCAGATGCAGTTGTTGTCGGAGAATCTGAAGAGATTTGGCCTAAATTACTCAAAGATATTAAAAAAGGAGTTGCTAAAAAAATTTATTATCCTGACAGACCAGTTGATATTACTAATTTGCCTGCCCCTAAGAACATATATCCAAAAGGGCCCATACTTGGAGTTCAGGCAACTAGAGGGTGCCCATATGGGTGTGAGTTTTGTGCAATTACGAACATGAGATTCAGAAATAAATTTCGCATGAGACCGATTGAAAATGTTATCGATGAAATAGAGTCTCTCCCAGGAAAAGTTTTTAATTTTCACGATAATTCTTTAACAATTAATCCAAATTATACAAAAAAACTATTCAAAGCAATGGCAGGTCTAAATAAAAAATTCTATGGGTTTGGCAATATCAATATATTGGGCAGTGATGAAGAATTTTTAAAGCTTGCAAGCGATGCTGGATGCCTAGGTTGGCTAATAGGATTTGAATCCATCTCTCAAGAATCTTTAGACATTACTGGTAAAAAAACAAACATCGCAGAAACTTATCTTAGCTCTGTAAAAAATATTCACAATCATAACATGATTATTCTTGGTTCATTTGTATTTGGATTTGATGGGGATAAGAAAGAGACATTTGAATTGACGGATGATTTTATATCAATAAGTGAAATAGATCTACCTGATGCAATGATACTTACCCCATATCCTGGAACCCCTTTGTTTGATAGACTTGAAAGAGAAGGGAGAATCTTAACTAAGGATTGGAATAAATATAATCTTGAAAATGTGGTGTTTGAACCAAAATATATGACTAGAGATGAATTATCAGAGAACGTTAGAAAACTATACAAAAAATGGCATAGCTGGTCACCAAGCATCAGAAGAATAGTAAAAAGCATGGGCCTTGGATTTAGACCATTCGTTGAGACCGCGCAGCAAAATATGTATATGAAATTGCTAAGATATCAAAACTAGTGATTTTGTAATTTTACGAAGTAGCTTTTATTTAGATTTTTTAATAACGAGTCAAATGTTTTCTCAAAATCATCTGCCACAATTGTTATTTTAAATGGATTTGATTTAAAATGAAAAGTAGGGAGATCATTATTTTCCATTCCTTTGACTATTGACTCTTTATATTTCAAAAAAAGAGATTTATTAGAACTAGGATTCAATAGATTGTTAAAATATGGTGAAAGAAAGGATGGCCTATCATTTAGATTTATTAAAACATCTAGATATTTTAGGGTTTCTGCATAATTGTTTATTGAAAAATTAGATATAGCCAACAAATGAAATAAATTAATAAAATATAGAAAATGCCCTTGGCGTATAAAAAATCTGTAATTTAAAGGATTTTTTGATAAAAATTCTTCGATATTATGTACTAGTTTTTCAATATCAGTATCATTATTAATCCAATCATCTTCAACAACAAATTTGTAAAAATCAGTAAATTCATAAAGTGAATCTAGTCTTTCCTTAACATCCTCAATTTTTAATGATTGCAGCATGTATGGATCATGGGATGTGGAAATCGGTGGTATAATTATTCTTAAAGAAGGAATCTCTAATGTTTTATGTGTATAATCAATTGCTTGAATATCCCAATTATTTTTTTTACAAATGTCGATTAAGTAATTACAATCGTCCAAACAATCATAATTACTTTTACTTGTTAGATTTGCAAAAGAAATTTCCTTCCCTTTTTCTAAAAATGAAATATCTCCACATGCTTCATAATCTATGAAAAGATCTTTCGAAATTTCTTTTGTTTCCACATATCGTTTTCCCAGATCTTTTGTCCAGTAGTTATATAGAAAATCACATTTATTTCTATACATAAATTCTTCTTTGGTTACTCCTTGCAAACGTTCAGTAAAACAACGAATAATTGCCTGATTTAAGTCAGGGTGCGAACCGACATCTATCATTTTATAGTATAGGTTCTTTTTTAACTTATTTTGATCATTTTTAATGTTGTTATTTGTAAATATTATGCATATGACAGGCAGTCCTCTGCCCAAACTAAAGTCCTTAATCTGAATATCGATGTTCATAGATTCAAACATCTCAATAAATTTTTTTACAGTGGCATCTTCAATTGAATTTTTTGAAATAGTAGGACATTCGATTTTTTCTGACAATACTTTATAAGTAGAATATCTCTCAAGAATTTCACAGGTTCCTTGTACAAACGCTTCTTCCATTGTGTTACCTGATGCCAACCCAGTAGATCCGCTCAAAACTTCGATAAAATTGACAGGGATTTCCATATTTTTATCTTTAATAAAAGAATAAGCATTAACATAAATATCAAACAAACCTTGATCCTTTAATATCTCAACTTCTTCGTTAGTTAACTTTTTTTCAACATATTTATTGATATTTTTCATTTTAATATTTTTATTGATTTTTGTGTATCCTCTTAAAAATTTTCTATCAATAATATCTTTCAATAGTTTTGTACGCCTTTCTATATCGTTAGTAACTGTATGAAAAACAAAAAAGCAACTTGAGATTCTTTCTGCCATTTCAGCATATGCACTTGCTTTTGCTAAGTTGGCAGTAACACCTTTCCCACAAGTTAAAAATCCCAATTCTTCTATTAGCAGCTCTCCATAATAGCTTGGAAAATCATTTGATATTATTTTTTGTTGTGTATAAACTGGCTCAAATCCAATTTTTCTTAAGCCATCTTTAATTCTTTTTGTAGTACTCTCAGGAAAATCGCATTTATATTTATTAAAAATTTTAGGTGAAGATTTTAATTTCATAATTGTACTAAGTAGGTTATAAAATGAAACATATTTAAAATATCTTACAAAATGTTAATGGGATTGGGCAGTAAAAAATAAATGTTAGGATTATAACAAAAATCTACTAAATGTTTATTATTGTAACACAAATTATATAAAGTTTGATATATATATTATTCTAAGGTGATGATAAAAATGCCAATGAAAAGTGTCAGTCCATATGCATTTGGACTTCTAGTTGTAGATTCAAAGAAAAAAAGGAAAAAATAGATTTATAACTTTTTATCATTTTTTCTCTTTTTTTATAAAGCTAAAATACACATAAATAAAATAAGTTGCAGAAAGCAACACCATAATAAAAATTATTAGTGGAATTATCGAATTAGATAGGACAAACATATACAAAAGAATGGATTCTGTCCAAATCAAACTAATAAAACTTAAAATTTTTCTAATAAAATCATCATTATTTTTAAACTTGATCGATACAATAAATGGGGTAGATACGATCAAAGATACTGTTATTACCGAATAAATACCAAAATAATAATAAGATATGATTAGAGAAACTATAACTAAAAGTAATCCAAAGTTAATCGAATGACTCTTTCCAAGGAAAATAATTGTTGTTTTGATCCCATAAGATTTATCTGTTTCAATATCAAGAATGCCAATGAAAATAAAATAAGCTATAACAATAAAACCCGATATTATCAGCACAACAATACTAGTGAGTGTGATATTAAGGTAGCCTAGTGAAAAAATACCCATTAAAGCAGGTAACACACCAAATATTAGGGCATTAGATATACAATCTAATGGAGGGTGTATTTTTAATCTTAAAGGTGGTCGGGAGTAAAAAAAGCCGACTAGAAATATTAAGATACCAATTAGACAAAGTAGAATGCTCAAGTAAAAAAGTAAAAATAAACTTATTATTGAAATTACAATAGAGATGGTTAACATCTCTTTTTGAGATATATATCTATAAAAACTTGTATCCTCTCCTGCAAATAAATCCAGTTCTTTATCAAATACAAAATTTATCCAAGATGCTGATGATAGCAAGCCACCAAGTACAATAAGAATCAAAACAGTATGGTGAAAAGGTATATCATTTAAGACATACCATTCACCTAATAAGAAAAAAACAGATGCTGTCATCCAAGATGAGAGTCGTGCAGTTCTAATTAATTCGTAAGTTTTATGTTTTAATGAAAATAATATAGAACTTTTGAACTGTTTTTGATCAATCATATCTTTCTATGCAGTATAACATATTTCATAACTTATGTTTTTCTCTATATCTAAATAAAGAAAAAAAGAAGTTGGGTAGTAGAGTAGATGAGGTTATTTTTACTCTACTCATTAGGTAGGTATGGATTGAATGCTGGGTCACCGTAAAGTACGTATTCATTAAATGAAGTGTATTTTGCACTTAGATGGTTACCATATCCTGCTTCTTCACCAGCAGAACTAGAACTCATCGCTGACAATGGTGGGCTCCACCAGAGTTCCCAATTTGCATCTTCTGGGAGATAGTTGTTTTTTGCATCTCTGAAAGCTTGTCCCACACTAACGTCTTTTTCTAAATTATGACACATATCACTATATATTTTTGATCCAAAATGGAAGTCTGGGAAAATTCCTTGATATGCATTCTTCTCTGCTTGTCTTAATGCTCTATTTGTAGAGAAGATCGTATCATACATGTGATTTTTTGGTTCCAAGTAACCACCCGGAATATTTGATCCAGTTGTCGAAGCTACGAGAGTGTTAACACCTGATGAGACAAAAGATTGAGCTACATTTGTCTGTGGGTACATTCCAGTTATTTTTCCACAGAAGCAACTTTCTAACCACATAAATGATGGACCGAGTTCGATTGATGATACTTTTCGAGGAGTATACTCTCCAACTTTTCCAAGGTCTCCACCTGGTCCCCAGAAACCAATCATGAAGTATGGTGAGATCAGTTTCTTATAGATTTTTTGCATAATTTTTGGAGCATTGAGTATAACGCCATCAAAGCCTGTACTTACTAGATCAGGTCCATCCATTCCAAAATTAAATGGACAGCCATGGCCTGTAACCCACAAAAAGTTACTATTTTCCAATATGTTTCTGCCCTCAACAGCTCCTTCTCCAGCAAGTTTTTCTACCAGATCTGCTGAAAATGTTAGTCTATTCCATAGATTAGTGGTTTTCAAATCATCTATCGCTTTACTACTTAATCCATCTGAATTAGCAGCGGTACCAACAGCTGTTTTCACATTAAATCCCAAATTTTCTCCTATTTCATGTTCAACCGCCATAGCAACAATTTTGCCAAACCCTGTATCAGATTTCCATGGGCCAACTGAAAAGTCAAGGAGACCCCAGCTCATTTGGTACATAAGGTTGAGTATTTGTTTAGAAACAGGGAGATGATTCAATACTTGGACCCACAAAGGTTTTCTGAAATCCAATCCAGCACCATTAAGATTGCCAAAAGTGTCTTTCCATTCTGATTTCTGCATATTTTCGATAAGCGTATCATAGAAAATTGTTCTTGTAACTAATGCCGAAGCATCCTGAGCATCCCAACCAGTTATACGTCCAACGATATTTTCTAAATATGGATAGCCTGAGTTAGAATAGATGTCCTTTGCCCGATTATCCCAATCATCTACTGGATCAATGTTCCCATAAATATTGTCACTATTTGTTCCACCGCCACCAAATTCTAAAGCAACTGTATCATCAACTCCATCTTCATCAATATCGCCAATTGGCTCTACTTCATTCTGATACATATAACGTGGTAGGGCCAAAGTACCTCCAACCAATGCGATGTATACTGGATCGTCTTTATAATAATCTGTTAGGTATTTCAAATCGCTTTGTTTTTCATAAGGTAAATTAGCAAGCTTTGCTAGTAATTCATTTAATGGTTGATGGATGTTATTATAAATGTATTTGTTTGACATCGGAACTATAGAAGGATTCCTACCAGGCAAATAAAAGCCAGGACATGTCTTTCCATTTGAGTCTATGACTTCATCATTTGCTGCAAATGCAAACTCTGGTTTTGCAAAAATAATTCCTTTACGATATGCTGTGAGATATGGTGCAATAGATGACAACCCCTTCATCATTTCATAATAAGGACTTGCTAACTTTTTAATGGTAACTTCTGCTGAAACTTTGCCTTCTTTTTTAATTGCCCAAGACCCACCTGCAGATAGTGTATATTCTTTACCCCCACAATCATATAAAACTATTTCATCGTGAACTTTGTCTTCTATAATATTGCCATTTTCGTCTCTTACAGGTATTCCATGGGCAGTAGACAGCTCAGCTAAATTGATTCCGCCATCAACCGGATTCAAACTAAAAGAAGCGAAATCACCATATGCATCGACACCGCTAGTTTCATGATTGGCTCCATCGATTTCTATTAATGCATATTTAAAGTCCGTTGGTATTTTAAATGTTTTTTGTGCATGTGTGGCAGGCGATAGAAAATCCATAAGATATTTTAATGTATTTTCACGGTTCATTGACACCGATTTAACTATTTCAGGTCCAAGATATTCTTTTATCGGCTCACCAATGACCTCTGGCGGCCAAGCATCAATTGGGTTGGCAAGAGTTATGTAATTTATCTCAAAAGATGGATCCGCTTTCTTAAATTTTTCATTGACAATCTGTATCGATGCATCCATAAGATTATCGACATTATCAAACCTTAAAACATCTCCAAACCCCTTGAGGTTTTCACCAAATACCATTGTTACTTTTACACCAAGCTCGTTTAAAACATTTGTAACATCTTCGTCAATTTCATCAGTCACAATTACAGGAATGCTTAGATATGATGCAAAAGGTATTGCACTTAAAGCTAGATTATATCCAGACTGATTGTATTCGACTAAGATCGCGCCTTCACTACTCGCCCAATATTTACTTGCAATCTCAAGAGAAACTTCTTTTGCATCTTTTGAGTCGTCAATCAATAGCTTAGAAGCATAGTTTAATCTTAAATCCCCAACAACGCGCTGAACAGGCTTGTCAGGATTATATACATCATCCGATATCAGAAGAGGGATCACATGTTGATTACATTCTTCATCGTAGTTAATTGTTAATGGTGTTGCTATCAATGCATAAAATGGATCATTATCTGATACAATTACTACAGAAGGTAAATCTTTTTCATCAACCATTTGTCCAGTCACTGTTACAAAATCTTTAGCTTCAGAGATGCCTGTTTCTTCGTTTTCTGGCACCCAGACATATATTCCTATAGAAGCAATAATTAATACTATTACTCCAAATAATACAACAAGTTTATCGTTTTTCTTCATTTTTATCCCCCATAGATAATAATATTTACTATCTACTATATTCTCATCTTTGTATTTAATATTTTCTATTATATTAATATCTTGTTATTTATTTATAATATAATGCAGATAAATGTTTCAATATGTTACAAAATGAAATAGAAAGATACAATACTTTTAATAGTGATTTACTTTATTACCCTCGAAAAAGGAGAGTGAAAAATGACAGAAGAGTCGTCAAAGCAACTTCAAGATCAAATAACGAGATTGCAACAAATGAGAATGCAGTTGCAAATGATAATGCAACAAAGACAGCAAGTGGAACTAAGATTGAAAGAAACTGATGAAGCATTGGAGGAACTGGAAAAAACAGACAGTAAAACACCAATATACAAAAGTGTAGGTTCGATTTTAATAAAAACTAAAGGAAAAAGTGAAATAACAAAAGAATTAAAGTCAAGTAAAGAGAGCTTAGAATTAAGGAAAAATACACTTGAAAAGCAAGAAGGGAGAACTAAAGAAAAATTAAATGAATTACAAAGTAAAGTTCAAAATGCTCTTAATATATCAGATCCTTCTTCTGCATAAAGTTGTTTGTTGATATAAATATGTTTAAAAAAAGATACTTCCAAATTAATCATAACTTCAAAACTGGTTTATTAAGTGAGCTGTTTTTAATTATAGGTCTTATTTTACTTGCTTTTTTCATATTTTTTGTAATAATATCAATGGCTTTTAATGATGACAGTACAGGATTTGCTAATCAATTGTATAACGTTGCAACATCGACAATACCTGAATCGTTGCTTTCTTTATCACTTATTTCATTGGCGATAGGATTCATTATGTATTTCTTATACTATCAATTTGCAAAATTAGCCGAAATCGCTGAGGAAATAGAAAATAGTGAAGAATTTAAAGAAAAATAGTAATTTTATTTCCCATACCTTCTCTTTCGTTTTTGAACTGTTTGTATAGCCTCTAAGAAATCTCGTTTTGAAAATGCTGGCCAATAAACATCTGAAAAATAAAGCTCAGAATAAGCAAGCTGCCATAGTAAAAAGTTAGATATCCTTTCCTCACCAGATGTTCTCAAGATTAAATCGGGATCTGGTATCCCATTTGTATACAGATATTTTGATACGATTGGCTCTTTAATGTCATCAATTTGAATTTTATCTTCCTTAACATCTTTTGCAATCTTCTTGATTGCCTGTAAAATTTCCTCGCGCCCACCATATGCAAGAGCAATATTAAAAGAATATTCATCATAATCTTTTGTTTCTTCCATTATTCTTTTTGCTGATTCTGCAATATCTTTGGGCAAAGTGTCTAAACTCCCTAAAACTCTAATTTTTACCTTATTCCTATGTATTCTTGAATCTTTTGCAGCTTTATCAAGTTCATTTTTACAGAGATCCATCAGCGTTTTGACTTCATTGTGGCTTCTTTGAAAATTTTCCGTTGAAAAAGCATAGACTGTCAAATTTGGTATTTTTAACTCAAAACACCATTCAAGAACCTCTTCAATTTTGTCTCTTCCAAACAGATGGCCAGCATCCGGAGATAGGCCAAGTCCCGATGCAAATCTTCTGTTACCATCCATTATAATTGCCACATGTTTCGGCATAGGACTCTTCTTAGTTTGCTCCAGCAGTTTTAAATCCTTAAACTCACTAATTTTTTTTGAAATAAGATTGTAAGCGCTTGAATTGTATATCATTGCTCCTATCTTTCTTGCAACATCGCTTTTAACTGCATATTTTTCCAATTGTTCAATCTTTTTTCCTGCAAGAGCTTTGAGTGGTGGTTTTTTTGAAGCTATTTAGAACTCCCTCCAAGTCTTGCTTAATATGAGCTCTATTATTTATAGATTAACCTACACTATGCATCAAATAATCTAAAGAATGTTTTTGAAAAAAATTAGAAAATGGGAATTATCTATTTTGTGTTATCTTTGACAAATTTTTTAATTGCATCAATATTGTCAATAATAAGTTGTGCTTTTTTAACCCCAAATCTAAAAGGATACATATCAGTTTCATTTCTTTTTAATACAATTACTGGGTTTCCATTATAGTCTTCAACTTCTACAGGCATTTTATTAGCCTCCTATTATAATAGTTATTTTAATACTATTTAATACTTTCTTATTTTAAATAATTTATTATTAATTAATATTATAAAGTAATATGCAAAGCGTTTATATACAAGAAGATGATATTCGGACTCCTTAAATTTAAAGGTGATACTCTGGGAAATATACGTCAAACGTTCATAAAAAACATTGCTTTAGACCTTGTTAAAAAATATCCGAACCAGTTTAAGCATGATGATTTTCAACACAATAAAAAAAAAGTTGCCGAATTAAGTGATGTAGGGAGCAAACTCTTAAGAAATCGTATAGCAGGGTATCTTACCAGATATTTGGCAGCTCAACAAAGAGGTCCTGTTAACCCACCAAGTTTTGAGTAACAACCCAAAATTTATTTTAATACCTTTATTTTCTGCCATGGGGGAAAAGACTATAGATAAAATTAAAAGAGCAATTGACGACTTAAAAAAAGGAAAATTCATTCTTATCTTTGATGATGATAAAAGAGAAGGGGAAACAGATTTAGTAATATCATCAGAATTTGTCAAACCTGAGTCAATTAGAACAATGAGAAAAGATGGTGGTGGCTTAATATTTTTAATGACTTCCAAGCAAATTGCTGATAAACTAAAACTCCCATTTTTAGCAGATATGTATACTCAAATAGAAGACAAATATCCTGTTCTTAAGGAATTAGTTCCAAATGATATTCCTTATGATGCTAAATCTTCATTTTCATTGTATATCAATCATAGAAAAACGTTTACAGGAATTACAGACATTGACCGAAGTCTTACTATGCGACGTTTTGCTGAGCTGACAAAAAATATTGATAAGGTTAACGATGGAGTTGCAACAAAGATGTTTGGCAAAGAGTTTCGATCACCTGGTCACATTCCAATCTGTGTCGCAGCAGAAAAATTACTTGACGAGCGTCGTGGGCATACCGAACTTGTTATTTCTATGATGAAAATGGCAGGTCTTACTCCTGCAGGCAGTGGTTGTGAGATGATGGGTGATGATGGAAAGGCCTTATCAAGGGATGAAACTAGAGATTACGCCAAAAAGCATGGTTTGGCTTTTCTTGATGGTAAAGAAGTTATTGAGGCATGGAAGAAATGGTCAAAGTAATGGCAACAGGAACATTTGATCTGCTTCATATGGGGCACATATACTATCTTAGAGAAGCAAAGAAGCTTGGCGACATGCTTATTGTCGTAGTTGCAACTGACTCTACTGTTAGAAAGTTAAAACATGAGCCTGTTAACCCTGAGCAAATCAGGTTAAATCTAGTAAAAGAGCTCAGAATCGTTGATGATGCATATCTCGGTCATGAAGACGACATGTATGAAATCGTTGAGGAAATTAAGCCGGATATTATTGCACTTGGTTTTGATCAAATTCATGATGAAAATAAAATTAAATCCGAGTTGAAAAAACGTGGATTAAAGGTAAAAGTAGTTCGTTTATCTGAATTTAAAGGCGGTAGTGACCTTGAGGGAACTCGCAAGATTATTAGTAAAATAATCTCAGCTTATGAATTTCAGAAAAAAATGGAGAAGATCGAAGGTAAATGAAAATAATTGGAATAGCAGACACAACATTTGCAAGATACAATATGGGAAAAGCTGCTATTGATGAATTAAAGTCAAATCACGATGGTTTTAAGATAATTCGTTACACCGTTCCAGGAATAAAAGATTTACCAGTTGCTTGCAAGAAGCTGTTTGAGGAGAAAAACTGTGATATTGTGATGGCGCTTGGGATGCCTGGACCTAAACCAATTGACAAACAATGTGCCCATGAGGCAAGTACTGGTCTTATTCAAACACAATTGATGTGCAATAAACACATCATTGAAGTTTTTGTACATGAGGATGAGGCACAGGATGAAAAAGAACTTGCTTGGCTTGCTGACCAAAGGTCAAGGGAGCATGCAATTAATGTTTTAGATTTACTATTCAAACCTGAGAACCTTATCAAACAGGCAGGTCAAGGTTTGAGAGAAGGATTTGAGGATGCTGGAACCCTGTGTGGGTAGGATGTGAAAATATGGCAAAAAATGAAAAAATAAGAATCGGAGCTGTTGTATCAGAGTTTAACTACGATATCACCTCGATGATGCTTGAAAGAGCTCGAGAACATGCAAATTTTCTCGGTGCGGAGATAATAAAAACTATCAAAGTACCTGGTGTTTTTGATATGGGGCTGGCTATAAAAAAACTGTTGCAGGATAAAAACATAGATGGTGTTGTTACCCTCGGCGCAGTAATTGAAGGCGAGACTGAGCATGATGATATTGTTATACAGCATGCATCACGAAAAATAGCTGATCTATCAGTTGAATATAACAAACCGGTTGGTCTTGGAATCACAGGGCCGGGGATGACACGTTTACAAGCAGAAGAACGCATAGAGCGTGCTAAAGCTGCTGTCGAAGCAGTTGTAAAACTCTATAGAAATTTAGAAAATTAAAAGTTTTACTTATCCTTTTTTTCTTTATTTATCATTTTGAAAATTGAGGCCAAGTGAATAGTGTAAGATCCATCTTTCTGAATTATAATCGGCTCATCTTCAAGTAAACCTTTCAAATCAAGTTTATAACTACCTGGTCGTTCAATATCAATTGTCTCAGGAGTGTCTGATTGATCTGTTTCTTCTTTGATTTTTTTAATAATTGTTTTTCGATATTCTTCATCTGTTACAACGTCAATGTCTTCTTTTTTATCTGGTTTTACTCTCTGCATTTCAGTAAGATGCTTCTTCATTGCCTTTTTGATGTGCTTTGGTTTTATGTTAACCCAATCACCTTTGTTGTTCACAAGTTTTTTGTCTTCTGATTCCATCATTTCCATTATTGCAGAATTAATATCTTGTCCCACTTCCTCAGAAATTTTTTGCCTTTGAGTTTCATCAAGTGGATCCTTAGTAAAAAAGAAGCGGTTTCCGCCACACTCAGGGCACCCTCTTAAAAGCTGAGCTGAACCTTCTTCGAATATTTTTCCACACTTAAGACATTGATGTGGCATTTTTAGTTAGCTCCACTACCAGGTATTATTTTTGTTTGAATCATATTATTATCTTTCTTTACCATCTTCAATAAATTGGCAGGACCAATTAGAGTGATGCGAGGTTTTTTATTTAAGCCGAATAACTTTTGTAGAAATGTAGGATTGTCTTGGCCATATCCTTCCATCTCAACTCCGATAAAGGTATCTTGCTCGATCTCTTTCATTGTACGCTCAATAAGGTTTGCCTGCTCTATCGGAGTTAAGCCATGCTCAAGAACTAGAATTTTTCCATTTTTAACTTCCTTCAATATAAATTTTAATTTTTCTTCTGATGTAAATTCGTCAAGTTTTTGTCGTGAAACTAAGTTAAAAGCAATTCCTTGGTCTTTTTTTGACATGTTGCGTTACCTCCTTTTTTTCTTGCGTTTTTTACTAAAATGTTTGACCATTGTTGTATAGAGAGTGTCTGCATTATATCCTGTTAAGGCACTAATTGGCACAACAGGATGTTGTGGAAATGCTGACTTCAATGTAGCAGGGCTTGACTCCTCCACATCTATCTTATTCGCAGCAATAAGAACAGGAAGATCTCTTGCCTCCAGATTTCCAAGTATCGTTACATTAACTTGTGTGAAAGGATCTTGTGTAGAATCCATTACTAGTAAAACCCCATCCACGCCTTCTAACCATTTAATTGATTCTATTACTCCTTCAGTTGCCTCTTTCGCTCTGCGTCTTGCTTCATCTTTTGTAAGGCCCCAAGTATTCATAAATTCCTTAAAATCAATTTTGGTAGATATCCCCGGCGTATCTACAATATCCATCACCAATGAGGATTTTCCGTTTTCCACCCTAACATCCTTCTTCCATTTGGCTCGTCGAGTTTCATGAGGTACTTCTGAAACGCTACCCATTATATCGCCAGTCCAATCTCTCAATATTCGATTTGCCAAAGTGGTTTTTCCAACATTTGGAGGGCCGTAAATTCCAATTTTAACATGTTTTTTCCCAAAAATTTTTTGTAAAATAGATGAAAGGTTTTTACCAAATATTCCCATCCGCTTATTCCTCCTAGTAATTAGGCATCCTATGATAAAAAGGTATATTTTATGTGGTTTATTAGTTTAATGGTAATAATATTAAAAAAAGAAGAAAAAATAAATTCATTTAAAAATTAAATATTATTAAATTATATGAAAATCCTTAAATATCCTCAATCTCATTCCTTTTATCCTGATGAACATTGGGGAGATGTGTTAATTATGGTTGATGATGATAAAAAAGGAGATATAGGAAATATTAACTCACTTAAAGAAAGACTAAACACCATTACAAACGAAATAGACCAAATCAAAAATTCTTTTACAAAAAACACAGAAGAGCTTGCTAGAATTCAAAGTATGCTAGATGTTAGTAGCATCGAAGATGTTTCAGGAGTTATAGAGAAATACGAAAATATGGTAAAAGAACAAGAGAGAAAAAGAGCTGAAGCGGTAGAAGGCGCCCAGAAATACAGCCAGGAGCTTGAGAAGGAAAAAGAACGTCTAGTCAAACTATGGGATGCCTATAAAAATCAAGAAGAAGAACTTTCCAATATGGAAAAGAAACTTACAGAATATGAAGAAAAATATCGAACTGCTGAGGCTGCCAAAAAACAAATAGAAGAAGATTACACCGCAAGAGTGAACACACTTGAGCAAAAGATCCAAGAAAATGAAACCAAGGTTAACCAATTTGATGAATACAAACAAAAATGTGAAAACTTTGAATTAACTTGCAGCCAACTTGAAAATGAGGTAAACACATGGAAGGAAGATTGCGTAAGAAAGGAAAACACCATAAAGGAACTGAATGAGCAAATAAATAAACTAAGAGAAATGGAAAACTATTCTGAATACAAAACAAAATACGAAGAAATTAATGCCGAGTATGAAAAAGAGAAAGAACGTCTAACTAAGTTATACCATCTTTATGAAGAAACTGATGCAGAATGTAAAAAACTTAGAGAGGAAAATAAGACGTGGCAAAATTGGTATGATTCGAACAAAGAAATCTTTGATAAACTATTTTCATCAGCCCCACCGGTAAAAACCACACAATCCTGGGAAACAACAACTGAGACGCCTGTAAAAAAAGAGCCAGAGAGCCCAATAGAAGACCCTACAAAAAAGAAGCCTAAAAAGAAGAAATTATTCAAAAAATAATTTCATTTTTTCTATTTTTTATTCAATTTTAACAGAGCTGATGCCATTAATATCTTCAGTAACGTAAAGGATGTGCTCCATCTCATTTTTGACATCCTCGATATGCGTAATCAAGAAAATCTGTCTGAATTTAGATGAAAGTCCATTCAAAGCTTTCATAATATTTTGGCGCCTATAGCTATCTTGGGAGCCAAATATTTCATCTAAGATTATAAAGTTAAAAGCACCACCAGCACGATCAGTAATAACTTCAGAAATAGCCAATCGCAGACAGAGATTTGCTAGATCCTCTTCGCCACCAGAAAAGCGTTCTATCCCATAAAAATCATCATTATCATATATCATCAAATTGTAGTTTTCATCGAGTTCAATGCCGTTATATTTTCCATCAGTAAGTCTGCTAAAGAAATCAGATGAATAAGATGACAAAATAGGTTGAATACGTGAGATTAAATGTGTTCTAAAATCAGACATTACATCTGACAACATGCCGAGATAAACAACAGTTTTCTTCTCCTCTTTTAATTGCTTTTTTAATCTTTCAAGTTCTGAAATCTTGTCCTTATAATTTTTAATCTCTTGCTCAATAAGTTTCCGTTCACCATCTTTCTTTTCCAAATTCAGATTTAAATCTGACAAACTATCTTTTTTATCATTGAAGAGACCTAGGGATTTTTGATATTCCTCATATGTTTTCTCAATTTGCCTTTTTATTGATTCAAATTCCTTATAATCAAACCTTACAGTTCCAATCTCTTTTAATTTATCTTCAGAATCTTTTAAATCCTTTTTTTCACGATCTAACTCAGTTAGAATGCTCTTAATTGTTGTTTCAATTCTTTCTTTTTCAATCGATTGCTTTTGCAGGTAATTCTCTTTTTTAATAAGAGCTGTTTTTTCCCTAAGAAGTTTATCTTTTTCTGCTTGTATTTTTTCAACATCACCTACATATATTTTGATTTGTTTTTGTTTGTCTTTTATCTCAGAGGCGAATTTCTTTAAAAGAAAATTGTATTGATCAGAAAGAACCCGCTCACAAGTCGGGCAAGAGGCATCTGGGCCAAGTTTCTCAATATCTTTTTTCTTGACCTCAATCCCAAGGATATCTTCTTTTATCCTATCAATTAATGTTTTTTTCTTTTCGATTGTTTTAACAAAGTCTTCTACTTTTAAATTAGTTTCATCAAGTTTTTTTTCTGTGACATTAATATCTTTTTCAATGTTTTTAAAAGCCTCTAGTTTTTTGTTTTCCTTATTAAGTGTTTGACTTCGATTTTCAATCTTTTTCTTTAATTCTTTTATCTGATCTTCAAGTTTCTTTTTTTGTTCAAATAGTTCTTTTTTCTCAGAGAGTATTTCTTTCTTCTCATTTAGTTTCTCATAATTCTTTTTCTTTTCCAGATATGATTTTTCGAGTGTTTTCAATTCTTTTTTTACAACATCAATTTTTTTCTTAGAGTTTTTAATTTC
>Ga0164318_10002203_pt1 | contig 17933 bp, 13 predicted proteins | sample GuaBasSedimGuay9_FD_113734 | JGI IMG/M metagenome (GOLD analysis project Ga0164318, IMG submission 113734) | Subseafloor sediment microbial communities from Guaymas Basin, Gulf of California, Mexico - Guay9, Core 4571-4, 0-3 cm | ecosystem: Environmental > Aquatic > Marine > Hydrothermal vents... | reverse complement strand
TGTGGCCACGGGGTTCGCGGTGGCGGGCATTCCCCTGGCCCAGTGCGTCCTTCCCGAGGTCGTGCTCACGGTGGGAGCGGTACCGGTGGCGGAATACGGCACCCCCTCCACGGAGGAGGTGCCAGAGTCCATTAAGAAGTACATCCAGGATTACGATGCCTTCCTCTTGGCCAACCACGGAGCCTTGACCGTAGGTCCCGATGTAATAACGGCCTACCATAGGATGGAGACCATCGAACATTTCGCTCAGATAACCTTGGTAGCCATGCAGTTGGGCAGGATAAACGTTCTATCGGACGAGCAGGTGCAGAAGCTCATGCAGGTGAGGGAGAAGCTGGGTATAAAGGGAAGGAACCCACTCTCACGCAGGGGATGCACCGCAGGCTCTCCCGACCGCAGGGCTTCGGAGCCCGAGGACGACCTGATCACAGGATAGTGTCCCAAGTGCTCGCAAGGCTCATGGGGGGAAGATGAAGGTACTGGTCACAGGAGGAGCGGGTTACATAGGGAGCGTAGTCGTGGAGCAGCTCCTGGAGGGAGGATACGAGGTCGTGGTGGTGGACAACCTGAAGCAGGGGCACAGGGAGGCAGTGCTCCCCGGGGCGGAGTTCTACGAGGGGGACTTCGGGGACGGGGAACTTCTGGAGGGGATATTCGGGGAGCATAAGATAGATGCCGTGCTCCACTTCGCCGCTGAGGCCCAAGTTGCTGACTCTATGACCAATCCCCACAAGTACTTCCTTACAAACGTCTCCAAGGGCCTCGTGCTTCTGGAGGCCATGAGGGCCCACGGTTGCGATAGGTTCATATTCTCCTCTACGGCGGCCACGTTCGGGGAACCCAAGTATACCCCTATAGACGAGGAGCATCCGCAGGAGCCCATAAACGCATATGGAGAGTCCAAGCTTATGTTCGAGAAGATATTGGATTGGTACCATAAAGCTTATGGACTTAAGTTTATGTCCTTCCGATACTTCAACGCAGCAGGAGCATCGAAGCGTCTCGGGGAGGACCATCGCCCTGAGACCCACCTCGTACCCGTAGTGCTTCAGGTAGCCCTGGGAAAGAGGGAACATGTGGAGGTGTACGGCACCGATTACCCCACCAAGGATGGGACCCCGGTGAGGGATTACATACACGTGCTAGATCTGGCCAGGGCCCACATATTGGGTCTCGAGAAGTTGGACAGCTTCCCCGACGGGAAGTACAACTTGGGCAACGGGGAAGGGTTTACGGTGTTAGAGGTCATAGAGACCGCCGAGGAGGTGACGGGGAAGAAGGTACCTTACAGGCCGGCCCCGAGGCGTCCGGGCGACCCTGCCGTGCTGGTGGCCTCCTCGAGGAGGGCTGCGAGGGAGCTCGGATGGGAGCCGGAATTCCCCGAGCTTAAGGAGATAATCCGAAGTGCGTGGGAGTGGCACAGGGGGCATCCTGAGGGATACGGTCCTTGATCACGGGAGGTCCGTGTGATAAGGATAGTGAACATAGTCGGCACGAGGCCGAACATGATGAAGATAGCCCCCATCATGGAGGAGATGGCCAAGGATGGGGCCTTCCAGCCAGTGCTAGTACATACGGGCCAGCACTACGACGAAAATATGTCCGAGGTATTCTTCCGTCAGCTCGGGATCCCAGAACCCGACTACAACTTGGGGGTGGGCTCCGGAAGCCATACATATCAGACTGCCCACGTTATGCTCGCCCTGGAGCCGCTCCTGGAGGAACTCGAGCCAGACTGCGTGCTCGTCGTGGGGGATGTGAACTCCACCCTTGCGGGGGCCCTCGTGGCGGCGAAGATGTCTATTCCAGTGGCACATGTCGAGGCGGGACTGAGGAGCTTCGATAGGACCATGCCCGAGGAGATAAACAGGACCCTCACGGACCACATATCGGATTTCCTCTTTACGACCGAGGAGAGCGGGAACGAGAACCTCCTCAGGGAGGGGGTCCCGCAGGAGAAGATATTCTTGGTAGGGGATGTTATGATAGACACCCTCCTGCGCCACAGGGATAAGGCCAGGGCGTTGAACGTGCTGGAGAGGTTCGGACTGAAGCCCGGTGGATATGTGCTTTTGACCTTGCACAGACCTTCGAACGTGGACGAAGGGGACGTGCTCTCGGGGATAGTGGAAGCGCTGGTACAGGTCCAGGAGATGCTCCCTGTCGTGTTCCCCGTCCATCCGAGGACGAGGAAGAGGTTGGAGGAGTTCGGGCTCTGGCCGAAGCTTTCCGGCCTTCCGAGGATGGTGCTCACAGAGCCTTTGGGCTACTTAGAATTCCTTGGGCTCATGCAGGAAGCGAGGGTAGTGCTCACGGACTCCGGGGGGATACAGGAGGAGACCACGATCTTGAAGGTCCCCTGCCTCACCTTGAGGTACAACACCGAAAGGCCTGCGACCATATCGCAGGGCACGAACAAGCTCGTGGGAAACAGGTCCGAGGATATAGTTCGGGCCGTCCGAGAGGTCCTGGAGGGCGGGGTGAGGACGGGCACCCTTCCGAAGTTCTGGGACGGGAAGGCTGCGGAGAGGATCGTGAGGATATTGAGGGAACGACTAACGACGTAGAAAGGAGTAGCTATGCCGAAGGAACTTGTGGCCGTAGCTCCGAAGAAGCCGGTGCTGAGGGAATATAGGGAGCCTCCGCTGATGCCCGGACAGGTGCGGATAAGGAGCGTCTTTTCCGCCGAGAAGCACGGTACCACGCTCCTCCTGTACCGGGGCATATCCCCCGTGAGCCATAAGGAGTACGACCCGGAGCTGGGCCTCTTCTTCCCCAAGGGGGAGGGGAGGGGATGGACCGCTGACTTCCCTATGCCTTTGGGGAACATGACTGTAGGGGTCGTGACGGAGGTGGGGGAGGGTGTGGAGGGGCTCAAGGTCGGGGACAGGGTCTTCGGACATCTTCCCATAAGGGAGACACATACGGTGGAAGCAGGTGCAGTCCGTAAGGCTCCACCCGATGTGTCGGACGAGGCCCTGGTCTGCGTGGACCCCGCCATGGTGGCGCTCATGGGCGTGAGGGAGGGGAACCTGCGCCTCGGGGACAGGGTGGCGGTCTTCGGCGCCGGAGCCATCGGACTTATGGCCGTCCAGATGGCGAAGCTCTCCGGAGCGGCGTTCGTGGCCGTGGTCGAGCCCATCCCTCTGAGGAGGGAGCTGGCCCTAAAGTACGGCGCCGACGTGGCGGTGGACCCGACCCGGGAGGACCCGGGGCTCGTCATCAGGAGGAGTACGGGTTGGAAGGGCGTGGACCTGGCCATAGAGACAAGCGGGGCTTACGTGGCCCTCCACCAGGCCATAAGGGCCACGGCCTACGGGGGGACGATAGTCCCTGTGAGCTTCTATTCGGGCGAGGCCAGGGGGCTCCGCCTCGGGGAGGAGTGGCACTTCAACCGGCAGGTCATGGTCTCGGGCGCGAGGGTGGAGAGCGAACCTTACAGGGACCATCCGAGGTGGGACAGGAGGAGGGTGGAGGAGACGGTCTTAGAGCTTTTCAGGTCGGGGAAGTTGAGCGTCCAAGGGATGTTGAGGCCCGTGGTGCCGATAGAGGAGGCTGCTGAGGCGTACCGGTTCATAGATGAGCATCCGGAGGAGAGCATAAAGCTCGGAGTGAGTTACGAAAAATAAATTGGTGGCCCATAGGGGACTCGAACCCCTGCTTCTGGCGTGAGAGGCCAGCGTCCTAGACCCCTAGACGAATGGGCCACCTGGACTATAAAATTAAGAAATTTCGGCTTGGATGTCAAGACCTAAGAGGAGGAGAGATGAGGAAGCCTATAGTGGTGGGTAACTGGAAGATGCACAAGACGGTTGAGGAGTCGGTGGAGCTTGTGGAGGAGCTTAAGCCCCTGGTGGCGGAAATCGGGGACGTCGAGATAGGGGTCTGTCCCCCGTTCACGAGCCTTTCGGAAGTCTCCCGGGTCCTCAGGGGGAGCAACATAAACTTGGGGGCTCAGGATATGTATTGGGAACCCCAAGGGGCGTACACCGGAGAGATATCCGCAGGGATGCTGCTTTCCGTCGGGTGCAGGTACGTCATCGTGGGACATTCCGAAAGGCGCACTTACTTCGGCGAGACCGACGAATGGGTGAACCGCAAGGTGAGGGCCGCCCTCGAGGCCGGCCTGGTTCCTATTATGTGCGTAGGGGAGACCTTAGAACAAAGGCAGAAGGGGATAACTCAAGAAGTGGTAGATAGACAGGTGACCGAAGGGCTCAGGGGCCTCTCCCCTGAGCAGGTGGCCGGGATGGTCATAGCTTACGAGCCCGTCTGGGCCATAGGTACGGGCCTTACGGCCGAGCCGGAGCAGGCCCAGGAAGTTCAGGCCTTCATCAGGGCCAGGATAAGGCAGCTCTTCGGGGAGGAGGCGGCGGACTCCGTGCGCATCCAGTACGGGGGCAGCATAAAGCCCGAAAACGCCAGGGAGATATTCCTTCAACCCGACGTGGACGGAGGTCTGGTCGGCGGGGCATCGTTGGAGGCCGACTCCTTCGCCCGAATAGTTCGGGCGGCGATGTAAAGGAGGTGGGACCATGCATGCGTTGTTGACCTTCCTTCACGTCCTCATAGCTGCCCTCCTCGTCATAGTCATCCTCCTCCAGTCCGGGAGGGGAGGAGGGCTCGCAGGTGCGTTCGGGGGGGGGAGCATGGGGACGATGTTGGGGGTGAGGGGGACCGTGACCTTCCTCACCAAGGCCACCGTGGTGTTGGCCACCGCATTTATGTTGAGCTGCGTCCTACACGCTACCATCTCGCCCAAGATGAGCCCGGAAAGGCGCAGCGCTATCCAGAAGGAGTTGGAGCGCAAGGGAGCTCCGGAGTCCGCTTTGCCCTTCCACGGGGCACCCGTGGAGGGAGGAGGTAAGTAAAGGGAGGATGGTGGTATGTTCGCCAGTATAGAGGAGGCGATAGAGGACTTCCGAAAGGGCAAGATGGTGATCGTCGTGGACGACGAGGACAGGGAGAACGAGGGGGACTTCATAATGGCGGCCGAGAAGGTCACCCCTGAGGCGGTGAACTTCATGGCCAAACACGGAAGGGGGCTCATATGCGTGGCGGCCCCTCCGGAGCATATCGAGAAACTTGGGCTCGATATGATGGTCGAGAGGAACACCGCCCTCATGGGAACCCCCTTCACCGTGAGCATAGATGCGAGGGAGGGTACCACGACCGGGATATCGGCCTACGATAGGGCGATAACCATAAAGAAGTTCGCAAGCCCGGATGCGAAACCCGAGGACTTCGCCCGGCCGGGACATGTGTTCCCCCTGAAGGCCAGGGCGGGGGGGGTGCTGAGGAGGGCCGGGCACACCGAGGCGGCCGTGGACCTGGCCAGGCTCGCTGGCCTCTTCCCGGCAGGGGTCCTGTGCGAGATAATGGACGAGGACGGGACCATGGCCCGCCTCCCGAGGCTGAGGAAGATAGCCCGTCGGTTCGGGCTTAAGATAATAACCATAAGGGACCTGATAGCTTATAGGTGGAAGAAGGAGAAGCTGGTGCACAGGGTGGTGGAGGTGGACTTCCCCACGAGGTACGGCCACTTCAGGCTTCACCTCTACGAGAGCGATGTGGACGAACACCACCACTTAGCCTTAGTGAAGGGGGACATAGCCGACGGGAGGCCGGTGCTCGTACGGGTGCATTCGGAGTGCCTCACGGGGGACGTCTTCCACTCTAAAAGGTGCGACTGCGGGGACCAGTTGGAGAGGGCCCTGTGCATGATAGAGGGGGAGGGAAGGGGGGTGTTCCTCTACATGAGGCAGGAGGGGAGGGGGATAGGGCTCCCTAACAAGATAAAGGCTTACAAGCTCCAAGAGGAGGGTTACGATACGGTGGAGGCCAACAGGTTACTGGGCTTTCCTCCGGACCTGAGGGACTACGGGATAGGAGCGCAGATATTGGCCGACCTCGGGGTGAGGAAGATAAGGCTCATAACGAACAATCCCGCAAAGAGGGTCGGGCTCGAAGGCTACGGGCTCGAGATAGTGGAGAGGGTGCCCATAGAGGTTCCCCCGAACCCCTACAATGTGCGCTATCTTGAGACTAAGAGGGACAAGCTCGGACATCTCATACAGGTGGGCGACTCCCCGGCGGAGCCTCCTTCCGTCGGGGAGGGGTGCAGGAGGTTCTGGGACAGGTCGACCTTTGAGGAGGTCGAAGGATGATGCCGAGGGAGAGGTTCAAGGAAGCTTTGACGTTCGGCAAGCCGGATAAGGTCCCCCTGCTAAAGAGTCCACCCTGGCGGCCTGGCGCAACCAGGGCCTTCTGGATAGGGATTACTACGAGGTGCTTTTAGAGGTTCTGGGAATAGAGCCGGAACCTATAAAGACCCCTCGGGTGAACCTCGGGGTCCCTCCGGACGTATCTTGGCCTAACTTTGTGGAATACACGAGGTTGTTGGCCGAACTTACGGGATGGCTTTAGGAGGGCCAGATGGAACTCTTCCGCTTGGGGTTCGTATCCGTCGGGTTGTTGGACATCTTGGATATAGCTTTGGTGGCCTTCATATTCTACTACCTCTTCACAATAATAAGGGGCACGTATGCCGCCCAGATGTTGGTAGGACTTCTGTTCCTGCTTCTGGCCTCCGGGGTGGCCCAGTTGGTGAGGATGGAGGCCCTCTCATGGCTCGTGGCCAAGGTCCAGACCGTTTGGGTGATAGCGTTCGTGATCCTCTTCCAGCCCGAACTTAGGAGGGTCCTGCTACACTTAGGTCAGAACCGCCTCGTCAGGATGTTCTACAGGGGAGGCCAGGTGAGGGTCCTGGACGAGGTGGTGAAGGCAGCGAGCACTCTTTCCGAGAGGGGATACGGAGCGCTCATCGTCCTGGCCAGGAACACGGGACTGGCACCCGTGATAGAGACGGGGATTCCTCTGAGGGCCGAGGTCTCCGCTCCCCTCCTGGTGTCCATATTTACCCCACGTTCCCCCCTCCACGACGGAGCTGTGGTGATACAGGACATGATGGTCGAAGCAGCCAAATGTATACTGCCCCTCTCGGAGAACCCGAACATAGACCCCTCGTTGGGGACGAGGCACAGGGCGGCCTTGGGGCTTTCGGAGGTCTCTGACGCCGTGGTCGTGGTGGTTTCCGAGGAGACCCAGGCGATATCCCTGGCCTCCGGGGGGGTGTTGGACGTGGGGCTGACCCCTACGAGGCTCAGGGCGAGGTTGAACCAGTTGTTTACGGGGTGAGACGATGCGGACCTGCAGGATAGGACTCGCCCTTTTGGTCATGGGCTTCCCCCTTTCCTCAAACGGGGAAGCTTTCTTCGGCCTCGCACGGAAGGACTCCGAGGGGCTTAAGAAGCTCGTGTCCTCCTCCATCCTTTCCCTCCTGAGGAAGGATAAGTTCCATGAACTTAAGGTACTTCCGGACTTCGGAAGGAGGGTCGTGCGCCTGTCCGAGGGGAAGCTTTCGCCGGCCGTGGAGGTGGACCTGGAGGAATACCTCGAGGCCCAGCTCCACGATCTGTTGCGCAGGGGATGGTACGCCCACGAGGGCCAAGTTCCCAAGGATAATCCTTCCAAGAGGAAGAGGGATCTTGAGATAGAACTTCCTGTCAAGTTCCCCAAGGTGATGGAGAGGTTCCTCGGGCGAGGGAGCAGGATATCAGTAACCGGGATGCAGAAGATATCCTTGGGGGGCAGGAGCGAGTGGACTGAGGGGGAGGTCTCCACAGTGGCGGGCAGGGCCTCTAAGTTTCCGAGCCTCACCATGGAGCAGAAGTACAGGTTCACCGTGGAAGGGACGGTGGGGGAGAGGATACACATAAGGATGGACAGGGACAGCGAGCGCACCACCGAATGGGAGAACACCCTCAAGCTCTGGTACGACGGGGACGAGGACGGGATAATTCAGAGGATAGAGGCGGGGAACACATCCCTTTCCCTTCCGGGTACCTACTTTGCGGGGGTGAGCACCCAACACAAGGGGCTCTTCGGGATAAGGACCCAGGGGAAGCTGGGGCCTGTGGACTTCACGCTTATAGCGAGCCAGGAGAAGGGGACGGCCGCCACCAGGACCTTCAAAGGGATGGCGGAGAAGGAGAAGTTGAGGATCAGGGACTACGAGTACGAGGAGAACTTCTACTTCTTCCTGGACGACAGGTACAGGGAGAGGTGGCAGAAGTTGCGTAGGCCCGGAAACATCGTAGAATACGATCCTGCGGATTCTGTAGTGGCCATCACTGTCTACCTCGACGATGGGAACCCCATGAACAACGAGATGGACAGGATGGGGTGGGCCTTCTACGACCCGGAAAATCCCGATTCCACGAGGCCAGGGTACGGGGAGAAGGGATATTTTCACCCCTTGGACCCGACGGAGTATTTCGTAGAGAGGGCCTTAGGATACATAGTGCTGAAGCGGAGGGTCGAGGAGGGACAGGTGCTGGCCGTCGCTTTCAGGACCGCCGGGGGGGAACGGATAGGGGACGATTCGGGGGAAGTGCTTCGCCTCAAGCTCATAAAGCCCAGGAACCCCCGTCCCGACTATCCCACTTGGAACTACACATGGAGGAACGTCTATTACTTAGGGTCGAAGGGGATAGACCCTGACGGGTTCGAACTTAGGATATTGAAGGAGGTCCCGGGAGGACAACCTCAGGAGGCGGAGGGCGGCGTGCCCTACGTCCAGCTACTGGGCATAGACAGGCACGGGGAGGGAGGACTCGACACCCCGCCTGACGGACTCGTCGACCCGGAGTACATAGATTTCGAGCGTGGGGAGCTGATATTTCCAGACCTCAGGCCCTTCGATTCGGATTCCAATATGATAGCCGAGCGACTCCCTCAGCTCTACGACTCTAAGGACCGAAGGACCCGCATGGAGGCGAGCAAGTACTTCTTGGAGGTCTCCTATCAGAACCGTAGGACAAAGTTCAACTTAGGACCGAACATATTGGAGGGGACGGAGGTGGTGCGGTTGAACGGCAGGTCCCTGAAGAAGGGGGTGGACTACGAGATAAACTACTACACGGGGGAACTTACCCTCATAGGAGCCGCAGCGGACGAGGCCTCGAGCCCCTCCTCCGAGGTGGAGGTGAAGTACCAGACGGCTGACATCTTCGGGGCCTTCGGAAGGCAGAAGCACCTCCTGGGCCTCAGGGGGGAGTACAGGTTCTGGGGGGAGCGGGGACTTCTGGGGATGAGCCTGCTATATAAGGGGGAGAGGACCCCCGACAGGAGGGTGAAGGTCGGGGCGGAGCCCTCCCGCAACCTCCTCTTGGACCTGAACACCAACGTGAGGTGGGAGTCGGGGTGGTCCCTCGGAAGGTTCAGGCCCAAGTTGGAACTTTCCGCCGAGATGGCCAGAAGCTTTCCGAACCCCAACACGAAGGGGGTGGGATACATAGACGACTTCGAGGGGGTGAGGGAGTTCACCTCCTTGGGCGTAGGTAGAAGGATATGGACCCTTGCGAGCCCTCCTGTGGGGAAGGATGAGGACGAGAGGGGTAGGCTCATATGGTACAACCCTTACGGACGGGTACCGATAACCGAGATATGGCCCAACAGGAAGGTCGCCCCGACCCAGGACAGGACGGACGTGCTGGTACTGGACTTCGCCCCCAGGAGAGGTGAGCCTTCCTCCTGGGGAGGCGTGATGAGGGCGTTCCCGGGGGGAGGATACGACCTTTCGAGGAGGGAGTTCTTGGAGATATGGGTGAAGGGGGAGGAGGGGGTGCTCCACGTGGACCTCGGGGCCATAAGCGAGGACGCCATCCCCAACGGGAGGCTGGACACCGAGGACAGGCTCATAAACGGGATAAGGGACGGGGTGCTCCAGCCCGAGGAGGACGTGGGCCTGGACGGGATGGACGACGAGGAGGAGTTGGACTTCTACCTGAGGCGAGCAGGGGTGGACCCCTCGGGGATGTCCAGGGCGGAGAAGGTGGATAGGTTCAGGCAGCTCTATCCGGAGAGGGACCCCGAGGACCCCAGCGGCGACGATTGGAGGTACAGCGAGAGGAGGCCGAGGGATTACTCCCACATAAACGGCACCGAGGGCAACGGCCCGGACAGGAAGGGCCAGCCCGACACGGAGGACATAAACAGGAACGGGTACTTAGACGAGTGGAACGATTATTATTCCTACGCTATAGATCTTTCGAAGGACGAATACGAGGTCGAGGGCACCGAGCACAACGGATGGAGGCTTCTGAGGGTGCCGCTATGGAAGGCGGCCCGGAGGGTGGGGAAGCCGGACTCCACGAGGATCGAGTTCGCAAGGGTGTGGGTGGACGGCCTCACGGAGCCCGTGAAGGTCCGGATAGCCCAGATGGAGGTCGTGGGCAGCAGGTGGCTGAGGCTCCCCGGAGAGGGGGAGATGAGGATCTCGGTAAAGAACACCGACGAGAACGAGGACTATCGCTCCCCGCCGGGACTTCCGATCGAGATAGATCAACTTACGGGGGTCCCCAAGAGGGAGCAATCCCTCGTGCTCAAGTTCGACGAGCTTCCCCCAGGAGGGAGGATGGGGGTATACAGGGTTTCGGGGGCGGCGGAGGACTACACAGGTTACAGGACCCTCAAGCTATGGGTGTACGGCGGGGATGGGGTCCAGGAGGATTCCTTGGTGGCCTTCGTCCGCTTCGGCGCAGACTCCTCAAATTACTACGAGGCCAGGCTCACCATCTCCCCGGGCTGGAGGGAACTGAGGGTTCCCTTAGAGACCTTGACCCAGTTGAAGTACAGGGCCATACAGGATTCCCTCGAGGTTTCCTTCCAGGGAAACTTGGGGGTGAAGGGGACCCCGTCCCTTTCCTCGGTGAAGTGGTTGAGCTTGGGAGTTTATAACTTCGGAGACGACCCCTTTTCGGGGGAGGTCTGGTACGATGAACTGTGCTTGGACGACGTGCGAAAGGAACCTGGGACGGCCCTGAGGGCCTCCCTCCAAGCCGGGCTGGGGGAAGTTCTGAGGGTGCAGGGGAACTACACGGGCCGAGGGGAGAACTTCGTAAGCTTCGGAGAGCACAGGCCCGGAGGATGCACGGATCGATCGTACACCCTCAGGGGGGACCTGAGGTTGGGGAGGTTGCTTCCCGAATCCTGGGGGATATCCCTTCCCGTGGGCGTAACCCTGAGGGAGAGGACCCGCCTTCCCAAGTTTCAACCTGGTTCGGATATAGTGCTTCCGAAGGAAGGGCGCATGAGGGAGAGGAGCTACGAACGTGGAAGGAGCTTGAACTTCTCCTTCCAGATGAAACCCGAGAAGGCTCCGAAGCTCCTTGCCCTCACCTTGGGGAAGTTGCATCTGAGGGGCTCCTATTCCTCATCCAAGGCCCGCTCGCCTCGAAGGCCTTTGGACAGGAGGCTTTCCTACGATGGCTCCCTCAGATATGAGATCGTCCCCGAGCGCAGGGGGTTCCAGCCCTTGAAGTGGTTGGGGTTGGGGACATCCATCTACTACCTCCCGAACAGGGTCTCGGCCGAGGTGAGGATGAGGAGGCAGGAGCAGGAGTACCTGGCCTCCTCGGTCAAGGATACCACGCGCAGGGTGATATACGAACTTCGGGAGGACTACCGGACCGGCCTTCGTCCTCTGGAACATTTGGAGTTGAGCTACAAGTTCGGCAGGAGGTGGGACCTGAGGGAGGAGGTCAGGGCCGAGGTGGAACGCTCCCAGAGGGTCTCCGTAAGATGGAACCCTAAGCTCCTGAAGTGGTTCTCCCAGAGGTACGATTGTGAGATCTCGTACTCCGAGAAGTCCGACCCCAGGTACAGGAAGGAGGGAGGAAGGGACATATCCAGGGAGAGGAGGTTCTCCGGACACTGGGGGTTGGACCTGCCGGCCCTCCTCCGTCCCTTCTCGCCGAGGCTGGCGGGGACCTTGGGGAGGGTCTCGGGGACTTTCTCCCGCTCCCTCAGGTCGTCCCTGCCGGGGGTCCTGGGGAGGCCCTCCCTGAAGTACCAATTCGGGCTCGAAGGGGAGGCCCGGGGTCTCGGCAGGGTGGAGGCTGCCTCCAGGAGGGAAGCTCGGTCCTCCTCCGATAAGTTCGAGCTTTCCACCACCCTCAAGTTTCCCCTCCGCATCAGCGTGAAACCGAAATACGGGCTCGAAAGGAGGACCGAGGAAAGCTCCAGCAACACCATAAGGAGCTGGACCTGGACCGCTCCGGCCATCTCCCTTCAGTGGGACGGAATCCCCACCTTCGGGCCTCTGAGAAGTACGAGGTTCTCCCTCTCATACGAGCACAAGCTCTCACGGAGGGAGGCGGGTGGAAGTCAACTTTCGGAGTCCCGTGGCCACTTCTTCCGTCCCCTCCTCAACGTAAGGTGGAGGAACGGGATGCAGACGACCTTGAGGCTCAACCTGAAGCGTCTGAAGGAGGACAGAAGGAGCGGCAGGCCGAGCGAGGAGGGGGAGGAGGCCTTGGAGCTTTCGGGAAGGTACAGGTTGGAGCCTAAGGGGCGCATAAGGATACTTCCCTGGAAGAGTTTTTACCTTAAGAGCAGCCTGGACCTATCCTTAAGGGCAAGCTACAGGCATACCTATCGTAGTGTAGGCAAAGTGCGGAGCAAGGAGGAGGCGTCCTGGTCGATCTCGCCGGAGGCGAGCTACAGGTTCAGCAGGAAGATCACGGGAGGTGCGAAGGTAAAGGTTGGGGACAGGAAGGACAGGATGCTCGGGACCACGAGGAAGCTCAGGGAGGTGAGGATCTGGGCGGAGATAAGGTTAGACTGAACGGCCATGTTCCTGGACAGGAGGGAACAGATCGTAGCCCTCGCCTTAGCTGTGGCCTTCCTGGTGGGTTCTGTGGTCTCCCTCTACAGGAAGGGACGTCGGCAGGCAAAGCTCGAGGTGGTGGAGGCCGTCAGGCCCCCTCCCGCCAAGGTGGATGTGAACTTCGCCACGGAGGAGGAGCTCGAGGCCCTGCCCTACATAGGGCCCGAGCTGGCAAGGAGGATAATATCCTACAGGAGGAGGAAAGGTCCGTTCCGTTCAGCCGACGAGCTTTTAGAGGTTAAGGGGATAGGGCCGAAGATATTGGAGAGGATAAGGCCGTTTCTGGAGGTAAGGGATGAGGATATTGGGAGGGGAGGCGAAGGGGAGGAGGATGCGGGTGCCGGGAAGGAGGGTGCGTCCCACCAAGGGGGTCGTCAAGAAGGCCCTCTTCGAGCTTCTCGAGGACATCAGGGGGGCGAAGGTCCTGGACCTCTTCGCAGGGGCCGGAGGGGTGGGCCTGGAGGCCCTCAGCAGGGGGGCGGGGGAGGTATGGTTCGTGGAGAAGGACAGGAGGGCGCTGAGGGCCATTAGGGAGAACGTGGCCCTTCTGGGCGTGGAGGGAAGGGCCGTGGTGAGGGGGGAGGATGTGCTCGGTTTCCTCCGAGGAGCTGCGAGGGCGAGGTTCGACGTGGTCTTCGTGGACCCCCCGTACGGGGAGGACGTCTTAGAAGATGTGCTCGGGGCGCTGGGAGAGGGGGGATGGGTGGACGAAGGAGGGGTCGTGGTATCCGAGCTTCCTAGGAAGAAGCAGGTTCCAAGGAGGATAGGGCCTTGGAAGGCCGTGGACGAGAGAACTTACGGGGATACCAAACTTATATTCTGGAGGAGGGATGAGGCTCGCACTTTATCCGGGGACGTTTGACCCCATCACTTACGGTCACTTAGACATAGTCCATAGGGCCCTCAAGCTCTTCGACAGGCTCATAGTTGTCGTAGCGGAGAACCCACAGAAGAAGAGCTTGTTCTCCTTGGAGGAGAGGTTGGAGATGGTGAGGGAGGCCGTGAGAGGGTTGGACAGGGTCTCGGTGGATAAGTTGGAAGGCCTCCTGGCCGATAAGGTCAGCAGGACCGGAGCATGTGCCGTGGTGCGGGGCCTGAGGGCGGTGACCGACTTCGAGTACGAGTTCGAGATGGCCCTCACGAACCGAACTTTGAACCCTGAAATAGAGACCGTCTTCCTCATGACTAGCATGGAGTACATCTACCTGCGCTCGTCGCTCGTGAAGGAGGTGGCTTCCTTAGGGGGAGATGTGAGCCACTTCGTCCCACCTTTCGTCGAGAGGAAGCTGAAGGAGAAGCTGGGAGGTGAAAGATGAGCGCCCTCGCCCGAAGGATGGCCGAGCTCGTGCCTCCCGATGTTATGGTCAGGATCTTGGAGGACTCCTTAAACAAAAAGGAGATAGTAAAATTATGCAACGCCTGCGGCATAGCATACAAAGGAGTGAGGACGAAATCCGTCCCCAAAGAAGATCTCATAGATGACCTTGTGGACGCCTTCTACGAGGATGAGGAGGCAGCCCAAAGGATCGTGGAGGCCCTGAGCAAAGCGGACAGGACGTGGATACGGAAGGTGCAGGATTCCTCCCCTGACCAGGTCGAGGAGCTGCTCTCCCAGGCCCCGGAGGGGGAGGTGGGGAAGGTCCTCTTCGCATTGGCGGTGGACGGTAGACCTGAGGTTACCGACCTTCTCCTGGATTGGGAGGACTCATCGGCAGCCGAGATCTTAGAGCGTATGGCGGCCTTTATGGGAGAGAGGGAGGAGTTGGAAAGGAGGGTGGGGTCCCTGGAAAGGGAGGTGGAGTCCCTCAGGAGGGAGAGGGACGAGCTGAAAGGGCAGCTTGAGGTGCTCCAGAGGGAACGCAAGGCCCTCAAGGAGCTGCTTGCCCAGAGGGAGAGGGAGATAAGTTCGCTCCGTCGGGCGAACAAGGAGCTCGAGGCAGAAAGGGACCAGCTCAAGGAGAGGTTAGAGGAAGGACAGGACCTCAGGACCTTGAGCTCCCAGATGCACCAGCTCGTGCGGGAGCAGAGGAAGCTATGCCACGATGTGGAGAGGTTGTTGGTCTCGAAGGAGGAGGACCAGGGGCCCGGACCTTTCTTGGAGGCCTTGGGGAAGGCCGTGGGAGGCCTGAGGGATACTTTGGTGAACCTTTCCGAGGCATGGTCCAAACACGAGGAGAGCCTATGGAGGGGTCTGGAGGCCGTCAGACATGAGGTGCAAGGTCTGACGGCGGAGGTGCGAGGTCTGAAGTCCACGGAGCGGAGGGGGAGGTCCGCCGGGGGGCCTCCGAGGGTGGGGGTCTTCGTGGACGTGCAGAACATGTTCTACTCGGCGAGGCAGTTGGGCGGGAGGTTGGACTTCGAGAAGCTTTTGGAGGTGACGGTAGCAGGAAGGAGGCTCGTGAGGGCGATAGCCTACGTCGTGACGGCTCCGGACGTGGACCAGAGCAAGTTCGTGACCATGCTCAGGCAGAAGGGATACGAGGTGAAGATAAAGGAGCTGCGCAAGAGGATAGACGGCTCCGCCAAGGGAGACTGGGACATGGGGATGGCGATAGACATAGTCAGGCTTTCGGAGTCGTTGGACGTGGTGGTGCTGGTGAGCGGGGACGGGGACTTCGTGGACCTGGTGAACCTGGTGAAGACCAAGGGGCCGAGGGTCGAGGTGTTCTCCTTCGACCAGAACACTTCCAAGGACCTTATAGAGGTGGCGGACGCTTACTATCCTATAGGCGAAGAACTTCTACGCCCGATGGGCGTTTAGAAAGGAGGGGAGATATGCAGATGCCTTTCCCCGCTCTCGGGAGGCGTTACAGGATGGAGGACGTCGAGGAACCCAACCTTCTAAGGGAGGTCTTCCCTTACACCGAGGTCCCCAAGCTCGTCTTCGACGGGATCTCCGTGCCCATGGCCCTCCCCGAGGAGATCTGGATAACCGACACCACCTTCAGGGACGGCCAGCAGGCCAGGCCCCCCTATACCGTGGAACAGATACTACGCCTGTTCAAGTTCCTGCACCGCTTAGGTGGCCCCAAGGGGATAATACGGAAGTCGGAGTTCTTCCTCTACAGCGAGAGGGACAGGGAGGCGGTCGAAAGGTGCTTGGAGCTGGACTACGAGTATCCAGAGGTCACCGGATGGATAAGGGCGAACCCCTCGGACCTCAAGCTCGTCCGGGATATGGGGCTCAAGGAGACCGGGATACTCACTTCGGTCTCCGACTACCACATATTCCTGAAGCTGGGGAAGACCAGGAAGGAGGCGATGGATGGATACCTCAGGGTGGTGAGGGAGGCAGTGGAGATGGGCATAAACATAAGGTGCCACTTCGAGGACGTGACGCGTGCCGACATATACGGGTTCTGCATACCCTTCGCCCAGGAACTCATGAAGATATACGACGAAAGCGGAATCCCCATCGTGATAAGACTGTGCGATACGATGGGCTTCGGGGTGCCCTTCGCGGAGGCTTCGCTTCCCAGGAGCGTGCCCAAGCTCGTGCATACCTTCAGGACCGAGGCCGGCGTCCCACCTGAACTTTTGGAGTGGCACGGCCACAACGACTTCCATATGGTACTCGTGAACGCGGTGGCCGCCTGGCTATACGGATGTGCGGCCGCCAACGGCACCCTCCTGGGATACGGGGAGAGGACCGGCAACCCTCCCATAGAGGCTTTGGCCATAGAATATGCTTCCATAAAGGGCACCACGGACGGCATGGACCTGAGGGTGATAACCGACGTGGGGAACTTCTACAGGGAGATAGGTTCCGAGGTCCCCTCAAGTTATCCCTTCGTCGGGGATAACTTCAACGTCACCAGGGCGGGGATACATGCGGACGGCGTGATAAAGAACCCCGAAATCTACAACATATTCGATACCGAAAGGATACTCGGAAGGCCGCTGGGCATAGCTGTGACCGATAAGTCCGGGGTGGCCGGGATAGCGCTTTGGATAAACGAGCACCTGGGCCTTAAGGACGAGAGGAGGGTGGACAAGAGACATCCCGGGGTGGCCAAGATATACAAGGAGATACAGGAACAGTACGCCCAAGGGAGGGTGACGGGGATCTCGGACGAGGAGATGTGGGAGTTCACCAGACGCTACCTCCCGGAGCTCTTCGAGTCCGAGTTCGACAGGATCAAACGGGAGGTGTCGGAGATGGCCCGGAGGATGGCGGAGGAGCTGGCCGAGCACCCGGACGTGCGCTCCATGGACCCTGCGAGGATGGAGCCGGTCTTAGAGAAGTTCTTGGAACAGCATCCCTCCATACAGCTCATATATGTTACGGACACCGAGGGATGGAAGATAACCAAAAACATAACCCAGAAGGAGGAGAGGGCGGCATATGCCACCTTCGGCCTGAACGAGAACTTCTCGAACAGGGAGTGGTTCATAGAGCCCATGAAGACCGGGAAGGCGCACGTTATGGACTTCTACATCTCCAAGAGGACCGGCGCCCTTTGTATCACTTCTTCCGCCCCTATAAGGGACGAAAGCGAACAGATAGTCGGCATAATAGGGATAGACTTCAAGTTCGAGAGGCTCGCCAAGCTTGCGGAGGAGCACAACATCCCGACTTCCGAACTCAAGGGGCTGTAGATATGGCTATCTTGGTGGCTCACAGGGGATACTCAGCTGTGGCACCCGAGAACACTTTGGCCGCCCTGAGGGCGGCCTTAGGCGCTGGGGTGTCGGCCTGCGAGGTGGACGTGAGGGTTACTTCGGACGGGGAGCTGGTGCTGATGCACGACGAGACCGTGGACAGGACCACGGACGGGAGCGGGAGGGTCCGGGAGCTCGCCTTAAGTCAGATAAGGGCGTTGGACGCCGGCTCCTGGAAGGGGGAGGAGTTCAGGGGCGAGAGGGTCCCGACGCTTCGGGAGGCCTTAGAGGTCATGGAGGGCGGGCATTTGGTCGTAGAGGTGAAGGATGAGGGCATAGAGGGGAGGTTGGCGAGGACGATAAGGTCTGCGGGGGCCCAGGGACGCACGACCGTCATATCCTTCTCGTTGGAGACCTGTAGGAACGTGAGGAAACTTATCCCCGACCTCGGGGTACTGTGGTTGTTGGGGAGGAAGTACGAAGGGGCTATATCCACGGCCTTGGAGGCCGGGGTGCAAGGTCTGGATGTGCACCACGAAGCTATAACCCCCGAGTTCGCAGAGGCAGTGCTCAGGAGGGGTTTGAGCCTCTGGGCCTGGAC
>Ga0164318_10002202_pt1 | contig 17935 bp, 15 predicted proteins | sample GuaBasSedimGuay9_FD_113734 | JGI IMG/M metagenome (GOLD analysis project Ga0164318, IMG submission 113734) | Subseafloor sediment microbial communities from Guaymas Basin, Gulf of California, Mexico - Guay9, Core 4571-4, 0-3 cm | ecosystem: Environmental > Aquatic > Marine > Hydrothermal vents... | reverse complement strand
GTATCAAAAGATGGGAGCACAAGAATTGAGCCTGAATTTTTACCGTTAATTGATGAGTTTGTCCAAACTTTTAGTAAAGTACCATCGATACTAATATTTGACAAGATGGTTAAAAGTTTATCTACAGTTAAAGAGTTTGTTAATAGAGGTATCGACTTTATATGCTGGGCTGTTAATTATTAAACTATTTTAAATAAATTGAAAAATATTCATAATATGAAATATCAGAGCTTTTATGTAGGACTTAAGAAATTATTAAAAGACAGGGCTAAAGATATTGAGTTACCAAATCTCAGTGAAAAAGAGAAGGAAGACAAGATATTCATAAACAAATATATAAATAAAGAAGTAATAAGGGAATTATTAAAAAATTTAGATAGAAAACGAAAACATGATAAATATAAGGAAGGAGATTATATATATATAATAAAAGACCATAACTTTTATATCGGAGATTATGGAGATATTAGGTCTATTATATTAAAGAAACGAAACAACGAGAAATTAATGATTTTCATCAGTATAAAAAAAGGAGGTAGCAAGTTCAGGAGAGATTGTGTTTATGTTGAAAAAAGAGAAACAAATAGAGGACTTTTTTAAAAGAAATAAATGGAAACAAGATATTTTGCTGGAGATTAAATGAGAAAAAAGTCCAAAAAACAAAATTAGGTAATATTAAAAAAATACCGAAGGGTAATGAGTTTGAAAATTACAATAAGAAATTAAAAAGAGCAAAATATGACTTGGAAAGATTAAAGAGTACGCTGGAAGCCCTGTATAAGCTGGCTAAAAATTATAAAATCAATAAAAATAACCTTAAAAGTACCATAAAGAACTTACAACTTAGGATCATAAAAAAGTAAAAAGAAGTCATAGAATACGAGAATTTTATAAAATGGGGGACTAAAAAGAGGGTGCCGACTTATTTTAAGAAAATTAGAAAAACTATGGAACTCGAATATACGATAGAGAATTTTATGAGTGTAATGAACGACCTATATTTCATAATATCAAGAATGATTGCAATAGACTGGGCTTATTCACTAGAATTGTATAAAAATAAAGGAGATATTGATATAGATGATAGAAAAATCAACGAAATAAGAAATATGATGCCAGAAAAATTAAATTTTATATTATTAAAGGGAGGTGGTAAAATATATTTAGACCATAACAATAGAAATATATTGAAGATAATAATGAACTGTGAGTATAAGCATAAAGGAGATGATTTAATGAAATATTATGTTAAGCTTTTAAATGATGTTCTAAAAGAGAGCAATAGATATATGAACATAAATTACATAGTGAAGTTCGAAAATATTTTAAAATTACCGCTAAAAACGGTAAAAATAATCTAAAAAGTTCAAACATAAAATTTTTTAATTTAGTCGGTACTTTTCCGAATTAAAGATATAAAAAAATGAATTGAAAAATGACGATTAATACCACTAATTTAAAAAATTCTACAAAAATCAAGAAGGAAAGGATTGAATCTATTGATATTTTAAAGGGTATATCAATTTTCTGGATAGTTGGTGGGCATATATCTGCTAGCTGGTTATTATCTACAGATATATGGATGTATGAAATGTTATATGTCTTTTTTTTAAGTACAGTTGGGCCCGCAAATTTCATAATGTTATCTGGCTTAAATCTTGCTATTAGTTTTAATTCAAAAAAAGATGCAGGATGGAATTTACATAAAATCCATATTTATACGCTTAAAAGAATAGGTGTTCTCTTTATAATTTCTGTAGTATATAATTATTTTATGGCTTTTGTAGTAGGTGGCTATATGGGAGTTAATTGGTTTGATTTCTTTAGCTGGTATATCCTTCAAGTTATTTGCGTCAGTTTAATTATCACGATATATATACTCCAAATCAATAAAATTTATAGAATCATTCTTAGCTTTTTAATAATATTTGGAGGTTATCCATTACATCTTTGGTTATGTTCTTTAGGGGTTGGAGGTACAATTGCCGATCATATATTATATTATCCATTTCCAAGCATCTTTTGGGCTTTTCCACTTTTACCCTGGTCTGCTTGTGCCTTTATTGGGAGTATTATCGGAGAATATTTCTATAAAATAAAATATAATTCAGATAATGAAAATGGCTTAGAAAAAATGAAGAAATTTATAATTTATCTATGTTTCTTTGGCATTTCATTTATTACAATAGCTGTATTATTTGGCGCAAGTTCTCCAACAGACCCAAATTCATTATGGTATCAAATTGCGCAGCATCATGTAAGTGAATTGAACACAGCTTGGTTTTTCAACTTTAGTAGCCTCCCTTATTTTATTTTACCAAATCATTGGACTTATTTGTTTTATGCACTTGGAGCAGATTTTATTATGCTTGCGGTATTGGCTTATTATAGTGATTATTTAAAGCGAAGCAACAAGATATTTAATTCATTTTCGTTTACAGGAAAAATTGCCTTCTCAGTATTTATATATCACCACTTTGGAATTCTCCTATTTCCAAATACATTTAATTATATCTTGGTATGGCCTGCATGGGTTGGTTTCGCTATTTTAATAATATTTCTATTATGGATACTTGTTAAAAAATTTAATGGCGTGGGGACTATTGAATGGTTTATGGTAGTAGTAACTAAAAAAAAGAGTAATACAACCTAACAAATTACTCGACTGTTCCTAAATTAAATATAAAAAGACCTATTATTTTTATTTTCAAGTAGATTATTAACAATAACTAAAATTTTAATCCTTTAAACTACTTTTAATTGGTAAATATCCTTAATATATAATTAAGTCCATATTAAATTGTTTAACCAGATTTTGTGTTTTAAAATTGTCTTATTTTTTTTCTAATACCCTATTTCAAACTAAATTTTTTTAAAAATTTTTTTTAATTTTATTAAAACTGATATATTTAAATTAAATTAATTCGTATTAATATATGATAAATTTAATCAATCAAAATTTAAGAGAATAACCATTTCTTATATTATTTTAAAATGAATATAATCAAAGTTTTAAATAGGATGGTGTATTATTAGATAACAACAATAAAAAAGTTTGGAGAATGAATTAATATGACTAATGAACAAGAAGAAATTGTAACTTTAACATTTGAAAATGCAGCTAATGAGAACCAAACATGGAAAATTGCAAGTGTAACGGGGGATTTAATGAGAGATTATGTCGGAAGAGCAGCCAAGCAAATTTTTAGGCCAGTTCCATCAAGGGTAGGAATAGCTACCAAAGATGGTGCAATAATTTCTAATTGGTCTGATAAAACAGTTAAAGAAGTTATAGATACATATAATACAAATCATTTTGTTATTGGCACACCTGATCAACTTGGCTTTAGATAATTTATTTTATTTTTTTATATCCTTTTTACAATATAAAAAAAATGTTCTATTGGATAATTTTTGTAAAAGGTTTTTTATTCCTTCATTTTATTGAAAAGAAATAACTATATAATCTGATAATTTAAGGAAGGTTATTTATTTTCATTTTCAATTAAGTAAATAGTATCACAAATAGGGTCTTCGGCAGCTACTGTCTTAAGAATTTGAAGTTTGACCTTTTTTCCAGTAGCAGCACAAAAGTATTCGCGGTCAATTGCCATCACCGCCTCACACAAACTTCGGGAAGTATTTTCTAATCCAAATGGACACTTATTACCAGTAATATGAAATTTTTTATCAGAAATAGATATAACTTTGATGAGATCTTGACTAAAACTTTTGGAAAATGCTTTTGCAACTGTAGAAAGCCGAGTATCAGGAATTTTATTCCGTAATTTAAGTCCAAGGGCTTTGCCTTGTTTTCCTAATACTTCTTCGATTACAGATAATGCTTGATCACCAAATTTTTTATAAACTGCCTTAATTAACAAACCTTGAGCTTCTATTGGATTATTTGGTAATTCATCATCGCTATCCTTATTCATTTCAATCATCATATTTTGATGTTTAAATAAAATGACATAAAAAAGAAGAAAATGTTAAAAAAGTTTGAGTTATTATGGAGTAATTTTTTTGTAAAAATAAAAATAAAAATAAAAAAATAAAATAGAAGAATTTTCTAGCAAAATTGACTATTGAGGAAAGAAAGGATAAGAATTTCCAATTTGTGGGACATATAATAAAAGAACGAGAATAACACCAGCATTAATTGCAATAAAAAATATAGAATAGGGATATTTTTTGATTTTAATTGTAAATTTTTCTTTTATTCGTAATACTTGGATTAGTGTAGATACCAATAAGATTAGACAAATAAATAAATATTCAAAAGCACTCTGGCCTTCCATAAAAGAAAAAGCAAGTGCAATTCCATAAATTAGACCATATATAAATAATAATGTCGTATTTAAATAATTAGTTTCTTTTTTTTCTAAATCTAAAGGGTGCCAATATTGAAAGATATATAAACAGACAAGAATTAACATCATACTAGCATATAAGATTTTATGCCCGAGTACCTCATCAAAGAAATAAGCAATTAATTTAGGAAATGTAGTAATTGTGCCATCTATATCTTCAGGAGACCATTGTAATTGTGTATCAATAGCATCTCCGACATAATGAATTCCAAGCTCAACAACCATAGTGAAAATTGATATGTAAAAGAGTGTATTAAAAAATTAGAATATTTGGATTTTTCTTCAATTTCCGATTTCTCTTTTTTAATTTCTTTAAAGATTAACCAGACCATGATTGGTGCAAAAATGACAGGAATTAAAAATTCAAATAAAGTGCTAAAGTGGAGGTTTAATAAATAAATATGACCACCTTGCTCTTGAACTGGTACAAATACTGTAAACATTAAAGCACTGGATGAAGATGCATCGCCAAAAATTAAATCAGGAACAAGTTCAGCAATTCCCCACATTAATAAATAAATTAATATTAAATTAGCTAATCTGCTTACTTTCATAAAAGTCACATTTTATTTTTGTTTGTAAATGATTGTAGATATTTATGTAGGTATTTATGTAGATATTTACGAGGATATTTATAAAAAATTTATCCAATAAAGATTATTTTGTTAGATCATTTATAATTGCTTAAAACCTAAATAATTAATGTATTTTAGTACTAAAAAATTATCTTTTTTTATCCGAGCTTGTATTTTAGAAACACCTTTTTTATTCAGGTCTAATTTAAACCTTTTTAATAATTCTGTTGCAATACCTTTACTTCTAAAATTTTTTAAAACACCCAAATATAAAATATAGCCAAGTGGGTCATTAAATGTAAGAATCCCAGTGATTAAAAAACCAATAATTTTTTCATTGATTAGTGCAATATAAGTGCCTTCGTATTTTTTCCGTTTGGAATGCCTAAACTCATTTTCTTTTTCCGAATTAATTTCGTCTGGAAAAATTTTTACAAAAATGTCTATTAAATTATTTGGACTATAAGTTTCATCGAAAATAACTATCTTTAAATTAGGAATTGGTGGATGATCAGGTAATTTCAATTTAGTTACATCAATTTCAAAATCCAAATATTCATTATTCATTTAAATCCACAATTAATTATTCATTTAAATCCATAATAATATTATCCATCAAATAAATACTTTAAATTTATTTAGGAGGATCAAAATAATACTTTATCCTACCACGTTGAAAATCATTTATTAATATTTTAGCAGCAGATTTGATATCAGCAATTCCTTTTGCACCAAGTCTACCTCTTTTATATGCCATTTTTTCGAGGAATTCGTTAGTATTCGTATAGTTTATACCATATTTATTAAATAATTCATCTTTACTAACAATTGAGAGAATTTTATCAACAGCATCTAAAAGATGGTAAATCTTATCAGGTCTAATCGCGCCTCTTAATACAAGTTCAACTTCAGATTCTTCATCAAATGGAATTACTCCAGGAGTGTCAATCAAAAAAATGTCACCTTTAGCAAGTTTTATATATTTTTTTCCATGAGTAAATCCAGCTAGAGGAGATGTTGGAGCTACTTTTTTCTTTCTGAGTGCATTTATAATGGAACTTTTTCCTACATTAGGATATCCGACTAAACAGACCCGAACCGGCCTTTTTTTTGTTAATTTAAGAATATTTTTCTTCAAGAATCTTATAGAATTTTGAAATCCATAACGATCACTTGTATAAAATACTGGGTATTCTTTTGACAGAAATCTTATCCATTGATGTAAAATTTCACTTGGAATTAAATCTGCTTTATTTAAAAGTAGTACTAATTTTTTATTTTGATATTGGTTAATTAAGATTTCTAATCTATTCGATCTTGTACCTAAAGGATTTCTTGCATCCAGTACTTCGATTATAATATCTGCATCTTTTATAACATTATATACAATTCTTGTAAATTTATCTGTCATTTTCTATCTGGTCAATAATAAATTTATTTATATATGATTAAAATTTATCTTAAATTTTACATACATTATGAATATCCGTAAACTTTTAAAATAAATAAAGTTAGAGTAAAGTTAAATATTTATAGATAATAAATTCGTAAATCATCCAAGATTTGGATGATAAAATAATTTTAAGATCATTAACTCTTTTTGAGTAAATTAATACAGAATGGTTCTAAAAAATATTATGAATTATTCCAAAAGTGAAGTGATCACTAATGGTTAAAATAAAAAATGCAGAAGAAATTGAAAAAATGATAAAGGAACATCCATTAGATCTCCGGAGAATATTCAGTATAATTGCACATATAGATCATGGAAAATCTACTGCATGTGATTATTTAATGAGTCGAGCAGGTCTAATGAGTAGAGATTTAGATGGGCAGAGACGTCTAACAGATTCCGATGAAGAAGAGCAAGAACGAGGTATTACTATATTTACCTCAGTTGTTCTTTTAAATTATGAATATGATGGAAAATCATATTTATTAGAAATTAATGACACACCAGGCCATATAAGTTTTACTGGCGAAGTTTCAAGAGCTTTAAGGGGGTCAGATGGCGCTGTGATATTAGTCGATGCGTTAGAAGGTGTTATGACACAAACAATAACAAATATTCAGTTAGCTTTAGGAGATGAATGGTGTAAACCAGTTTTATTCATAAATAAAGTAGACAGACTTATTATGGAAAAGAAATTACCCCCAGATCAAATTACTTCGAAATTTGGTGAAATAATAACAGAAGTGAATAGATATATTGAAAATTCTACGCCTAAACCTTTTAAAGGGAAGTGGAAGGTTGATCCTAATAAGGGGCAAGTTGTTTTTGGTTCAGCAAAAGATGGATGGGCATTTACAATTCCATTATTAAAGAAAAAGGGGTTATCTGCGAAAATAGTATTAGAAAAATATAAAGAAGCTTTAGAAACCGATGATAAGACACCTATTAAATGGTTAAAAGAATATTTACCGCTAGATGAAGCGTTATTAGAAGTTATAATTACACAATTACCCAGTCCAATTGAAGCTCAGAAATATCGAATGTATAAATTATGGAGTGGGGATATTAAGAAAGGACTAAATATTGAAGATGTCGAATCAATTAAAGATGATAAAGAAGCATATACAGCATATTCTCTGATTAATATTAACAGAAATGGGCCACTTTTAGGGATGATAACAAAAATATTTATTCATCCAAGGTCAAAACGCCCCACATTAATTGGGCGAGTCTGGAGTGGGACTCTTAAACAAGGAGATACAATTTTTTTATTAAATTCTAAGAAGACAGCTCGAGTAAGACGACTTGGTGTAATGGAAATAGATAGCTTATTACAAGTCGATGAAGTCCCTGCTGGAAATTTATTTGCAATGGAATTACCCGAAATGATCCCTGCTGGTGAAACATTTGTAAATTTAGATGATAAAGAAGGTATACCAGGATTTGAGGAAATAGTTTATGTTTCAGACCCTGTTGTTTCTAGAAGCATCAAACCAGTCGATCCAAAAAATCTGGGCAAATTAGGTGATGTTGTAGGTAAATGGGTTATGGCAGACCCTACTGCCACATTTAGAAAAGATGAAGAGAGTGGCGAATATATTTTAAGTGGTATAGACCCACTTCAAATCGAAATTCTAGTTGAACGAATTCAAGAAGAAGTACCTATCAAAATAGGAACACCAATTACAGTTTACCATGAAGCTGCAACAACTCGAAGTTTAGAAGTTAATACCAAATGTACTGAAGGACATAACAAATTAAAATTATATGTTGAACCATTAAATGAAGAGACAATTAAATTAATCAAAAATGGTAAAGTTAAAGAATATCAAGACGAAAAAGTTAGAGCACAAATTCTTAGAGAAACTGCAGGCTGGGATAGAAAAGAAGCAAGAAGAGTTTGGGCAATTGAAGGAGATAATATGCTAATTAATGGCACAATAGGAGTCCAAAGACTTGATAGAATTAAATCATATCTAATTTCAACTTTTAGAGACTTTTGTTTTGCTGCTTCAATCGCTAAGGAACCAGTTATGGGCTTAAAAGTTGTGATTACAGATGCAGTTGTCCATGAAGACCCAACTCACACTAGAGCAGGACAAATTTTCGTTATGATGTTCTCTGCTTTAAATATAGCATTTCTGTGTGCTAATCCAGCTCTGTTTGAACCAATATTACGAATAGATATAAAAGTCCCTACTAATTTTCAAGGTAATGTAATGGGTATAATTAACCAGCACAGAGGTAAAATAAATAATATTAAACAGATGGGAGAATCAGTCGAAATCGAAGGAGAAATTCCGACCAGCGAGGCAGTTAAAAGTGAAGGTGGTATTGGACTTGCTGATGAAATTAGGTCTGCTACTGAAGGTAGAGCAATTTTTGGCTATCAATTCCTAAAATTTAAGATGCTACCAAAAAATATGCAATATCAAGTAATTGAAAATATTAGAAAAAGAAAAGCTCAAGAAGGAAAAGAAATATCAGAAGAAATTCCAACACCATTTACGTATAAAAATCGTATGTACCCAGATCCACAGTCATGGAAACCAAAAATAATTCAGCATTTTAAGTCTATTAAACCCAATATAAAAGAATTATTTGAAAAAACAATAGGAGAATCATAAATTTTTCTTCTTTTTGTTTCTATTCGATTATTTTAATTTTTTAATCTAAAACGAATATAAAATGGATTGAAAAATCTATAATTTGTCCGATTTTTTTATAATAAGTTCGATATCTTTTAAAAATGGTGGACTGGCCGGAATTCGAATCCGGGGCCTTCAGGGTGCGAACCTGACGATCTACCAACTGATCTACCAGCCCAAATATAAGGAATTTTCAATTATAATTTAATTATATCATCTAATTCAAGTTCTTCTAATTTTTCTTTTTTAATTTTTCCAGTTTCATAATCCCAACCTCGAAGTTTATAATATTCCTTTAACATCGGGTTGAGGTCAATTGTGTCAGCTTTTCCCAAGCTTTGAGGTAATGGCTCATTTAAGATCCTTGGAGGGAGGTAATCATCTTCTCTCTTTGCGCCATGTTTAAGATTAAATGCTCTTAACAAGTTAAATATTCTTTCGCCGGTTTTTAGGAAAATTTTGTTAAAATTTTGTTTCCAACCTGTCAACAATGCTGTAAAAACAGATACGTATCTAAGCGAAATAATAGGAACGGAAAAAGCATTCAAACAAAACGGAAGGGAGTCAAGCATACTATGAAAATTTTGAGCGCTAATACAAGCTTTAGCTTTTCCAATTGGAGATAGTCTATTTAATGTATGTAAATTTAATTTTGGAGTAAAATCAAGTTCTGGATTTGGTATCTCAAACATATAAAGAATAGAAATCCCAGCTGTCGTATGTTTAGCGCCTAGTGGGTGAGTAGCGTAATTTAAAGCCATTGTTAAATTTGCTCGAGGCTCGTGCATTGGTATTTCAAGTCCCTTAACTTCTACTGTAAAATATAATGCTTTCTCACCATTTTCCATGGCAAATTTCTTTGTTCCTTCTCCTAAATTTTTGGCTATTCCTTTTCTCTCTACAATTTCATTAATTAATTTTAGCATAGCATCTGCGTCGCCCCATTTTAATTCGAAGCCTAATTCCTCTTGAGAAATTATTCCTTTTTCAAATGCTTCCATTGCAAATGCAACAACACCGCCCATAGAAATCGTATCTAGTCCATATCTATTACACAATTCATTAGCCTTTGCTATCGCATAAATATTATTGACCATGCAATTAGCACCCAATGAAGCTAATGTTTCATATTCTGGCCCACTACCTGGTCCAACTTTATATTTTGGAATATCAACTTTAACGTGCCGTTTACATGCAATTGGACAACCATAACACGACTTGTTTTTTATTAAAATAGAGCGGAGCATCGCAGAAGCAGTTATTTTATCGAATTTTTTCATCCATTCTTTCTGAAAATTTTTAACTGGTACATCTCCATAAATTGAACCCATTGAAATAAAAATTGGTGTGCCATAAGTAGAAAAAAATTTCATAAGAAAATTTTCTTTGAATTTTTTATTTATAGATCTACTTATTTCTCTAAATTTCTTGCTATTATAAATGGGTACTTTAACTCCTTTTTTCTTTTTACACGCAATTGCCTTCAAATTTTTTGACCCCATTACTGCACCTAAACCCAACCGACCTAATGCACGACCCCTGTCGTTCATTATAGAAGCAAATTTAACAAGCTTTTCACCAGCGGGGCCAATTGATGCAATTTTATAAGTTTTATCACCCATCATTTCGAAAATTTTATCTTCGGTTTCATATGTATCTAATCCCCATAATTTTGAGGCATCTTCTATAGAAGCTTCACCGTCCTTAATAACTAAAAAAACAGGTTCTTTTGCTTTATTCTTAAAAATGATACCATCGTAACCTGATAACTTTAATTCCGGCCCAAAGAAACCCCCAGCATTTGCAGCTCCTATAAAATTATTTAATGGAGATTTGGCAATTACTTCAAATCGAGAACATGCTGGCGCCCCACTTGCAGTTATAGGCCCAGTCATAAAAATCAAAAGATTTCCTTCATCGAGCCCATCCGCACCAACAGGAATCTCCTTATAAGCTATATATGCACCTAAACCTAATCCACCAATAAATTTTTTTAAAATATCCTCTTCAAATTCAAATTCCTCAATTGATTCAGTCCTTAAATCAACTTTTAGATATTTTCCAATATAACCATATACCATTTTTTATCATCTCAAATATATCTACCCATTTAATTCCAATAAATTTAAATCTATTAATTTAAATATATAATAAATGCGAAACTTATTCAAAATAATAATTATTAACCTAAAAATCCTTTTTCTCATTATAGTCCGTTCAATTAAATCAAAAAATTTTATCACTAATCTTATCAATAATCCATTCTTTTTCTCATATACAGCCATTGTTTATCACTTTATTATTAGGATCAAAAATCTATAATATTTTGATTTTTTTTATAATACTCTTTTTTTAACATTAATTTTATAATTGATCCTTTTTATTTATTAAATTAATTAATAACTCATTCTTAATTTATTTTGACTAATTTCATTTAAGTCCACTCATTAAAAAAATAATTTATACCAAAAAATTCTCGCTAAAAAATAAAAAAATAATTAATTATAAACTTAATTAATATCTATAAACTCCATTTTTTCTTATTTTTTAATGGAAATCAGCTTTATTAAGATATCATTATTAATAAATTTGTTATAATTTTTAGAAAAATTATACCTAAAAAATTTAACATGTATTTTATAATTTATGGCATTTAAATGATTAAAATTTTATAATTGTAACTCTTAATTATTAAAAAAACTTGAACTCGTTAAATTATTCAAGAAAATTTTATAAAAAAAATTTATTATTAATTGAACTTTTAATTATATAATTTAGTTTTTTATTGCTTTTTACTATTTTAATTTGTAAATAAGCAGTCTATTAAACATTATTAACATCTTTATTACCGAGTCACTTCCACTCTAATTTCGGAAAAGTTTTTATTAATTCTAGTTGAATTTTTAGACAGAAAATTAATATTAATATTAAAAACAAGATACAATTGTCAGATTAAACATTTGAGAAAAAAATTTTAAATAATCCACTAAATCGGATAAATGTTATAATAAAATTTTTAAAAATAAAGTTGAAAAATATGGAGTGATTTAATTGGCTAAAGAAAGTGCAACTTTTAAATTTGATTCACTATCTACACCAAATATAAAAGTAAAAGGTCTGCAAATTAATATACGAGAACTTCCAGTAGAAGAATGGACTGAAGAACCTCAAGGGCCGCATCCAATGCCAGAACTGGTCGATTTGAGAAATTGGTTTCACATTCTTTTAAGAAGATATCCTCCATTCTATGCACCAGTTTGCGATTATTGTTGCTTATGTACTTTTGGAAAATGTGATCTTAGCCGTGAAAAACACGGTGCTTGTGGCTTAACTCTTCCTACTCAACAAGCAAGATTTGTTACTATAGCTTGCTGTATAGGGGCTAGCTGTCATTGTGGTCATTCAAGACATTTATTACATCATTTGATTGAAAAATTTGGTCGAAATGTTCCTATAGATATGGGAACTGAAATTGAATTAGAAGCTCCTGTTGTCAGAACCGTTATTGGAATTAAACCAAGAATAATAAAAGATTTAGAAGTAGCGTTAAATCAAACTGAAACTGAAATTATGCACACACTTGCAAGTACTCACACTGGACAAGAGAGCGCTGCAATAGATTATGAAGCAAAAGCTTTGCTCGTATCAGTTTACGACCACGTGGGAATGGAAGTCGCAGATTTAGTTCAAATAGTTGCCTATAATTTCCCTAAGGGAGATGAAGACGCACCATTAGTAGATCTAGGACTAGGAGTAATCGATAAAGATAAGCCTTTCTTATTATTAATAGGACATAATGTTGCAGGAGCAATAGAAATTGTCGATTATTTAAAGGAAACAGGCAAGTATGGAACAATTGAACTTGGTGGAATCTGCTGCACTGCACTTGATAGTACTAGATATGATTTTGGTGCCAAAATTATTGGACCAATTACTTATCAATTAAGAATTGTAAGGTCAGGACTTCCAGATGTTATTATGGTTGATGAACAATGTATTAGAACAGATATTATTGAAGAAGCCAAAGCAATTAATGCAAGAGTAATTGCATGGAATGAAAAAGCATGTCATGGACTTCCAGATAGTACTCATGAAGATGAAGATAAATTAGTAGAAGAACTTGTAGCCGGAAAAAGAGATGCTGTCTTAATTTTCGATACTGAAAAAGCTTCAAGAGTTGCTGTTAAAACAGTTGAAAAAATGTTCCCAATAAGAAAGAAACAAAGAAATCTTCCAACTGATAAAGAAATGATCGAAATTGCAAAGAAATGTTCAGGTTGCTTTAATTGTCAAAGAGCATGTCCAAATAACCTTTATACAACAGAAGCAGTAATTGCTGCTCAATCAGGTGATTTTACCAAACTTGAAGGATTATATGAATCGTGTTTGGCTTGTGGCCGTTGCGAAGACGCATGTCCAAATGGAATCCCAGTTACTGGAATGATAATTCAATCGTGGCAGAAAAATGTTAGAAATGAAAAATGGAAGATTAGAGCTGGAAGAGGCCCTGTAAAGGATACTGAAATTAGAGCTGTTGGAGCTCCATTAGTCCTTGGCGAAATACCAGGTATTATAGCTCTTATTGGGTGTGGAAATTTACCAAATGGTAATATGGAAGTGGCAAGACTAGCTGAAGAGTTCTTAAAAAGAAGATATATTGTAGTTGCGACAGGGTGTCATGCTATGGATCTTGGTCGATACAGAACTGAAGATGGACTCACCTTATATGAAAAATATCCAGGTGTTTTCGATGCAGGAGGCCTTTGTAATATAGGTTCCTGTGTGTCAAATGCGCATATCTCAGGAGCTTGTATTAAAGTAGCGAGTATATTTGCAAGAAGAAATCTAAGAGGAAATTTCGAAGAAATTGCAGATTATATACTCAATAGGATTGGTGCTGTTGGTATATCATGGGGCGCTATGTCTCAGAAGGCTGCCTCAATTGCAACTGGGTTCAATGCTTTTGGAGTCCCAGCAATTGTTGGCCCGCATGGATCAAAATATAGAAGACAATACCTTGGTAAAACCTATAATGAAGATGCTTGGTTTATTCATGATGCAAGAACTGGAGAAAAATTCAAAATTGGACCTGCACCTGAAAATTTGATAATGTCATGTGAAACAATTGATGAGGCAACTGTAATGGCTGCAAAATTATGTATAAGACCTGCTGACAACTTTAAAGGTAGAGCAGTAAAATTGACACACTGGATAGACTTACATAAAAAGATATATGGTACTATGCCAGACGATGTATGGAAGTTTATCAGAGTAGAAGCAGATATCCCACTGACCTTTAAATCAGAAATAATGAAAATGTTGAAAGAAAAAGGTTGGAAGGAAAAATCTATTCCAGACCCAACAAACTTGCCTAGATTAATAAAAAAGAAAAAATAATAAAAGGAGATGATCAAGATTTTTAAAATAAAACCTTGGAGACCCACCCATATTAATGGCCCAATTGCTGGAACACCAGTTTATAAACCAGAAATAATAGGTAAAATAATTAAGAAAGCAAAAAGGCCTCTTTTAATAGTGGGTGGTTATGAATATGATGTTGATATTGGAAATGGTAAAACATATTTAGACCTACTAGTCGAATTAGTTAAAAAGAAAAAAATTCCAGTAGTCGCTACAACGGAAGTTGCAAAGACATTTGTTGAAAAAGATATAAAACCAGTTGCAATAATGTCAGTTTCTAATGTTATCCATAGAGTCTGTGATGAAAATTGGAAGGGATTTGACGGCAAAGGACATTATGACTGGGTTATAATTGCTGCAATGGTCTATTATTTACAATCCCAGATGTTCAGTGCAATGAAGCATTTTTCTTATAAATGGTCAAAAGGAATTTCTTTAGATAGATACTTCCAACCAAATGCGTCATTTTGTCTTGCGAACTTTAAGGTCGAGGAATGGAAAAAAGCAATTAATGATATAGTCAAACTTATAATGGAGTGATTTTTTATATTTAATTTATTTAATTTGGAGTTGATAGAATAATGAGTGATGAAGAATCTGGAATGTTTTCTGATATCCCTGTAGATGTTGGATTAATTTATGAAGGCGAACGAGTCAGAGGAAAACAAATGCAAGTAGAACTTGGCGGAGGCAAAATTAAGGAAAAATTTGAACTGGTATTAGCTCGTGAAATGAACGAAATTGAAGATGAAAAAGTTACTATTGTAGGTCCTGATTTAAAAGACTTAGAAGAGGGTAAAACTTATCCCATCGGTATTATCGTAGAAGTAGCTGGTAGGTTGGTCGAAAAAGACTTAGAAGCTGTCTTAGAAAGAAGAATTCACGAATTTACTAATTATATCGAAGGTTTAATGCATTTGAATCAAAGATACGATATCTGGATGCGATTATCAAAATCATCATACAAAAAAGGCTTTGATACTCTCGAATATTGGGGAAAAGTTCTCATTAGATTGTATAAATCAGAATTCTCAAAAGTAATTGAAAAAATTCAAGTAACTATCTTTACAGACCCAAAGGAAATTAAAACTTGGTACGAAAAAGCTATGGAGATTTATGAAGCAAGGGATTCTAGAGCAAGGGGCATGAAAGATGAAGATGTCGATTTGTTCTATGGATGTACATTATGTCAGAGTTTCGCACCAACACATGTATGTACAATAACACCTGAAAGAATCTCCTTATGCGGTGCAATTAACTGGTTTGATGCAAGAGCTGCTTCAAAAGTTGATCCAAAAGGACCAAATTTTGCTATTGAAAAAGGAGAATGTATCGATGAAATAAAAGGAGAATTTACAGGTGTAAATGAAATTACAAAGAAAAAGTCACTGGGTGAAATCGATAGAGTACATTTATATACAATTTTAAGTCCCTATAATCATACTTCATGCGGTTGCTTTGAGGCTATTGCATTTTATATCCCCGAAGTAGCGGGTATAGGGATAGTTGATCGTAATTTTAAAGGAGAAACAGTTAATGGTCTACGTTTCAGTACAATGGCAAACTCAACTGGTGGTGGAAAACAAGTAGAAGGCTTTGTAGGTATTGCAATAGAATATTTAAGATCACCTAAACTTTTCTCCGCAGATGGTGGCTGGAATAAAATTGTTTGGTTACCTTCAAATATAAAAGAACGAGTTGAAAATGATATTCCCGAAGATATCAGAGATAAGATTGCTACGGAAAAGAATGCGCCCACTATAGACGAATTAAAAGCATTTTTAAAGAGCGTTGACCACCCAGTTGTAAAAGATTGGGTTGAAGAGGAAGAAGAAGAGGAGGAAGAAGAAGAAGCTATGATGGTACCACAAGGACAACAAATTACATATCAACAAACAATGCCAGTTCAAATGGGTACTGGTGTCGGAATTCCACTTGTAGGACAATTACAATTACCTTTAGGTGCCTTAGGCGGTGGAGCTGGTGCACAATGGAAAATTACCTTTAAGAATGCAAAGATAATTGCCGATGAAATGGTCATCAAGCGAATTAAACCTGCAAAAAAGAAGAAAAAATAATTGGAGAAATTTAAGATGTCAGAAAATTTTCTATCAAAATTAGACGAACTGCTAGACAATATAGATGAGATAGTTTTAAAGAATATTCAGATTGAAACAGATGAATTAGGATTAGAGATTTAATAATTGGTGATTTTCGATGAGTCGAGACCCAGAAGAATTTATGAATGATTTAGAAAAATTATTCGATGAAACAGGAGTTGCAATATTTAAAGACATTCAATTTTTTATTGATAGTTTAGTACTTAGGCCACCTAAGGCTGCAGGCTATCAAGCAGCCACGATGGCCACTCAAATGTTACAACCTATTGCAAAACGCGCAGAATTTGTCTGGAAAGATTCAAAGCTTGCGACCATTACTGAAGATTATCCCTCTGAAATTAATGTAATTACTTTTAAAAGAAAAGGTGGAAAAAATGTAGTCATTGGTGGCGAAAAATATCCGCCCTTCTATAGTTTTCTTGGAAAAAACCCAAATAGACCAGTTGTAACTGCTGATGTTTTTGATGTACCTATCCACACAAAAGAAAGACCATCAATTTTAAGATTAAGCAAACCCGTCAAAGAACATTTTCTAAATCCAGATGTTTCTACAAACCCAGGGCTATGGGCAAAGAAACATGTTGAAGAATTTGGAGCGGATATGATTACACTCCATTTTATCGGGACAGACCCTACTTTACCTGAAAAAGAAGGTGGAAACCAAAGCGTTAGACAAGCATTAGAACACCTCGAACAGGTAATGGATGCAGTTGATGTTCCAATTATAATTGGGGGTTCTGGTAATCATAGAAAAGATGTAGAACTTTTTACTGGTGTTGCTGATATGATTGCAGGGAATCGTTTTATGTTGAGTTCAGTTGAATTAGATACATATGAAAAAATTGTTCCTGTTGCAAAAAAATATGACCAAATAGTTTTATCATGGACTCAATTAGACGTGAATAACCAGAAGAAATTAAACTCAGAGATTTTAGATATGGGTCTTTCTAAAGATTTAATTGTAATGGATCCAACGGTTGGACCTTTAGGTTATGGAATTGAATATAGCTTTTCAGTTTATGAAAGAATGAGATTAAGCGGATTAAAAGGAGAAGAAACGCTTGCATTCCCAATGAGTGGAGGTACTACTAATGCTTGGGGAGCTCGAGAAGCTTTTATGGCAGATAAACTTAGACCAGAATGGGGTCCACGAGCATTCAGAGGCCCATTATGGGAAATTTTGACAGCCTTCATTCTTTCAATTGTAGGCCTTGATTTGGCAATGATGCTCCACCCAGGATCTGTTGCAGGTTTTAAAGATATTATTGAAAAATTATCCGCACCTAAGCCATCAAAACCAGTAGATGGACTAAAATGGATTACTATGAAATAAAGGAGGAAAAAT
>Ga0164318_10002201_pt1 | contig 17936 bp, 17 predicted proteins | sample GuaBasSedimGuay9_FD_113734 | JGI IMG/M metagenome (GOLD analysis project Ga0164318, IMG submission 113734) | Subseafloor sediment microbial communities from Guaymas Basin, Gulf of California, Mexico - Guay9, Core 4571-4, 0-3 cm | ecosystem: Environmental > Aquatic > Marine > Hydrothermal vents... | reverse complement strand
TAAAATAAAATATACTAATTAAAAAAAAATCTATTAAAGGAGTTTTAATATGGTAAATACGAAGGTTTTTAAACGGAAAAGTTTTTTAGAGAAATTACAAGCAATGGCTGATAAAGATGAAATAATTGGAGCAATAGTAGAATGCAAAAACCCCAAAAAATTCGCGGAGGAATTAAAGGAGAAGCATCCACAAATTAATATAAAATATGTTTATAATATTATTGATGCAATAGCAGTTGAAACAACAGCAAAAGATATTTTGGAAAATTTAAGTGTCATGAACGATGTTGAAGTAATTGACGAAGATATGGAAGTACAAATTTTATTAGACGAGTCTGTTGCAGTTATTGGTATAAGACCTGAAATTTGGGACCTAGGAGTTGAGGGTGAAGGGGTAACTGTTGCGGTTATAGATACAGGCATTGATGATACACATCCTGATTTAAAAAATAAAGTTGTTGCAAAATCTGATTTTACCAGTGAAAAAGGTACTGATTTAGAAAATATTGATGGAAATGGGCATGGAACTCATGTTTCAAGTACTATTACAGGTACTGGGGCGGCATCCAAAGGAAAATACAAAGGTGTTGCTCCTAAAGCTAAGTTGATTGCTGCTAAAGTTCTTGCATCAAATGGGTCAGGATCTTTTTCAGGAGTGATTGCTGGGATTGATTGGGCAGCTCAACAAGATTGTCAAGTTATGAATATGAGCTTGGGCGCTAATGTGCCAGGATCTTGCGATGGGACTGATGCAGTCTGTAAAGCAGTGGATGCTGCAATGGATAAAGGAATTGTAATGTGTATTGCAGCAGGTAATAGTGGACCAGAATCAAAAACAGTCGGCACTCCAGGTTGCGCTAAGAAAGTAATTACTGTAGGCGCTACTGATAAAAGTGATGTAATTGCTTGGTTCAGTTCTCGTGGCCCGACCGCTGACAATAGAATAAAGCCGGATGTTTGTTTTCCCGGTGTAAATATAGTGGCTGCTAGGGCAAAAAATACCTCAATGGGAACACCAGTAGGTAATAGATATACTTCTGCTTCGGGTACTTCAATGGCGACTCCGCATTGTTCAGGCGTGGCAGCACTTATAAAATCGATTAAACCAGATTTATCTGCGCATGATGTAAAATCATTAATTATGAAATTTACAAAAAATCTGAACCTAGACCCAAACACACAAGGTAAAGGGAGATCTGAAGCAGCACAAGCAATAAAATCATTATTAAAAGAAAATGAAAAAGAACCAGAAAAAAAGCCCGATGAAGAAGACGAAGACTCTTCCAAAAGAGATTTCATAATAAATGTAACAATTTTAGTCGCAATATTCGTAATATTAACAATTATTCTAATTTTAACGATAAATTCTATCTAAATATTAATAATCTTTTTTTCCTACATATTTAATTTTAGAAATCTTTTGGTAATTCAAAAACTTTTTAGGATTTTTAAGTAATAAATAAAAAGAAAATACAAAAATAATCTTAAATCACTATAAAGTGAAAAAAATTTCAGATGAATCGAAATGGTGGAAAAAAAAGTTTCTGATAAAATATCAAAAATTCGGCCAAGCGGGATCCGTAGAATGTTTGATCTGGCTCAAGGTGTTCCTAATATTATATCACTGGGAATTGGACAGCCAGATTTTGATACACCGGATTATATAAAAAATGCAATGAAAAAGGCACTTGATAATAAATATACAGGATATTCTCCAAATATAGGTTATAAAGAACTACGAGAAGCCATTGTTAATAAATATGAAGAGGAATATGACTTAAATTATGAGCCTAATGATGTAATAGTAACTTGTGGTGCTTGTGAAGCTCTTTTTGATATTTGTCAAGCTATTTTAAATGAGGGCGATGAAGTTTTAGTCCCTGACCCTGGATTTCTAACTTATCCCGCGCAAGTAATTTTTGCAGGCGGAATACCCGTCCCATATCAAACAAAAGAAGAGGATGATTTTGAAATTAAAATAGAAGAAATTGAATCTAAAATCACAAAAAAAACAAAAATGATAATTCTAAATTTCCCAAATAATCCTACAGGCGCAGTAATGGACAAGAAAAAAATGAATGAATTAATTGAATTTATAGAAAAAAAAGATATATTTATACTTTCAGATGAATGTTATGAAAAATTAATATATGATAATTTAAAACATATCTGCGTCCCAACTCTCGGTGCAAAAAATAAGACTTTTATAGTTAATTCATTCTCAAAAAGTTATGCAATGACTGGTTGGAGAGTAGGATATCTTTTAGCACCTTCTGAGTTTATAGCACCAATAAATTTAGTCCATCAAATGAACACCGCATGTACAAATTCTGCAGCTCAAATAGCATGCGTAGAAGCTTTAAATAATAAAGATGAAAGTTTAAAATTCATTAAAAAAATGGTTTCAGAATTTGACAAAAGGCGTAAATTTGTTTTTAAGAGGGCAAGTGAAATACCAAACATAAGTTGTAATTTGACTAAAGGTGCTTTTTATTTCCTACTCAATATTAAAAATACTGGACTTTCTGCCCAAGAGTTCTCAGAATTGATGATTACAGATGCTAAAGTAGTAACTGTGCCAGGGGACGAATTTGGAGATATTGGGAAAGATTATGTCCGAATTGCTTATACTTTAGATATAAAAAAATTAGACGAAGCTTTTAATAGAATTGAAAACACATTAAATAAATAACGGGAAAAAAATGGAGATTAAAATAGAAAAATCAAATGAAAAGGACAAAAATTCTGACGCTAGCAACAAAATTTTAAAAAGAGCTATCGATGCCTATTCAAAAGGAGAAAAATTAGTATTCAAAAGAAAATTTAAAAGCGCAGAAACTCATTTTAAGAAGTCATTTAATTATTTTATGCAATTAAATGATAAAATTAGGGGTGAAAAAGTACTTTTAAAACTTACGGAATGTTACTTAATAGAAAATCAATATCATAATGCATCTAGTACTATGCGAGATGCTGCAAACTTACGGTTATTGGACAATAAATTTATAAATGCAATTGAACATTATCAATCGGTTATAGAATTACTATTAAAATTAGATGAAAAGGCAGTTTATATACCAAAAATTCTTGAGATTATTTCATTTATTTCAATGTGCTATCTTGCTGTCGGAAATTTTGATATGGCAGCAGAATCTTTAAAAAAGAACCTTTCAAAATATGGAAAAGGATTTAAAAATAAATCTAAAATAAAAATTCTTCACTATGTCACAAATATTAATAACTTAATTTTAACTAAAAAGATAGATGATTTAAAAGAATTAAAAAAAGAAATGTTAAAACTCAACTTAAGGGATGGGGAAAGGCGTTTATTCAATAGAATATTTGAAATATTAAATGTATTTACTGATAGCACAATTTCATTAAGAATAGTTGAGAAAGAAATTAGGGCCGGTGATCAATTTACTATATTTGGGACATTAAATTCAAAAAATGATGTGGAGATTAAGTCTATTTCTCTCAATCTAGAACATGGACTAAAAATTATATCTGGTCCACAAATATCGGAAAATAAAATTAGTTTTACTGCAAAATTGATTTCAAAAATTTCAGGTAATTCAAAAATCGATATAAACCTAATTTGCATTACTGAAGATTTTGAATTTCCATTATCAAGTAAAAAAGTAATTAAAATTAAGGAAGGCTATCCCATTATTCAATTTTATCCGAGTACAGACCAATTAATAGGTAAAATTGAGCAACCATTAAGTTTAAATTTTGTAGTAAAAAATGTAGGAATGGGTGAAGCCGTAGATTTAAGTCTAATTATAGAGCACTCAGTTGGAATTCAATTGATCGAAGGGACAAAAGAAAAAAAATTACATTCACTCGCGCCCCAAGAAGAATTTGTTTTTGTTTATAACCTAACTGGTAAAATACTAGGAAAACATATTATCAAAGCAAAATTGTCATACCAAGGTATAAACTCATCTGATAAATTTCCTGATATAATAAAAGAAATAGATATTGCGATAGTTAGTTAAAAAGATAATTATTTTAAAATATATTTAGAAATATCTTCATCTCTTTTTAATTTCTTTTTTGATTGTATCTTTTGCTCTAATTCTGAATTTTTATTGATGTTAATTGCCGGAAAATTGTTATAAAATTTGTTGAAATCATTAAATTTATTAAACCAATTAATGTCTATTTTATTTTCAATATTATTGCCTTCAAAAGGTGTATTTATTGATACTTGAGGAATTTGTGGTTTATTAATATTATTTTTAGGTGGAAAAATATTCAAATTATTATCTTGACCCTCGGAATTTATGTTAAAATTTTTATTTATTCGGATTTTTTTATTGGTAATAAGATTATTTTGCCATTCAATATTATTATTAAACAATTCAACATCAAAAATTGGCTTTATATCATTACTTAAACTTAAATTTGAAGAATTTAATCCACAAATTGGACAAAAGCCTTCCGTTATTATAGCACCGCACTTCTTACAAATATCCATTTTATCATCTTACCAATTTATTAAAATTAAGAAATATATTTTTTTATTCTATAAAATTATTATGTATAACAGTACAATAAATATTTTTATTGAGTTTAACAATAAAACTATAATCAATAATAAATTTATAAGTTGAGGAAAGAATGGTAGAAAATGATATAAAAATAGTATTGAAGGATAACTATAAAGAAGTTAAATCACCTACAGTTATAGTCGGACTACCTTCAACTGGTTTAGTAGGATTAATATCCGCATTGCATATAATAGAAACAATGGAAATGGAATATTGTGGTTATGTCGAATCTAAAAGATTTCCCCCTATTATATTAATCCACAATTCTGAATTAGCGCTTCCATTAAGAATTTACCAAAAGGATAAAATGCTAGTAATCATTTCTGAGATCTCACTTCCTACCGAGCCTGAAATAATTAATGATATTACAAGTGTTCTGGCTGATTGGGTTAAAAGTTTAGACCCTGAATATATTTTAATTTTAAGGGGCAATCCTATCCCCAATAGAATGAATATTGAAGTTCCAAATTGTTATGGTTTAGGTACATCTGAAAAATTAAACAATTTACTTGATAAAGTAGAATGTGGTATAATGGAACATGGCATAATTACAGGTATCGATGCCTTACTAATGTGGGAATGCTCAAAACAAAATTTACCTGCAATTACACTTGCTACTGATGCATTTCCAAACTTACCAGATCCTGGGGCTGCAGCGGTCGTTATAGATAAAATCAATAAAATTCTAGGAATTTATATAGATCCCGCCAAGTTAATTGAAAATGCTGAAGATCTACGTATTAAAATGCGAGATATGATGAAAAATACTGCTGCTCAACAAGCACACTTGCAAAGTAAAGAGTTCCAAATTCCTCCAATGTATGGATAAAGGTGATTATATGTCGATTGAAAGAAAAAGAGATAAGAAAAATATTTTTGATGTAATTGATGAAATGTTTGATAGCCTACAAAGAGCAATTTCAAAAGAATTTGAAAGTTTTATGGATTTTGGCCATATAAATAGACCATTATGGAGCGTAGATGAAGAATGCTGTTCTTTAGAGCCCCTTGTAGATATCAAAGCAACAAAAGATGAAGTAATAATTGTAGTAGATTTACCAAAAGTAAAAAATAAAAACGATATTGATTTAAATGTTTCAAAAAATACAATTGAACTAAAAGCCGAACTTGAAAACAAAATTTGTTATGAAAAATGGGGCGGGTTCCAAAAAACAATAGAATTTTGTCAATTTCGTAAAACTATTAACCTCCCTTGGAAAATAGACCCAGATAAAATTCAAGCAAAGTTTAAAAATGGTATTCTAGAAATAAGAGCAAAAAGAATTAATGAATTTAAATCCATTAAAATAAGTGATGAATAAATATATACCTTTTTTTATACTGAATTAAAATATAATGTCTTTTAAATTGAACTTTAAATTGAAAAATAAAAAATATATTCAAATCTAAAGTAATCTTTAACCATATATTTTTTGTTAGACCTAAATTATTTTTTAAAAAATCATAATTCCTAATTATATTAGCTATGATATTTTAAATGATAAAATTTATAGTTAACATTAATTAAATTCTCGATATTGAATTAATAAAGAATAAACTTTAATTAATATAAGTATAAAGAATTAAATAATCGGTAAAAAACAAATTAAAAATAGAATTTTTCTCAATTCGGTGAAAATATTGAAGGTAATTTTAGGGTTAAATACTTGTTTTGCTGTTAAACGATGGGTAGAACCTTCTGAATGGACAAAAATATTAATAAATTTAGGTGTTTCAGATTGTCAACTTAGTCTAGATCTACTTGAACCATTTACAGAAGAAGTAGCAAAATCGATGATGATAAATGAGATAATTGGATATACAACTCAATATGATATTTATATCCACTCTGCATTTACAGGGCTTGCTGCTTATAGTTATAATTTATTGGCACACCCAGATTTTGGTATGCGGATGAGCTTTTTATATTGGTATCAACTTGCAATCGAAATTGCTAGTAGCCTAGGATGTAGGGGGGTTGGAGGCCATATTGCTGCTTTTACTGTTAAAGATTATAAAGATAAAACAAGAAGAGAATATTTAACAAACGCTGTTATTGATTCTTTGAGATATTTAGCAGCTCAATCAAAATTGAATGAATTGGAGTATTTTTTAGTCGAACCAATGCCTCTTGCTAGAGAACAACCATTTGAAATTGAAGGCGCTAAAAAATTTTATGAAATGGTAAATAGGGATAATATTGGAGTACCAATAAAATATTGTATTGATTTAGGGCATTCTTGCGCAGTAGCATGCCATGATGAATATAGTAGAGACCCTTATAATTGGCTAAGAGAACTAGCAGAATATTCTCCAGAAATTCATATACAACAAACTGATGGAATAGCTGATAGACATTGGCCTTTTATTGATGAATATAATAAAAAAGGTATAATTGAACCAACAAAAGTACTGGACGCAATTGAAGAATCTGGGACAAAAGAAGTGTCCTTATTTCTTGAAATAATCCATCCATTTGAAGCTGATGAAGAGAAAGTTTTAGATGATATTACTAAAAGCGTTGAATATTGGAAGCAATATATTTAAAATTGTTAATATCATACTCAAAAGCTTTTTAATAAATATTTTTTTATTCTACTAAATGAATTTGGATGTTTTAAAATGGAACTAATTTGGGTTTGTCCTTTATTGGGAACTACCGACTATGTCCAATCTGAGAAATCAGACTCAATTCGAAGTATAGCACTTAGACTATTATGGAAGTATAATGACCAAGTTATAGACTTATTAGGTGGGTCTTATGGCAATATCAGAGCAAAACCTAATATTTCATTGGTTTCTGTAAAAGTTTATCAAATAATTAAAGGTAGAAAAAAGCCTGTATCCTTAAAATCTACCTTAGAAGATATTGATATTGGAAATAGAAAATTCTATTGGAACCCCGAACCAATTGGTGGAAATATCGAAGTTTTTACTCAACACATAAACGAATTAATAAATATGAATCAACATAAAGAATGGAAATTAATTGATGAAAATAATCTTAGTAAAGGTATTTATTCTACTTCAAAATGGCGGGACGGAATTAATCGAGTTACTCAAATATTATATGCATTTGGATATCCAGAAAATCCCCCTACAATTAAAGTAAGTCCTCCTCCTAAAGACCCGTGCTTCGATAATGAAGGAATATTACATTTTGCACTATTTGGAAATAAATTGGTCTGGAAAAAGTATCATTCACATCAGAACCCCTTAGTATACTTAATAGATGAACTCTATGACAAATATGGACTTGATCTCTTCTTTGATTTGAAGACATAACATAAAAAAGAATGAAAAATTTTTTAGAAAATTAAAAATAGGTAATAATTTATTTTATTCTGATTATTTATTAATTTATTTATCCTCCTTTGTTTCATTTTGTGCTACATCTTTATCCCCGCCTTTAGATTTAGCCAGAATTTTTTCTAATTGTTCTCTGTCTTCGGGGCTTAATGATTCCATTACTTCTTGCGATTGCTGATTAAAAAACTGCATGAAAAGAATTTGTAATATTGGTAACGTATTACTTGTTCTAATTCTACACTCATAGTCTAATTGACTATTTTCTCGCATCTGTCGTAAATATTCACGGGTCATTGTCCCTTTTCCCAGACCTTCGCAGGATTTATCGATAATATAATATCTATTTGTAGATTTGTCATAACCTAAAGGAAATGCAATACAACTGATAGGTTTTGAAAAAAATAATCCACAACGATTATTACTATTTGGTGTATAAAAGGGGCATACTTCTTCACCGGCATCATTTTTCACCTTTTTAAAGCTGATTTGAAATCCTGCCGGAGGTATTAATTCAATTTGTAGGTGTGGAAAAACTCTAGGGAAGGTCTGGTCTAGATTCCACCTCTTCAAATCTTCATAGTAAATTGGAAATGACCTTTTACAGCATGCACCACATTCAGTACATTCAAATACAAATTTCTTTCTTTTCTTAGGCTTTTCTTCAGAGGTTTCTTCCTTCTTTTCACTTTCTTTTTCAACTGTTTCTTCTTTTTTTTCAGTTTTTTCTTCTTGCTTATCCTCATTTATATTTTTGCTATCCTTTTCTTGTGCCACTTTAATTCACCAAATCATTTTTTTTTTTAAAAACTCAAAATTAAAAATTTAATAAATATATTAAAATTTTAGGTTTTAAATTGCAGAAAATAAAATTACAATAGATTTATATGAATCAAAAAATAAAAAATATTAATCAACACTAAGATATAAATTTAGAAATACAATGAAAATTAATATCAATTTGGAGATAATTTCAGTTGTTTTACTTCCAATTGGAGTATATACAATTTGGAGTATAATATTTTATTTTTATTCTCCCTTAATCCCGGTTAAAGACGCTTTTTATTATAAAATGATGTCTGAAACACCTTTTAATCCAAGTATAAGTGCTCCTTACTGTTATAGGATATTAACTCCTTTAATTGTTTTTATTTTACCTTTTGATTCTGGTTCATCTTTTCTTTATATTAATTTTATCTTTTTTATTTTGACTTCAATAATTTTTTATAAATTTCTAAAACGACTAAATTTCAATAAATTTTATTCATTTAATGGTGAAATTATTTTTACTGCTGGGAATGTAACTAGTATCTATTTAATCCATAATTTTATAATGGTAGACCAATTAAATCAACTGATTTTTCTAATAGGGTGTTATTTACTCGTATTTTATAATCCAGATAAAAGAATATATCGTGATATTTTAATCATAGTCATTTTAGCAATCGGAGTTCTTAATAAAGAAACAATACTCTTGATAATTCCAATTTATTTTGTTTTAGAATCTGGGAATTTATTTAAAAAAATTTTCAAAACTTTGTTAATCGCAACTCCCAGTCTTGGAATATTTATAGTTCTAAGGTTATTTATACCCCATACTGGAAGCTATGAGGCAATATGGTTATTTTATCATTTAGAAAATCTCTTATCTACCTTATATAATATTTTTTTAACATTCGGACTTTTCTGGATTATGGCTTTTTTCAATTTTGATAATAATATTAAATTTTTACAACGCTCTTACTGGATAATACCAATTTTTATAGGTCAAATAATTCTCGCAAGTAATATATATCGACTAATTTTTCTCTCATTTCCAATAGTTTTACCATTAGCACTTCTTGAATTTAAACAGATTTCACAAAAAATAAATAAAGTTACAATTACCTTTATTTTAACATCCCAAATTACAATAACTATTTTCTATATATTAAAAAAATATTTAACTTGGGATTTCCTGAATATCTTTTATTTTCCCTTAATTGCAATTTCCAGTTTAATCGTTCTTGTTATATCCGCTTATTTTTACTTTAAAGAATAAAGTAGCAATTTATACTAAAAAACAAAATTTTATGTCTTAAACTATTTGATAATAATATTTCGAGTAATTTTATTCAATCTCTTTAATATTTATAAAGAAATTGATTGTCAGAATAAAAGAATATAATTTACCACAATTTTAAATAAATACTTTTTTTTAAAATCAATTAAATTAAACCTATTGAAAAAATAATTCAAAATTATTCAAACTAATAAATTAATGACTTAATATAAAAATAAATAAAATAAAATCTAAAAAGTGAATAATTTGGAAATTAAGAAACTTGATTATATATTTAAACCAAAAAATATGGCTATTGTTGGGGTTTCACTGATAAATCCATTATTTCCTGGAAATATAATCTATAATAAAAATTTATTTGAATATCCCGTTAATATTTATCCTGTTAATCCCAAAGGAGGCACTTTAGAAGGAAATATCGTTTATAAAAATTTGGGAGAAATACCAGTTGACCTTGACCTTGCAGTACTAATGATTTCTGCAAAATTAGTACCCGATGAACTGAAAAAATGCGGTGAATTCGGGGTCAAAAGTGCAATTATTGGCTCAGGTGGATTTTCAGAATTAGGGTCTGATGGAGTAAAATTGGAAAATAGACTTATTGAAATATCAAAAAAATATGATGACCTCCCCTTTATGGGGCCAAATTGCCTTGGTATCCATTCAAAATATTGTGATACCTTTATATTACCGAGCGAGAGACTTGCAACCCCACCTTCTGGAAATGTAGCGGTCATTTCACAATCTGGTGGATTTCTCATTGATCAAATTTTCAGTAAATTTCATGAACGAGAAATTGGAATATTTTCTGCAGCAAACATTGGAAATAAAGCATTAATAAATGAAAGCATACTTTTGAAATATTATGACCGAGAACCAGGAATTGATACAATTGTAATTTATAATGAAGGATTTAAAAAAAATACAGGGAAAGAAATAATAGAATTTGCACAACAATCTGATAAAGATATCATCATTATCAAAGGTGGTAAATCAAAAATGGGCGCAAAAGCCGCAATGTCTCATACTGCTTCTCTTGCCTCCAATATAAATCTAATTTCATCTTCTTTTCGCCAAGCAGGAATTATTGAAGCCATTTCAGAAAGTGAACTGGTTAGTTATACAAAAGCTATTTCATTTGGTCTAAGTCCTCTTAAAGAAAATAAAATAGTAATTTTATCAATTTCAGGAGGTCATGGCGTTTTAGCTGCAGATCTAGCTGCATATTATAGGTTAAACCTTGTAGAATTTACAGATGAACAAAAAAAAGAAATGAAAAATAAAGTGAACCCAGTCATTGCATCCATCGGGTCTTTTGAAAATCCAATTGATTTGACAGGTTCAGTAAATGATACTGATATTGAAAATTGCCTGGAACTATTACTAAATTTCGACAATGTAGAGGGAATAGTTATTCTATTAGTCCCATATGTCCCTACAATATCTATGCAAATTGGCCGTAGACTCGGAAATATCTTACGTACCATTCAAAATAATAAACCAGTCGTTGCATACTGCCCGTGGCTAAAAATTTATGGAATAATCATAAATGGACTTGAGTTAAATAGAACAATCCCAGTTGCTTCTACTATTGAAGAAGCAATTCAAATGATGCGTGGACTTTATTTAAAAGGATTAAAATACAAAAAACGCAAATTATCCAAAAATTAATCTGAATATTTTTTATAATCTATATTTAATCCTAAATATTTCTCGAAAATTTCAATACATAGACTAACTGTAATATCTGTTTAACCTATACTATTAATTCTATTACAAAACAATGAGATAATTAAAAAAAAGCTGATTTAAAAAGTTTTGTAAAATTGTGTTATGTCACAAAATTTATATAGCATCGTTAATTAATACTCATAGATATAAATTAAAAGTTAATTAAATAAGGATGTGATATTAAAAATGCCCGGTGGCGATGGTACTGGTCCAGATGGTAAAGGTGGATGTGGAGTCCCAAATGGGTATCTTAGATTTGGTCGCGGTGGTAGGTTTAGAAACACTGTACCTACTACAAATTCCCAGAATTTCTATAATCAACAAGGGTTCAATAATGTAAGAGGCGGCGGCAGAGGTCGCGGCAGAGGCGGCGGCAGAGGCGGCTGGAGACGAAATAACCAAAGATACCCAGGAAATGGCCCATGGAGTCACCTACCCCCAAATAAAAGACCAGGCTGGACTGGTGTTATTCCAGATGAATAATTTTTAATTTAAATTATTTTTTTATTTTGTCTAATTTCTAAAAAATCATCTCATTTCCTAATTTAAAGCACTTCAGTTCCTATTAACCGCAAACTTTTAATAAAAAAATTAATACACTACTATTGATTATTATTTTTAAATTATGTGTTATATGCAAAAAGTTAAATATGAACATTTTATATTTTAAAATATAAAAGGTATGATGTGATCTAACTATGAAAGTAGGTATTGCAACAGATGGAAATATGGTCGCTCAACATTTTGGCAGGTGTCAAGCCTATACTATCGTTGAATTTGATGGAAATAAGGTTGTTAAACAAGAAGTCGTCGATTCACCTGAACATCAACCCGGACTTTTACCAGTTTGGCTCGCAAAATTTGGTGTCAGCTGGGTTATTTGTGGTGGAATGGGTCCTAAAGCTCAAGAATTGTTTATAAACCAAGGAATTACCCCTATAATGGGTGTGACTGGTACTATTCAAGAAACCATTGATAAAATTGCTGCAGGTACTCTTGAAGGTGGCGAAAATATCTGTAATCATTAATGCTCTTATTTTTGTTAAATCTTAAAAATAAACCCGAATTTCTGATCAAATTTGAATGAAATACGAAACTTTTCGAAAATAAAACTAAAACAAAGAAAAAACTTGAAACATTAATTAATTTTAAAGTTTATATTTTTTTACTCTATTTTTTAACCCCACTTACTTTTTGTTATTGATTGAGTACAATATTTTGTTTATTGATAAATGCACATTATTTCAATATTCAAAATATCAAATATAGATAAATTATACATTCAAAAAAATTATTAAGTAAATATAATTTATTAAATTCTAAATCTTATATCTTAAAATAAATTTGTTATTATTTTATTTTTATATATTCCAAATTCCTTTAAAAAAATCTTATATTTTCATTCTATACTTAGTCTTTTAAGCCCACTTCGTTGCTAATTTTTTAATTTTATATTAATAGAAATTATAAAATATGTCTTCATGGGATTTGTTCAAAAAAAAATAACGAGAATACAATATATGAAAAATAAAATTTTAATACTATTTTGTATTGGAAGACTATTTAATATATTGACCTTTATTGGTGGTTGGATACTTGAATATGGTATAGATAACTATCCAATTTATGGAATTTTTATAATGGTTTTATCAATTATTTTTACAATTTGGGGTATATTAGGGTTTAAGGCTTATTTTGATGAGAATTTTATTGGAAATGTTTTTGATCTTATTGTTTTTCTTATAATTGCTATACTTGGGACTATATGTCTTTTTAGCTCAATAGTTTGGGGTCAAATAATAATCGTAATCTTTGGCTCTATACTAATAATTTCTGGTTCACTAATTACTTTCTTTGCGGATATTATTGTTTTCTCATCAGTTGAAGGATAAATTCCACTTTGTATAATATGATTTTAAAAGATATTATCAATTCTTATATCATTCTCTAATTGATAGAACTTTATTATTAAATTTGGATTCGTTTTTTTAATTATAAATTTTGATTAATAGCTAGATTATTTTAGGCTCGTCAAAAACTCTTGAATATCAACTAAAATTAAGAAATTTTTTACTTCAAATTTTTGGGCTGAAATTTTTTTTTATATCTTTAATTTCGGAAAAATTTTGGGGATCTCACGAATTGTAAAATATTTAATCAAATAGAGATTATTTCCATAACTAATATTACAATTTTTTCTCTCAAAATTTATTTAAATACCTTTTTAAAACCCAGAATTTTCTTCTTTTTTAATAATCTTTATCGAATATTTCTTACTTTTATAAATTGAAACTTATCATCTTATCTACGTTTATAAAAATTATTTGAACCGAGACTATAGTTAATCTCTCATCCATCATTATCATTATCTGAGTCATTTAGGTTTAGGTCTATTTTTACATAAATATTAATGAATTCTATTTACTAATCCATTAAAATTACTATCAAAACTGGCTAAATATATAATATTGTATTTATCCATTAAATATAGAGTAGAACAATCTGTAAAACTTAAAAATTTTGGCCTATTAATTTGTTGATTAAATAAATTATAAATTTGATATATATCATCCAAAGTAATGTCAAGTATATGACAAACTTTTGTTTTGGGTCTAAAAAAATCCCACGTTTCATTTATTATTTTACTGTTTTTTGTTCTTCTCCAAATAAGGTCATTAATTCGTCTATGATAAATGTAGAACTAAATTGAGTCCCAAATTCTTTCTTAGCAATCCTCTCTAATATTTTAATCGCATTATTATAATTTGGATCCTTCTTAAATTTAAGTGCAAAGAAAAACCCAGTATCTAAAAAAATAGCCATTTAATTACCCTATTATCCTAAAAACCATAAATATCTGTATCTTCATCTTTAATAGTATTATATTTAATATCAACAGCTGAATTTATTATCTTCTCAATCCTTTCAGGTGATATCTCGATAAACTTGAAATTATCTTCAATGAATTTATCTATATTCTTAGATAAATATTCAATACTCTTATCCAGAATTTCTTGTTGAGAAAATCTTTTTCCTAACTTAAGTGTTAACATTGCTTGAATTTTTTCTAATAATTTTTTGTTTTTTATCTTTACAACTGACATTTGGTTTATTTAAATTATATAAATATAAGAAATTTACTAGTATATTTTTTATATTTTTATATTTTTATGTTCAAATATAACAAGAATTTATAATCCTTTTTACTGTCAGAAAAAGAGTTTGAAACTCTAAGTCCGATATCACCACAACTTTTAAGAAAAATTTATATCTACCTTAAATAATCCTATCCGATTATCGATTATTGATAGATATTTTAAAATTAGCATTAATATTGAATAAAAAAATTATCCTATAATTAACAGTCCAATAAATATGATTTCCATTCTCAATATTCTTTTAAAAAATTTTGTTATATTAAAATTTTAAATAAAAAATAGTTTGAAATTTGAAATGAATTATTTTTTAGAAACTTTTAATCGATTAATTCATTCAAAATTTCAAGTAAATCCAAAACTTTACCTTCAAATTTCATTTTAAATTCTTCTGCTGCCTGCCCCATGTTCAACTCGCAGAATGGACACGCAGTCATAAGTATATCTGCACCAGTTGCTTCCGCTTCTTCTATCCGCCTTTTTGCACCCTCGAGAGCAAAATCAGGATATCCCGCCTTTACACCACCGCCTGCACAACAACAAAGAGAATTTTCACCTATTCGATACATTTCTTTTAATTCCATTCCAGGAATATTTCTGATTATGGCTCTTGGCATTTCAATCCATCTTTCTCGTTCGAATTTTGATGGAACATATGTACGCCACATGTTTGAATCGCCTTCACCTGTAACTTCATCTATTGCTTTATCTTTTAGATAATGACAAAAATGACGGACTGTATGACATGGGTCATGCCATGTAACTGCACCTTTGGTCCACTTTTTCTCAATCTTCAATTTATTCTCATGAAACTCGGCTGGAAAAGGTACCCCACCCCTTTTAGAATATTTTGGACAAAAATCATTTCCACAATATTCAGCATCAGGGTCATTCCATTTCCCACAAGCTGGACATTTGATCAACATTAATTCAGCTATTAATTCAATCACATGCTTTGGGTTATATTTAAGTTCTACTTCACTGAACCGTTCATAATCAATTTTCATAGTCCTATAACAGCCAGCGCAACTAAAAACTACTGTTTCATATTTGTTGAATTTCTCAACATTTATTCTCATGACCTTCTTTGCTACATCTAATTGACCAGTCCTGAAAATAACACTACCACAACACACTTCATCTGATAATATCGTAAAATCTGGTATGTAGCCCTTTTTCTGTAATTTATTTAAAATGTCTTCCGTAGCTCGCGCCATGTCGTTCATTCGATAAGCAGCTGTACATCCAACAAAATAGGCGATCTTTGCATTGGGATTATCAATTTTGCTTTTGTCAGTCACCCATGCAGTACGGTTTTTATGCTCCTCATTATAAGGATTATTTTTTGTATCAATAAGATCACGTAAGCCCTTATGTTTTGGGAGTAGTTCTACACCAGCCTCAACAAGAGCTGCACGTAGAGCTTCATTAATAGGAACTGTTGGTAAGTTATTTTCACATTGCATTGAACAAAGTCCACATGTAGGACATCGATAAAGAATATCGTAAATTTCTTGACGAGTTTTTTTGTCATGAATGTCCAAATCACCCTCAAGGACAGCTCTTGCTATCCACATGCGCCCTGCATTCCAATATCCTTCCCAGCCATATTCTATACCTGCTGGACAGCCATCCATCATTCCTTCATATAAGACGCCATTATGCTCGCCCAATCCTTCTCTGTTGGGCTCTCCAGAGTAGGCAAACCTACATGCCCTGCAATGTATGCACTTATACAAGTCGTCCTTAAATTTTAATAACTCTTCCATTTTCAAAATCACCTATTTTTTTCTAAAACCTACCAAATATTTTGGAGTTTCTTTAGGACCCCATGGAAATGCAAGTCTACCGGGATGCATAATCATATTGGGGTCAATAAGCTCTTTCACTTTTTTCAGCATTCTATATGACATATCGGCTTTTTCAAACGTTAAAGGAGCGTGGATAGAGGGATTTGGTCTATAATTTACCCAGCCTTTATCGAGGAAGACCTTAGTGACCTCGGTTTCGCACGCTTCGAGTCGTTCGAAGTCTTCCGTTTTGCGGCTATCGAAGCAAAAAATTGGCATAATGATAGCTTCGCGGCAGTGGTCAATTGATGCATACCACATTACTGGAGGAAAGTCATATTTTTCCATTAGGTCGCAATATATGGTCATACATTCAGCAGCATCAACCCACGGAGTGTACCAAGTTACAAATAAAAACCCTTGTTCCCATTGGCCATAGGAAATGGCTATTTTATTGGGCTTTAATAATCGGCTTTGAATTTGAAGTGGATGTAATTTCCATTCATAAACTTTACCTTTAGCGGACGGTTTAAAATCCTCTAAAATAATTTTGTCAAGTTTATTACAGACAAAGTCAAGTTCTTCTTGAGAGTGAGCCCAAATTTCAAAATTCATAAAATATTTAGGGATTCCGAGATTTTTCCAATAATCATATTTTTTAGGTATTTTTTCTTTTCGCCATCGAGTGGGAACGAGCCACCAATTTCCACCTTGTACCATTACGAAATGATCGGCAATGCCCATTTCGTATTTAGAAGCCATTAAAGTAGCGTTTTGAGAATCTTCCCAGTTTTCAAAACCATAAGCTTTAACGGTTTTAAATTTAGGGTGTGGGACGATCTTTAAAGCTGCTTTAGTTATAACGCCCATTGCTCCTTGACTTCCAAAAAAAAGGCTGTGTAAATCGGGGCCAAGTCCATATTTATAAAATGGTTTAGCGCCTGGGAGTCCCCATGAGCCAGTTCTGAAGATTTCGCCAGTAGGGAGGACAACTTCCATTCCTAGTACCATATCAGCTTGGGGGCCGTATCTGCCTGTGACTAGTGAGAAGCCTCTTTCAATAGCATCGCCCATAATGGTTGCAGCTGGAGGTGCGCCGTCTGCGATAGGGGGGGCCCATTCTGGATAGTGTTTATGGAAATATGCCCAAATTTCTCCTGCTCGGACGCCAGGTTCAACTATAACATAACGGTCATTAGTATCGACTTCAATAATTCTGTTCATTCTGCTGCAGTCTAGAAGTATTCCCCCATTTTTTAGGAGTGGGAGAGCAAATCCGCCGGAAAGTCCACCAGCCATAGGAGTAACAGGGATTTTATGTTCATTTGCAAGTATG